>JACCDG011378244.1_pt1 | contig 10770 bp, 24 predicted proteins | sample 7442471 | NCBI WGS metagenome assembly JACCDG01 (sample SAMN15323444, study PRJNA562643) | freshwater metagenome | isolation source: river surface water | place: USA:Blue River Watershed | collected 2017-08-17 | reverse complement strand
TTCGCCCAGAGTCATTACACCGTGCTTGTCTGTAGAATAGTCTTCGAAATTCCAAAACTCCATACCATCTACTACTAGATTAACATGATAGTCTTCAGATTCTGTAAATGCTAGCAGCTCAGCAAAGGCTTTGGCGATTTTCTTTTCATCCTGACTAGATCGTGCAGCAGCAAGACGGCGCTCTAATTCGCGACGGCCATTCTTTGCAACTGCCCATGCATCAAATGCATCAATAAATGCCACAAGGAAATGGTCTTTAGACTCGTATTCTACACAGACATTTTCTGTCCAAGTACCTTCATATCCACCATGGCTATAACAGACTACAAGTTTCATGTTACCATTCCTTTTCTAGGAATTGCAGCATACGCTCTTGTTGACGTTTGTCAATACTATCGTTAGTTTTAGATCTGCCTACTGCGCCAATTAGCAGCATAGGCACATATAGTGCCGCAGAAAATACAAGACCAAATAGCATGGCAATTAAACCTTTGTTTGCTACACTCATTGTGGTTATAGCTATCAAAAATACCACAAATGGTATACCCGGATGTGAGCCAACATGCTCAAGGGTTGTCATACCCCTGAACATGTGCTGTAGTGTATTACGCTTTGGTAACGCTACGGTCATTTGTTGACATTACCGTACACTGCTTGATAGCAAGCAAGTGTTTGCTCAAACGTTGCATCGTATGGTTCACAGTCGATAATTGCCAAGCGCAGATCCTGACCTGTAATACCCTCTGGTGCAGAATTCCCACGAGTAATAATGATTAAAATTGTTATCACACTGAGAATCATAGCCAGTACAGCAAAACCACCCACTGTGGCAATATCACTATTAGATTCGTTTGACATTTTGACCTCGTATGTCGATTACTTGATTTGCAACTACAACTGCAATTTCTGGGCCGACTACAATTTTAAAGCCTGGCTTGAATTTCATGTAGTCTACTATGTTGATACTAATAGCAGCTGGTGTAATCAGATCAGCCATATGCGGCCTCCAGTTGCATTTCCATTTGCATCTTGTGCTTGTAAGCACGTTCTTCAGCCGCAGCCTCCAGCGCAGCAAAATCGTTTTTCCATTTAACGTGTTCTTCGAACTCTTCGATAACAGCGTCATCTTCAGCTTTCTGCGCTTGCAGAGCAGCAAGCACCTTAGCCTGTGCTTTGGCAACAGCTTCATCGAGCAGTTGCTTGGAGTAGATCTCAATGCGGCTATTACCATCCTTCATTGGCGCACGCCAGTACGCAACTTGCTTGGGCGACAAGTAACCTTTGCGCTCAAAGAAGTCTGCCATGTTAGTACCCATACGTGCATGGCACGGGCGAAACCCACGACCGTTTTGATGCTTGGTAGTTTCGCTGATCTTTTCATCAGCAGTTTGACGATTGCGCAGTACAATCAGCGCACGGCCAACAGCCTTGTCATTCGTTGCAAGCAGGGCCTTGATGTTTTCGATCGACAGTTGCATGGTATGCTCCGTTGCTGCGTTATGAGTTACACATAGCATATGGTGCTACGTGTGTCAAGCCTGTTTGCAATTATTTGGTAAAAAACATGCAGTAGCCAATGTGATCAGGCGCCATCCATTCACACTGCTTATATTTGAGCCAAATGCCGCCTGTAGCAAACAGCACAAACAGCAAGATACCACCAACAATCTGATAAGCACGCATTTGAGTTCTCCTTAGTGTTTTGCATACAAGCTGTGTGTATATTCAGTTGCCCAATAGAGCAACCGATTATCTGCCAATTTGATTTTAATCAGAGGCGTACCTGCAACATAGCTAGTCTTAGGATTATCGTCTGCTTTAAGACCGCCATCGCTCATATCGTAGACATGATCGTATCCTGGTACACCGCCCGGTCTGTAGAGATCAAACGGGCCTTTGATATACAAGCCTTTTTCATCCTGACGAATTTTCATTGTCTTCAATCTTTTTCTTTAACAACAGTGTTTGCAGTTCGAGGGCAATAGTTTGCAGAGTGTGTTGTTGACCTTTGAGATACCATTCCCACTCTTTGCTTTCTTTAGAGTAGAGTTCAGACGTGGTAACGGTTTCAATGCTGTCGTTGAGCTTCTCTGCTTTGGTATTGTAACGGTTGATTAACAATTCAATATCTTTGATCATTTGTATACCTTATTGCACTGCAACAGCTACAAATTGATCAAGTGTGATACACAGTCGCGGCACACCATATCGATCAAATCGTTTTTGCAGTTTAGTATCATGGTGATAAGGAGTTGCAACTAGATACGGCGCACAGGTTAATTTTTGCGGGTGTACACATTCAATAGTATACAGCAAGCCGTTTTTGATATGTCTGAAGATAGTCATCGCATTACCTCAAAATTCGTAGAAGTTGATAGCAGTGATCAGTGCCGTATATTCGCGCTTGGCTTCGTCGAGCGCATTACGTGCATAGTCGATCAGCCACGCAGCTTCGTTTTTACGATTGATCAGTTCATCGCTAGGAATCTCGCGACGCATCGCAACCTGCACAATTTCTGCATCAACTTCGGCCAACTTGCGCTTGCCTTCAGCAAAATCTCGGAACGCCTGAGCGATATTGAACTCGAGTTGTTCGCGCTTACGAGTGTCGATCATTGCATGCTCCTACAAAAAAGTGCCTATGCTGTTGTTTAGCATAGGCACTGACTGCGGTCAACCAAATTTTGGTAATTTAATTAATATTCTGCCATTTCGTATTGGACATCGTAAGTATTGACAATATCCTCAAAGGCCTGAGGGTTGTTAAACCGATTGTCGTCGAAGAACCAAAAATCTACAGTGTCTTCGTTGCGGATTGCATATGCTTCAATCAATCCTTGCCATACAAGTTCGCAAACAGCATCATTGGTTGCTTCGCTAGTTGCATCATTGCGGCTGAGCAGTTCTAGCCGGCTGTACGCATATTCCCACACTTCACTGTCAGTGAGGTCAGTTGCAAGTTCAAGACAACGATCAAAAATGTCCTGAACTAGTGCATTGCCTTTGTCTGAAAACATGCCCCAGTGGAATTCGGTATCAATCATTTTAGTTCTCCGAGTTTTGCCCTGTTTAATACACATAGCATTGCTATGTTAAGTAGTCAAGTAGTCAATCGTCAAACGATGCGTCATCCCAACCCTGTTGCCATTCATCGTATTCGATTGGTTCGCCCTCTACATGTCCTGTTCTATATGGATTGTCGGGCCTAGAGCCCCCACTCCAACTCCAAGACCTATATGCGCTCCTACCTTCTTGATAAGCATCTGATTTTGGATTTTTGTAATACATCCGCATCTCCATTATAGCGTATATATTATTAATTATACATGATATAATTGAACTCACAAGAACAGGGCCCGTAGGCCCTGTCATTTTATTTTGTCGTTGCTATCAAGCTTCGAGCATGTCGTAGCCGGGCAGTTCAACACCCAGATCATTCAGATCAACAGCATCATCGGCATCAACATCGAGCAGTTCGACATCTGCAACAGTCTCAGCCTGCATACGCTCATGCACAGCTTTGATCAGCTTGCGATTCTTAGCTTTGATCGCAGCAGCTTCTTCCGGGGTACGCTTAGTACGCTTGGCCTTTGCAGCCATTTCAGCCAGCTTAGCCAGCAGCATTTCTTCGCGGGTAGCACGCTTCAGGAAATGACCTTTGTCGTCGCGCTTCGGCATGTCATCCAGCGTCAGCTTCGGAGCCTTTGCAGCCTTAGCCGGCTTTTCATCTTCGCCGTATGCAGTCAGCACAGCCTGCGCATCAGCATCTTGGAAGTCAGCATGTGCCAGCAGCGCAGCAACAGCAGCTTCTTTGGTCATCGGCTCAGCCAGCATCACCAGCCGGATTGCAGTGTGACCGTTCTTTTCCAGAACCTTTGCACGAGCAAGCTCGTTAGCAAAGCGCACCTTGGTCTTACCTTCCAGCATCGACAGGCCGGCAACAGCGAACATCTTTTCCATTTTGTAGTCTCCTGTGTGTGTGTTTGTAGTCTTGCTTACGAGCGTTTTGTTTTGCTCTATGCCATATACATAGCAGCGGATAATCACACCGTCAACCAAATTTTGAATCTTTTTTGATCTTTTTTCAAAAAAATAAGCAGCGTTGCCGCTGCTTAGTTTGTAGTTCAAATATTGTTTTTATTCTTTAACCGTATCAACTGGCACAGGTGTTGTTACTGTTTCGCGCGACCTTAGCGACTGTAATGCATTTGCCAGTACTGCAATCCCAATGCATACCCACCAATAGGGATTAGTTACACCACCTTCAAACACTTGTCCAGCAAGGATACCAACCAATGCGGCATTTACTGTGCTACCGAGAATATTCAAGAATTTCTTCATCAATGTATCCTGTTGTTGTAAAGTTGAGCAGTTATTGTGACATGCTCAGGTCATTGTCTCTTTAGTAAAACTCTGCCACCCCTATTACGGGACAAACGTATGGTTGGCCATAATAAATTAGTCTATGTCAAAAAAATTAAATTACAAAACGTCTAGGCCCGTCTCTTACATTATGCATATCGGTATTCCTTATGCTGTTACACGATCGATCAGGTGTTGTTCAATCCATTCGGCAATAACGTCACAATCACTGTCACGAAAGCCTTCCATTTCCAAACAGTTGCGAACATATTTTCTAAGACGTTCGCCGCGCATGTCTGCACCTGCCGCAATAAGTTCTGCAACAGTAACACACATGCTGTGAGCCTTCCAATGTTTGATCCAACCGTGCTTCATAGCATTAGCAAACGTCATCAGCTTGTCGGCAACGGAATGCGTATGCTCAAGATCAATTTTCATTGCAGTGCTCCTTTGTTTGTATTGTATACATAGCATGTTGCATGAGCAGTGTCAACGTAGAATAGGCAGATTCCTCTGCCTATTCAATTATTTTACGCTGATAAAAGGCGTAGCTTGTCCTGGCACCATAGTAGTAGGCAGTTTGCCGTCCCAGACTTCTAGTGCTTTGTATTGCATCAGCTCTGGCGTTAGCGATTCAGCTAGCAGCTTGTTAGCTTTGGCCTGTGCTTCTGCAACTTTTAGAATACTGTCAGCTTGACCGCGGGCTTCTTCAACCTTTTTGTCAGCTTCGGCTTTGGCCTGTGCAACTTCGTTTTGACGTTGTTGAGCCTTTTGTGTAGACGAGTTTTTAGCATTGATGCTTGCAACTACATCGTCTGGCAAACGAATCTCACTTAGCCATGACAGCGATTCGATCTTAATGCCAATTGGTGCAACCTGTGCAGCAACATCTTCTTGCACCGCAGCTAGTAGCTGTGCTTTGCCTTCACCATACACGCTGTCTACAGTACGAGTGCTAGCTTGCTTGTTCAGGCTATCACGCACCATATTGTAGAGGAACGTGTCGGTGATTTCTTCAACACCTCTACGGTACTTTTGGAATACCATACTGACTTTAGCAGGGTCGATACTGTAAGCAATGCCGATGTCAGCATTTGCAATGTTACCATCTTTGGTTTGGAAACTAATGCTTTCATCATTCGGCGAACCACAACTTGCATCATCACCGGCTGTCCAGCAGTAGTTCTGTACAAACGTTGGGAACAGATACAGTTCTTCGTTCCAACCAATCCAGTAACGGCCGACACCTAGTTCTTCGCTGTCAACACCTTTTGCGCCACCAAGCAGGTAAACCTTAACACCTACATGACCAGCTGGCACAGTGCTACATGCTGCTAGAGAACCTAGCAGCATAGTAAGCATAAAACCTTTACGAAAGTTCATTTGTGCAATCCTTATTCAAGAGCGCCAAAAGTGTTCTTAATTGCAGGCTTAGCCTTAGCAGTTGCAGTGATCAGCTCTTCAAGCGCCTTTTGGTTGTCGTTGAAGTATTGCTTGTTCACATACACACCAGCTTGCCATGCAACAGTGTCTACGCTAGTAAACCAGCCGCCTTGGAAGTTAGTAGGATAGCTGCCGCTCGGAATAGCCTGCCAACGATACAGAGGCTTACCGTCGATGTTTGCAGCATCGTTGAAGTCTTTGTCGTTTGCACCAACCAGGTTGATAGCATCGCCAAAGTCACTATCAGCAGCAAGCACAGTAGCGTTTACAACCGCAGCAGGCACAAGTGCGCAGGTAGTTGTGTTGCTTGCAACTGAACTCATTGCAATCGGGCCATCTTCGTTAGTAACCTGTACTTCTTCGTAGCTCTTGTCTTCAACTTTGAAGTTTTCCCAGATCAGCCAAGCGCCAGAACCGTTTGGACCAAGTGCAACGCTCTTGCTGTTGTCGCCGGCGATGTCGCTAAGATCTTCTACGCCAGACTCTTTGCTGCACAGTACATGCAGGAATTCGCGCGGCCCTTGTCCGATAATACGCAGATTGTCAGCAGCAGCAGGATTCTTACGCTTTAGAACCACAGCACCGTCTGGCTGGCCAATAAACGCCTGACAGGACGATTCATTAGCAATGTTTTCTGGTGTAGCAGGAGTCAGCACAGTGCGTTCAATGTTGTCCCAAGTGCCTTTGGTGATAACAACATGCAGGTCGATGTTCTTGGAATCAGCGAGGAACCCTTGAATATATTGACCAGTTAGGTTGTAGGGTTTGCCTTCGCCACCGGTGCAAAGGTTAACACGAACACGTTCTGCATGAGCAGTGCCTGCAAGTGCAGTGGTGCCGATCAGTGCAGCAGCAGTAAGAGTAAGGAAGCGTTTCATTGTGCATTCTCCTTGAAAGAGTTGATTAGTTTGTTGATGAGTTTTCGGTTAAGGTAGTATAGCGTAACTGGCAGTAGCAGTACACCGTAGATGACGCCTGCAATAACCAATGCAGTGTCAGGGTAAGAAATCAGCCAAGGTAGTATGATTCCAAAACTGACCACTATCAGTAGTAAGTCAGTAACCAATAGTAGATAAGTTTTCATGTTACTCCAAATCCGTTTTGTTGAGTCATTATAATAGCACCTAACTTTCGTATGTCAAGTGCTATTATATTCAGATACCAAGTTCTTCGGCAGCAATAGTGCCAGCACGTTTCATGTCAACAAGCGCACCAAACTTAGCACGGAGACCTTTCATCACTTCACCTTTGTTAGCAGGCTTAGTAAATGTCTCGCGCAGATAAGTGCGAACGTCGTCATCGCTTGCCATTTGCGGCAGTACACCAACTAGAATATTACGTTCGAAGTTCAAGTTAGTCTTACGGGCATCGTCAAGGTCTAGTTTTAGATTATCATCAACTGTAGCAATAAGCTTTTGAATAACTTTAATTGCTTCGTCGTCAGTAGTTGCACGATTGCCGTTGTTTTTACCAACTTTTTCAATTTCGCTCAATGCAAAAGTGATAGATGGCGCAATAGGATTGCGGGCAATCCTGAGTTGCATAGCTTCTTTTTTCAGTTTTTCAGTAACACTCATTTTACTCTCCGTAAATTGTCACATCTAGTGTATATACGTTCTCATATTGATAGTTAACACGGTCTTTTACAAATGCAATTGCTGCTACACGATTTTCAGTGCGAACAATTTCGTCTGTGATTGCTTTTGCAGCATCGGACCAATAGAAACCCCAGTCTTTATTAAATTTGAGAATTTCAAAATAAATCTGAGGCACAGCTTCTACATTTTTAGCAACATAGTATTGATACTCATGTTTGCATTCTAACACAAACAATTCGGGATAGTTGCTATGTTTACGTTGTGATTCATTGTAACGCAAATGCTTCATTTCGCGTTCACCGAGTTTGGTCAACAGTGCAATATCCTTTTCGAGGTCGAACTCGTTTTCTTTGCGCCAATTTGCATCTGCCTTTTCGGCATCAGACAATTTGTCGTAAACGTATCCATCTAGCGATTTGTATCGCTCAACTGTGACGATTTCAACCATAGCATCCTCGCTATCAAAAATGTTTGTTGGGTTTGGTTTCCAATGACCGCAACCTACGCTCGTTCATATGTTGCACTTCCATTGCAAAGCTTGCAGGAGTAGCTTCATATTCCCAGGCATGTTTTGCTGCAAGTTTTGTCAACTTGCTGGTATCAACTTTGCGACGAATAAGTTCAGCAATAAGCAGTTTGCACCATTCATCAAACGAAGTATTGAGTTTGGTAATCTGTTTGGTGCGTTTGGTTTCTTGTTCTGCTTGTAGATTCTCTGTCATTTTAACTGCCTATATTCAGTTGGTTTGTTTAACAATACTTTGACACTAACATGCTGCATACGCATTGTCAAGCAGCATTTGGCCATTTATTTTTAAATTCTTCTAGCTGTGCATCTGTGGACAAATACAGGGTGCCATGATCTACAGCAGATCCGCGATACTTCATACAGTCCCAGGCCCATGACATCTTTTTACCAGTGTATTCGTAATAGTTCATCCAATGCATCGATTCAATGCCTGCACCCCATTGTGACCAACACCAATCTCTAGCATCAAAAAACTCAAGAATACCCCAGCTGAGTTGGTGTTTCATGTAACCGTGTAATTGATTTCTCTGACCAACTGGCTTAACAGTCCATTCCATTAGTATTTCCCCCAAGTAAATCTAAACAACAGTGCGTCTTCTTCTGTGAGAAACCACACTGTATCGCCTAACCAGGCATAATTTGCACCATAGGCATCGTAGCACCATTGCATGATTGCAGCAGCGTCTTTAACTGCACTCTTGTCAAGTTTTACGCCGTGATATCCTGCATCTTTAAATGCACTGTAAGTCACTGTGCGTTTAGGATCAAGTCTGGTAAACACTACGCGATATCGATCGCGTGAGAGCACTACATTGTGACCAACATCGCGATGTTTAGAGAATTGAACAGATGACTTAAGTTTTTTAGTAAACATGCAGAGTCCTGTAGATGCTATACTGCACTATAGCATCTACACTGACACAGTCAATACAGAGTTTTTACACTTCTAACAGTAAATTTGGATCAAACGCACCCTGCGAACGTTCTCTTGGATAACCGCGTGGATTACAAACTATGCGAGTATTGTTCACAGTGTAATCATGGCTGTCATGTACATGACCGTGTACCCAGAGTTTGATATGATCGTGATCGAGCATTAGCCATTCAAGATTGCTGGCAAATGCACCGTTCATATGTTTTTGGTGCGCATACTTGGGATGTATACTTTGGTACGATGGTGCATGATGTCCAACTACAACAGTGTTGCGCTTATCAAGTTCTAATTGCAGTTTAAGCCATTCTACTGTTTTACGATGTGTGTCTGCTGTTACAGCAGGCGGCAGTTTGTGATAGAGATCTCCTACATTGTAGGTAATAGATTTGTAGTCATTCATCATGTCTTTGACTGTTAATTCAGTCAATGGATCATAGCTGTTGAAATCACTCCACAGTGTTGCACCAAGAAACACAGTGTCGTTAATAACCATTTTGTCGTTCTCAAGCAGATGTATATTACCGTGTCTAGCAAATTCTTCACGCAGAATGTCTGCTGTACGATTCCATCTCCCACCGTAGTGTTCATGGTTGCCCATTACATACAATACAGTGTCAAACTCGTCGCTAACCTGCTTGAAGAAGTTACGATAACGAATTGCATCGTCGGCGTACCATCCTTTTTGGATATATGTGTAGTCAATCCCAGCACTGGGGTTTCGGTGCATGTGTTCAGCATTGCAGATATCACCTGCAAGGATCAGTACATCTGCACCTGCATTTGTTACGTGTATATCTTCTGCAAATTCCAAATGCAGGTCGCTGATCAATTGTATTTTCATTGTTGTAATAACTTCATTGTTGTGACTACTTTAGCACAATGCGAGCAAGTTGTAAAGTTACTTCACGGCTTTTTTAGATTCTTCGGATGTATGTACACGTTTACGCAAATCACTGCTACTGAATCTATGATCTCGTTTATTAAAGTATAGTTGAATGCCGCGACGGCGACATATGTCTTTACCTGTAAAATCTTTGTCTTTGTACTCTTCGCCTAATATACGAACGTCTATGCGATATAATTCTAATATATCTTCAAGGTCTTTTTCTGTAGCATATGGAATAATTTCATCAACATAGGTAACACCTTTGAGTTGAGTATATCGTTCAACTATGGTTTGTACAGGTGCATTCTTGTCTTTGCGATCGGCGCTAGGATCGGTTTGCAAACAACAGATCAAATAATCGCATTGCTCTTTAGCATCGCGAAGCATTTGAATGTGACCTGCATGTAGTAAATCAAAAGCAGATGCAGTTATTCCAATCCTTACAGTTTTTGTGATTTCGTTCATTTTTTATCTTTGTTTTTAATTGGTTGCACTTAGTAAAATGCTGCTGCACATGTGCGCAGCAGCATTTGGATTTTTATACTGGATCAGCTTTTACATCAATTGGTCCATCATCGGGCGGAGATGATTGCGACTTGTAAATTATTTCACCCATCTTCATTAGGCTATCACCGAGTGCCTGCAATGCTGGTTGCATATCTTCAACCGTATCTTTTGACAGTGCATCACGAGCAGCCGTAATCTTTTCATCGATTTCTGTTTTGAGCTCAGCTGGTAGCTTATCTTCATACTCTTTTAGCTGCTTTTCAGCTTGATGAATCTGTGCTTCACCTTGGTTGCGAGTTTCGATAACCACACGCTTTTTCTTGTCAGATTCAGCATTTTCTTCTGCTTCTTTGACCATGCGGTTGATATCTTCTTCACTTAGACCGCCACTGCTTTGAATAGTAACTTTTTGTTCTTTACCAGTAGCAACATCTTTGGCACTGACATTAACAATACCGTTAGCGTCAATATCAAATGTAACTTCAATTTGTGGCATACCACGTGGTGCTGG
>JACCDG011440369.1_pt1 | contig 10774 bp, 7 predicted proteins | sample 7442471 | NCBI WGS metagenome assembly JACCDG01 (sample SAMN15323444, study PRJNA562643) | freshwater metagenome | isolation source: river surface water | place: USA:Blue River Watershed | collected 2017-08-17 | reverse complement strand
CCACGCCCAACTCGCGCACTTCGTCTTTGAACAACTCGCGCAATGGCTCCAACAATTTCAAGCCCAACTGCTCAGGCAAGCCGCCCACGTTGTGGTGGCTCTTGATGGTCACGGCCTTTTTGCTCTTCGCGCCGCCGGACTCAATCACGTCAGGGTAAATCGTGCCTTGGGCCAAGAAGGTAGCGCCTTTGTGGCCACCGTCGCCCGCTTTGAGTTTGGCCGCCTGTTCTTTGAACACGTCCACAAACAAGCCACCAATAATTTTGCGTTTGGCTTCTGGCTCGCTCACGCCCGCCAATTTGCCCAAGAACAGGTCGCTGGCATCCACACGAATGACGTGCGCGTGCAGCTTGCCCACAAACATGTCCATCACCATGTCGCCTTCGTTCAGGCGCAACAAGCCGTGGTCCACAAACACACAGGTGAGTTTGTCGCCAATGGCTCGGTGAATCAGTGCTGCAGCCACAGACGAATCCACACCGCCCGACAGGCCCAAGATGACTTCTTCGTCACCCACTTGTTTGCGAATAGCAGCCACTGCCTCTTCGATGTAGTCGCCCATGATCCAGTCAGGGCGTGTGCCGCAAATATCCAACACAAAGCGGTTCAACAAAGCTTGGCCTTGCACCGTGTGCGTCACTTCGGGGTGAAACTGCACCGCGTAAAACTTGCGCGCTTCATCGGCCATACCGGCGATGGGGCAAGCAGGCGTAGACGCCATGACCTTGAAACCTTCGGGTAACTGCGTGACCTTGTCGCCATGGCTCATCCACACTTTGAGCATGCCGTGGCCTTCAGGCGTATTGAAGTCTTCAATGTCTTTCAGCAACGATGTGTGGCCGTGCGCACGCACTTCAGCGTACCCAAACTCACGCGTGGTACCCGCCTCGACCTTGCCGCCCAGCTGAGTGGCCATGGTTTGCATGCCATAGCAAATGCCCAGCACGGGTAGGCCCAGTTCAAACACAGCATCAGGCGCGCGGTCATCTACCTCGTACACGCTGGCATGGCTACCTGAAAGAATGATGCCCTTCAAATTGCCGTCTTTGGCGTATTCACGCACCCAATCGCTGGTCACATCACATGGATGAACTTCACAAAACACATGGGCCTCGCGCACGCGGCGGGCGATGAGTTGGGTGACTTGAGAGCCGAAATCGAGGATGAGTATTTTTTGGTGCGACATAAATAAAAAATGGCCGTCAAGTGGCCTTGGTGCTTATTGTCTCAAAAAACAAAACCACCCCGAAGGGTGGCTTGCCGTGAACGCCTAAAGCTTATTCAGCCCTGTAATTCGGTGCTTCTTTGGTGATTTGCACGTCATGCACATGGCTTTCACGGATGCCAGCCGCCGTGATTTCCACAAACTGGGATTCTTCGTGCATGGCCTCGATGGTGGCGCAGCCACAGTAGCCCATGCTGGCACGCAAGCCGCCGGCCATTTGATAAATGATGGCGACGACCGAGCCTTTGTAGGGCACGCGGCCCTCAATACCTTCGGGCACCAGCTTGTCGGCATTGGGGTTTCCGGTGCTGGACTCTTGGAAATAACGGTCTGCACTACCCTGCTGCATGGCACCGATGGAGCCCATGCCACGGTAGCTCTTATAGCTGCGGCCTTGGAACAGCACGATTTCGCCGGGCGCTTCTTCGGTGCCCGCAAACATGCCGCCCATCATCACCGTGCCCGCGCCTGCGGCGATGGCTTTGGCAATGTCGCCGCTGTAGCGGATGCCGCCATCTGCAATCAGTGGCACGCCTGTGCCTTTGAGGGCCGTGGCAACGCTGTCCACCGCCATGATTTGAGGTACGCCCACACCCGCCACGATGCGGGTGGTACAAATTGACCCTGGTCCAATGCCGACTTTCACGCCGTCAGCGCCTGCCTCGACCAAGGCCAAAGCCGCCGCGCCGGTGGCAATGTTGCCGCCGATCACTTCGATGTGCGGGTAGTTTTGTTTGACCCATCGCACGCGTTCGATCACGCCTTTGCTGTGGCCGTGTGCCGTGTCCACCACGATGGCGTCCACGCCAGCACGGGACAAAGCCTCGACACGTTCTTCTGTGCCCTCGCCCACACCCACCGCAGCGCCTACGCGCAACTTGCCTGCGGCGTCGCGGGCGGCATTAGGGAAGTTGAGTTGTTTGGTAATGTCTTTGACGGTGATCAGGCCCTTGAGCTCAAACGCATCGTTGACCACCAACAAGCGTTCAAGCTTGTGTTTATTCAACAAGTGCTTGGCTTGCTCAGGCGTAGTGCCTTCAGGCACGGTGACCAAGCGCTTGCGCGGGGTCATGATCTCGCTGACCTTTTGGTCGTAGCGTGTCTCGAACCGCAAATCGCGGCCAGTGACGATACCCACCACTTTGCCGCCATCGCAAACTGGAAAGCCAGACACGCCCAGCTCATCGCTCAAGGCCATGACTTGACGCACCGTGGTTTCGGGGGTGATGACCACAGGGTCGCGCAACACGCCAGATTCATAGCGTTTGACCTTGGCCACCTGGGCTGCCTGCTCTTGCGCGGTGAGGTTTTTGTGCACGATGCCAATGCCGCCCTCTTGCGCAATGGCAATGGCCAAACGCGCTTCCGTGACCGTGTCCATGGCCGCAGAGACCAAGGGCAAGTTCAGGCGAATGTTGCGGGTGAATTGCGTCGCAAGAGATGTGTCCTTGGGCAGGACTTGGGAGAACGCGGGGACGAGCAGAACGTCGTCAAAAGTAAGGGCTTTGCCAAGCAGGCGCATGTTGATAGCTCCAAAAACAGCATTGTACGTAAGGGGTCAACACGGCTTGTATACAGCCTGTTGTCCGCCTTATTCCTTAATGAACGGATGGCATTCACGCTTCTACGACAATCCACCCATTCATTTGAGAAATCTGCACAAAGGTGATTCATTGACATCGCTCCCCACAAAACAACTAAGCGCCCTGCTACTTTGTATCACTGCTACTTTTGGCAATTTGGCCTGTGCTGACACCGTCAAATTGAGCTTGCTCGATTTAGAGGCCATGATGTTCAGCCAAAGCCCCGCCTTGCGCGGTGCAGCCAATGCGGTGGATGCCGCACGCGCCGCAGTGGATACGGCTCGCACCATTCCCAACCCGCAAGTTGAGGTGATGAATGGCACGCGCAAACCGCGCGTTGATATGACGCAGCCCAATGGCAACCTCAAAACCGTCAGCATCACCCAAGACCTAGACATGCCTTGGCACCGCTTTCCACGTGTGGATGGCGCACTGGCTGGCCTGAATGCGGCCCAAGCCAATGAAGAATCATTCAAAGCAGACATGCGCGCCCAACTGCGCGTACGCTATTACGACTTGGTGCGTCGCACTGACGAGAATCGGGTGGCGCGCGAAGACGTGAGGCTGATGGAAGGCATTCACAAGCGCATTGAACTGCAAGTTGAAACTGGTGAAAAAGCCAAGTTCGAGCTGGTCAAAGCCAATGCCGAATTGCTCAACGCGCAAAAAATGCAAGAGTCAGCTAGCTTGCGCGTGCGTCAGTCGCGTGGCGCTTTGCGTGCCTTGGTCGGCATACAACTGCCGGAAGGCTTTGTGGTTCAAGAACAATCTCATGCATTTGCTCCGCCCGCACCTTTGAGCGAGGTGCGCGATCAAGTGCTCAAAGCCAACCCCGAGTTACAACGCACACGCGCCGAACGCCAACAACTTGACCGCAAGCTCAGCGAAGAAAAAGCACTGCGCTTTCCAAAGTTTGCATTGCGTGCAGACCAGGATATGGACCCAGAATGGCGCAGCAAACGCGTGGGCGTGGCCATGAACCTCCCCTTGTGGGATTGGCGTGGCGGCCCAGTGGGCGAAGCCGCAGCAAAGCTCTCGCAGTCTGACAACCAGCTTGCTTACCAAGAGTTCTCGCTCTTGCAGTCACTTGAGGCGGCATATCAGCAATACGAAATTGCCAATGCCCAAGTGGTGGCTCTCGAGGGCGGCATCGTGCGCCACGCAGCCAACGCATTACGCATCGCCGAGCTGGCCTACAAGGCGGGTGAAAAAAGCTTTTTAGATGTGATGGATGCCCAGCGCGTCTATCGCGCGGCCCGCAACGAACTCATCACAGCCCAATTTGAGCTGGCCAGTGCATGGGCCGAAATCGAACGTCTTCGCGCCAACACGCAATAACCACACCTCATGAACACAACTGCTCTTCGTCGCCCCTCCCTCACCACTTTGGTCTTGTGCTGTGCGTTGGCCTTGACCGCATGCAAAAAAGCCACCGTTCAAGAGGCTACCAAGCCTGAAAACGATGTCATGCGCGTCTTTGCACCCGAGAGTCTGCGCAGCCAAATTCAAGTCTCAGAGGTGCAAAGCCAAGACCTCTCAGACACCTTGCGTGTGGCTGGACAAATTGACTTTGATGAACAAGCCCTCACCCGCATCGGTGCCAGTGTGACAGGACGTGTCACGCAAATTCAAGCCACCTTGGGCCAAGTGGTCAACAAGGGTGACACCTTGGCTTTGATCAACAGCAGCGAGTTGTCTGGCTCGCAATTGGCGTACCTCAAAGCACGTTCAGAAAAAGAACTGCACCGCCGAACCGTGGAGCGCGCCAAAACTTTGTTTAACGCTGACATCATCAGCGCAGCCGAACTTCAACGTCGCGAAAGCGAATACGAAATTGCCTCTGCCGAAACCCGTGCAGCACAAGACCAACTTCGCGTGTTGGGCGTGAGCCCCAAATCAATTGAACGCTTAGGAAACACAGGCACCATCGACTCAGTGGCCAGCGTCATGGCCACCATCAAAGGTGTGGTGGTGGAACGCAAAATTGCAGCGGGCCAAGTGGTACAACCGTCTGATGTGTTGTTTGCCGTGGCCGATCTCAGCCGCGTGTGGGCCGTGGCCCAAGTGCCAGAGCAACAAGTGGGTCAAGTCAAAGTTGGCCAATCAGTCAGTATCGAGGTGCCTGCACTCGGTCATGAAAAGCTCGAAGGCAAGCTGATTTATGTGGGTCAAACCGTCAATCCCGAATCTCGCACCGTCCTAGTTCGTACAGAGCTAGACAACAAAAGCGGACGACTGAAACCCTCCATGTTGGCCTCGATGCTGATTGAATCAGCCCCTGTGAAACGCTTGGTTGTGCCCATCACCGCTGTGGTGCGCCAAGAAGATACAGACCATGTGTTTGTGGAATTGTCTGCCAACAACTTCCAACTGACCGCTGTCAAATTGGCGGCTGAGCAAAACGGACAACGTGTGGTGCTTGAGGGCTTGAAGCCCGGCATGCGCATCGTGTCTGATGGCGCGTTTCACCTGAACAACCACCGCAATTTGGCGGAGATGGAAAACGGGGGCTAAGCCATGTTGGAATCTCTCGTTCGTGGTGCGCTCAAGCAGCGCCTGGTGGTGTGCGTCATTGCGGTGGTGCTGTTATTTTTTGGCTTGCACGCGGCCACCAAACTGTCAGTAGATGCTTTTCCCGATGTGACCAACGTGCAGGTGCAAATTGCCACCGAAGCCCCGGGTCGCTCCCCCGAAGAGGTGGAGCGTTTTGCTACCGTGCCCATCGAAGTGGCCATGACTGGCCTGCCCGGTCTAACGGAGCTGCGTTCACTCAATAAGCCAGGCTTGTCTCTCATCACCCTCGTGTTCACCGACAGCACCAGCGTTTACTTTGCCCGTCAGTTGGTGATGGAGCGTTTGATGGAAGTGGGCCAACGTCTACCACCAGGCATCACGCCTGTGCTGGGGCCTGTGTCATCTGGCTTGGGCGAGGTGTACCAATACACGCTAGAGCATGCTGCCGACGGCAACCGCGAACTGAGCGAAGAAGAACTCACCCAACGCCGTGTGGTGCAAGACTGGGTTCTGCGCCCACTGTTGCGCTCTATCCCCGGTGTGGCTGAAATCAACTCGCAAGGTGGCTACGTCAAACAGTACCACGTGCTGGTCAATCCAGAACGCTTGCGCCATTACCGCATCAGCTTGTCAGAGGTGTACGACGCGGTGTCGCGCAACAACGCCAACTCAGGCGGCGGCGTGCTACCCCAAGCGTCTGAGCAGTACCTGATTCGTGGTGTAGGCCTGATTCAAGGCGTGGGCGACCTCGGCCAGATCGTGTTGAAAGAAATCAACGGCACACCTGTCTACATGCGCGATGTGGCCGAAGTCACGCTGGGCCACGATGTGCGCCAAGGCGCAGTCATCAAAAACGGCACCACCGAAGCGGTGGGCGGCATTGTGATGATGATGACCGGCGGCAATGCCAAAGAGGTGGTCAGCCGCATTAAGAAACGCGTGAAAGAAATCAACGACCGCGGTATGTTGCCAAACGACCTCAAAGTCGTGCCCTACTACGATCGTTCTGAGTTGGTCGATGCCGCGCTGTGGACCGTCACCAAAGTTCTGATTGAAGGCGTGGTGTTGGTGGTGATTGTGTTGTTCTTGTTCTTGGGCGATGTGCGCTCGTCGCTCATCGTGGTAGCCACTCTGGTACTCACACCACTGCTGACGTTCATGGCCATGAACAAGCTGGGTATCTCAGCCAACCTCATGTCACTGGGGGGCCTGGCCATTGCCATTGGTTTGATGGTGGACGGCTCTGTGGTGGTGGTGGAAAACGCTTACGCCCGTTTGGGCCGCGCCGCAGAGCTGGGCGAAAGCAAGGTGCGCGGCATTTTGAATGCCGTACTTGAAGTGGCTACACCTGTTATTTTTGGCGTGGGCATCATCATCTTGGTGTTCTTGCCTTTGATGACCTTGCAAGGCATGGAAGGCAAAATGTTCGCCCCCCTCGCCTACACCATTGCCATTGCACTGGCTGTGTCGCTGGTGCTGTCGATGACCTTGTCGCCCGTACTGTCCTCTTATTTGCTCAAGCCACCAGAGGGAGATGGCGACCACGACACGCCGCTCATCAAAGCGCTCAAGTCGCGTTACTTGAAGCTGCTCGATTTGGCCATGTCAAACCAAAAACGCACGGTGCAGGTGTCGCTGGCCACCCTGGTGTTGGCCGTGTCGATCCTGCCGTTTTTGGGCACTGCGTTCATTCCTGAAATGAAAGAAGGCTCGGTGGTGCCCGGTATCAACCGCGTACCCAATATCTCTTTGAACGAATCCATCAAGATGGAAATGCAAGCCATGAAGCTGGTCATGACAGTGCCCGGCGTGAAGTCGGCCATCTCTGGCTTGGGCCGTGGCGAATCGCCTGCCGATCCGCAAAGCGTGAACGAATCCACCCCTATCGTGAGCTTGAAGCCACGTAGCGAATGGCCTTCTGGTTGGGATCAAACCGACATCACCAACGCTATGAGTGAAAAACTCAAGGTCCTGCCTGGCGTGCAAATTGTGATGGCACAACCCATCTCAGACCGTGTAGACGAAATGGTCACAGGTGTGCGCTCAGACATCGCAGTGAAGGTGTTTGGCGATGACTTGGACGAGCTCAAACGCGTGGCTAACCAAATTGCCAAGGTAGCGCAAACCATCCAAGGTGCGCAAGACTTGCGCGTAGAACGCATTTCGGGCCAGCAGTATTTGCAAATTGACATCGACCGTCAGGCCATTGCACGCATGGGCTTGAACGTGTCCGACGTGAACGACATGATCGAAACCGCCATTGGTGGCAAAGTGGCCTCCGAGGTATTTGAGGGCGAGCGCCGCTTTTCGGCTGTGGTGCGTTTGCCTGAGCGCTTTCGCAACAACATCGAAGCCATCTCCAACATCATCCTGAACTCAGCCAACGGCGCGCAAGCCCGCTTAGACGACGTGGCCAAAATTCATGTGCTGGATGGCCCCGCACAGATTTCACGCGAAATGGCCAAGCGCCGCATCGTCGTGGGCATCAACGTGAAAGACCGCGACTTGGGCAGTTTTGTAACTGAACTGCAAGCCAAAGTGGACGACAAAATCAAACTGCCCGAGGGCTACTACTTCGAGTGGGGTGGTCAGTTCCAAAACATGGAGCGTGCTTTGGGTCACTTGAAAATCATTGTGCCCATCACCGTGGCTGCCATTTTCTTTTTGTTGTTCTTGTTGTTTAACTCGGTGAAGTTCGCCACGCTGATCATCACGGTGTTGCCCTTTGCATCGGTGGGTGGTGTGTTGGGCTTGTTCATCGCAGGCGAATATTTGTCGGTACCTGCGTCGGTGGGCTTCATTGCGCTGTGGGGCATTGCGGTGCTCAACGGTGTGGTGCTGGTGTCTTACATCCGCAGCTTGCGCGAGGGCGGCATGTCGGTCAAAGAAGCGGTGCTCGAAGGCGCACGCCAGCGCTTCCGCCCCGTCATGATGACCGCTACCGTGGCCATGCTGGGCTTGATTCCATTCCTGATTTCCAACGGCCCCGGCTCTGAAGTGCAACGTCCCTTGGCCATTGTGGTGATCGGTGGATTGATCACCTGCACCTTGCTGACCTTGGTGGTCGTGCCCACGATTTACCACTGGTTCGACGAAAAAGATCCCGAAGCTTGATTTAAGAAAAGAGACAGATATGAAAGAAATCAAAGCCATCATTCGCCCTTCCAAGCTGCCCACCTTGCGCGAGAAATTGCGCAGCTTGCCGGGCTTTCCGGGCATGACCGTCAGCAAGGCAGAAGGTTGCTCTGCACCTAGCCTTCACAGCCCCACCAATTTGAAAGAAGAGTTGACCGACTACACGCCCAAGGTGCGCATTGAAATTGTGTCGCCCGATGAGGTGTGCGACAGCATCGTGGACTTGATTGTTCACACCGCGCAAATCGGCCAAATTGGCGATGGCCTGGTGTGGGTCACTGACATCACGCGAGCCGTGTTTTTGTACAAGTCGGTCGCTGGACCTATTGAGCGGCCTTAACAGGAATCGTGATTGCCCGCATTCATCACGCGTGCGGCCATTCACAGCGACAAAAAAGCCAAGCGTTTAACTTGGCTTTTTTTTATGACCGTTTGGCCAGTGGCAAATTCAGCAGCAGGTTTTGCGGCTTAAGTTTCAAGCGCTGATTGGCATCCACAGCCATCGCCAAATAAACGGGCTTTGCGCGCACATCGGCCAGCATGTCGTTGGGCTCGACAAACTCCAGCTTGAACAGGCACAACAAACGCTCCATGCGATCGGCATCCACCTCTTTACCTTGGTAGAGATCATTCAGCACACCGCTGGCTTGGGCGTCAAGGCCTACGTGCCACACCCAGTGGTCGTCGTTGATTTCACGCTCGGTTTGGATGCGAACCTGTACACCCAAGAAATGTTGCACCCACTTGGCCATCACCTCGCAAAGCGCGTTCAACGCAGGTTGACCACGATTGAGGCTCACCACCCAATCAAAGCTCTCGCTACGGGGCCAATAGGCATCTTGGTTGTCATCATTCAGCACATCCAAGTCCACGCTACGCAGTTTGATGCCGCCTTGCTTGAGCAATTCGCCAATTGAGCCAAAGCCGCTCTGTGTGGCGTGCCGCTCCACGGTTTCATCATCAGCCGCCATGACTGAGCCGTCTTCGAGCACAGTCACTTTTTGCGTATGCATCAACATCTCAGCCGCGCGCGCTTGCATGGCTGTGGGTGCTTCGCCCAACACATGGCGCAGCAAAATGTGCGTGATGTGCTGCACCAACAACGGCGGCACATCCACGCCCTCGCCTTTGAACAAAGCAAGGTAGCTGGCCTCAAGCGTGGGCAGTGTGGTGATGCGCTGGCGAAAGCGCAGCCATACGGCGTAGTTGTCGGCAGCGTCTTTGTCTTGGAGTTGCGCTAGTTCTTGCGCTGTCACGTCTCGGCGCGGCTGCTCTACCAGGCTGTGATGCAACGCGACTTCTGCATCGCATGAGGTGGCAATAGGTGCCAGCTCTGGGCGCTCTAAGAGGAAGCGCAGAAAGTCGTCGGTCACCATCAAATGGCCCGTGTCGTTGTGGGCTAGCAGTGAATAGCCACAAGTGGGCCAAAGTGTTTGAGTCATAAGTTTGGCCCGATGAAGGCGCAGATAGAGTCGCTAGGTTTAGTAGCTAGGTTTAGTAGCTAGGTTAGTAGCCAGGTTTAGCGCCGGCACGGCGTTTAGAGAACAAGCCCGCGCGGCTGGAGCCTTGTTTTTGGAAACGCTCACGCCGCGCCACTTTTGGATCAACGGTGAGTGCACGACAAATTTCAATGCGGTCAAGATCGCGCAGCGCATGATTGGGGCTGGTTTTTTTGCCCCAGATGCACACGGTAAAGACTTCAGGTTGGCTCAGGTCAATCTCAGGACATTCAGCCAACAAGCTGCTTTGCTGCAAGGCTTGCATCACCGTCACGCCAGCGCTAAGCGCTAACACGCGCTCATGCACCACGCGGGGTGCGGGCGAGTACATCACAGTGATGGTCAAGGCAGTCAAGCGACGTACACCTGCTCTGCGCGCTTCACAAACGCATCCACCAAGGTCGCGGCGATTTTGTCAAACACGGGGCCCACCAAAGCGCCAAACATGCTCTCGAACGCGTAGTTCAAGGTCAGCTCAATGCGACAAGCGCGTTGGGGCTCTTGGGTGTTGGGGTCTAGCAGCGGATGGAAGTCCCAAGTGCCGTCAAGGTGCTTGAACGGACCATCGACCAACTCAAGCTTGACTTGGCGACCTTCGATGTGCACGTTGCGCGTGGTGAAGCTTTTGTGGAAACCACCAAAAGTCATGCCCACTTGTGCGGTTGCACCATCGGCGTGGGTTTCAAGCACAGCAGCGCGGTCGCACCAAGGCAAAAACTCAGGATATCGGGCCACATCGGTGACCAGCGCAAACATTTCTTCAGCGCTGAACCAAATAAGAACGGACTTGTGTACGGTTTTCATAGAATGGTCCACAT
>JACCDG011229520.1_pt1 | contig 10774 bp, 8 predicted proteins | sample 7442471 | NCBI WGS metagenome assembly JACCDG01 (sample SAMN15323444, study PRJNA562643) | freshwater metagenome | isolation source: river surface water | place: USA:Blue River Watershed | collected 2017-08-17 | reverse complement strand
TAGACCTTGCGCGGCTTCGCACCGTCGGCCGGTCCCACGAGCCCCTTCTCTTCCATGATGTCGAGGAGGCGCGCCGCGCGGGCGTAGCCGACTTTCAGCTGGCGTTGCAACAAGCTGGCCGATGCTTTGCCGCTGGAGCTCACAACGCGCACGGCATCGAAGAACAGGTCGTCGCCGCCGTTGTCGTCCGCGTCAAGATCGATCGATTGGTACGGATTCGGCATCGCGAGCGAACTTCCGCCCGAGGGCTGCATGTCCGTTTCGTCTTCCGGCGTGTTTTCGTCGTCCTCGGCGAGGCCGATCTGTTCCGTGATCTTTCCGCCGCCGGCGATCTTTACCGCATTGATCACGCGTTCCACCTCCTTGGTGTTCACGTAGATGCCCTGCACGCGCACGGGTTTGGCGGTCGAAGCCGTCATGTACAACATGTCGCCCTTGCCAAGCAGGTCTTCGGATCCGACGGTATCGAGGATAGTGCGGCTGTCGACGGAGCTCACCGTGCGGAACGCCATGCGCGTGGGAATGTTCGCCTTGATGAGACCGGTGATGACGTCGACCGAGGGGCGCTGCGTGGCGATGATGAGGTGCATACCCGTGGCGCGCGCCATCTGCGCGATGCGCACGATCATCGTTTCCGTGTCGCGGCGGAACTGGCGCATCATGAGGTCGGCGAGCTCGTCGATGACGATCACGATGCGCGGCAGGAGGAGCGTTTCATCCTGCTGCTTCTCGTTGTACTCGGCGATGTTGCGCACGCCCATGTCGGAGAAGCGATGCAGGCGGCGACCCATCTCCGCCACGGCCCAGCGCAGTGCCTGGAGCGCCTTCTCGGCTTCGGTGATGACGGGCGTGAGCAGGTGGGGGATGCCGTTGTACGGCATGAGCTCGACGCGCTTGGGGTCGATGAGGATGAACTTCAGCTCGTGCGGTGCGTTTTGGTAGAGCAGCGCCGTGAGGAACACGTTCATGCACACCGATTTGCCCGAGCCGGTGGCGCCGGCGATGAGCAAGTGCGGCATTTCGTCGAGTGCGGAGACCACCGCGTCGCCGGACACGTCGCGGCCGAGCGGGAAGGTGAGCGTCGATTCGCTGTCGTTGAACGCGGGACTCTCGAGGATTTCGCGGAGACGGACCATCGTACGTTCGCTGTTGGGCATTTCAATGCCAACCAAGTCCTTGCCCGGAATCGGCGCTTCGATGCGCAGGCTTTGCGCGGCGAGGGCCAAGGCGAGGTCGTCTTTCAGGTTTGCGATCTTGCTCAATTTCACGCCTTCCGACGGCTTCACGGTGAACTGCGTGACGGTCGGGCCGGGGCGCGCGTCCTTCACCACCACGTCGATGTCGAATTCGGCGAGCTTGTCTTCGATGAGTTTCGCCTGCTTGCGCAGCTCTTCGTCGTTTACTTTCAATTCACTCTCCGCGGCTTCGAGCAGGTCCATGCCCGGGAACGTCCATTCCTCGAAACGCGTGTCTTTCATTTCGAGAACGTCCTTGCGCATCACGGCCTTCGCTTTCGCGATCATGCCGGTTTTTTTCGCGGCTTGCGCGAACGCCGGACGGACGATGTTGAGTTCGGGCGGATCGCCGTCTTCTTCCACGAGATCTTCTTCGTCCATTTCTTCCTCTTCCCCCTCCTCTTCTTCGTCGTCGCTTTCCTCTTCCGTGCGCGAAGTTTTCTTTTCGGGTTTTTGCTTGATAGTCAGTGGCTTCTTGCTTGAGAGCAGTTGGACGATGGCAGCAACGTCGGGCTCGAACACGAGGAAGATGCCGATGAGGAACACCGCGGAGAGCAGGATGTAACCGGCCATGTCGCTGAGGTAGAGCTTGAACGGCAGGCCGACCATGAAGCCGATCGCGCCACCGAGTTCGGGTCCGCGCGGCCACATGTCGCGCAGATCGGCGCCGAGGTGCACGATGCCGAGGAACGTGAGGAGACACAGGAAGATGCCTGCGGAACGACGCGGGTCGAGCCGGTGTTCGCCGGATACGTGCATGACGCCCGATGCAAGGAGCGCGAGGGCGAAGAAGATGCCCCAAGCGCCGAACACGAATTGGAGCGCCGACTTGATATTTTCGCCGCTTGGTCCAGCGGCGTCGAAGAGCGACAGGAACAGGAGGGCGCTGAAAGCGACCTGCGTGATGCCCGCGATGATGCGCCGCGTTCCTGGTTCGAGGGCGGGGGCGGATCGGCGGGATTTTCGTGGAGCTGCTTTCTTTCGTCGCTTCGGCATCGGCGGTTAGTATACCCCTGCTCCGTCACGTCCCGAAGCCCTTTTTGCGGCAGGGAAGCGAGCCATTGCCAAAAGTACAAAAATGTTTGACATATAATTTTGTGTAACGTATAATTAATGATACTAACTATTTCTATGACGCCCACCAGCGATACGCCGGCACGCATTATCCAACTGTGGATGGAAATCAGTCGCTTGCTGCGCAAAAGCATGTCGAAGCGCGATGCGGGCGCATGCCAGATGAACCACCTGCAAATGCACGGCATGTCGGTCGTTGCCGAGCATCCCGATATCACCATGAAAGAGCTTGCGGATTTGCTGCACATCTCGTCGCCGTCCGCCACGTCGTTCGTCGACCGGTTGGTGAAACTCTCCTGGCTCGAGCGCGTCGCCGATGCGAAGAACCGAAAACTGGTCCATTTGCGCATGTTGCCGGCGGGCAAGGAGGCGTTGGCACTTGCCGTGAAAGAGCATTCCACCGTCATGCATGGACTCTTTTCCCTCCTTTCTTCCTCCGACCAGGCGCAGTTTGAGCGCGTGCTCTTGAATCTCAAGGAAGCGCTCGCTCGCAACGTCGCTACCCGTTAACATCCCGTACTTTCGCCCAATTTTATGACGCTTTTCTCCCGCATCCTCTCCGGCATCCGCGCCACCCTGCGGTTCCTCTGGCGCCACAAGATTGCCACGGTCGTCACGACGCTCGTCGCGTTGCCCGTCATTGGCGTCGTGGCGTTCGCGCTCAGTCCCACGCAACCCGAATACGTGACGGACACCGCCAAGCGCGGCGATCTTCGTCAGACGGTCGAGGCCGTGGGAACGGTCATTTCCGACCGCGATCTCAACTTGCAGTTTGGTATTTCCGGCATCGTGTCCAACGTGTACGTGAAGGAAGGCGACAAGGTACGCGCCGGGCAAAAGCTCGCGCAGTTGCGAACGGGCTTGTCCGCGGACATCGCGTCCGCTCAGGCGCGCGTGGCCCAGGCCGAGGCGGATCTCCGCGAAATGGAAGCGGGCGCCCGCCCCGAAGACCTCGCCGTGACCGAAGCCGAAGTCACCAATAAGCGCGCGTCCCTCGCTGCAGCCAAGGAGTCGCTCCGCGCGTCGGAGGACGCGGTAAAGAACGGCGAAACGCAGCTGGAACTTCTTAAGGCCGAAGTGAATACGGCGTTGTCCGGCTACGTGTCGACCACGAAGGCGGCGGTCACGCAGAAACTCGCGACCGTGCAAAGTTCGCTCGCCGCGATCGACGGCGCGTTCAATAACAATGACCTTCTTGATGCCGTCATCAAGAACAACCCGAGCGGTTTCGATGATCTCCGCGCCGCCATCGCGGCCGTGCAGAAAGACATCAACTTGCTCTACGGCGTGGCTGCTTCGGCCCAGACCCCGAGTGAGACGCTCGCCATGGTCGATCGCGCCACCGTGGATATCACGAACGCCAGCACTGCTGCCACCCGCGCATATACGTTCGTGAGCTCTCTCCAAGAATCGAGTTCATTCTCCAGCAGCGACCGCGAAACGTATAAGTCGCAGCTCAGCACGGAACGCGACGCCATCCAGACTGCGGTTAGCGGTCTTGCCTCAGAAACGAAGGCCCTCCGCGACGCGGGGGCCGGATACGCTTCGCAGATCGCCGCCCAGGATGCGTCACTCACCGCTGCGAAGGGTTCACGCGATAGGGCGAACGCCGACATTGCCACGTTCGAGGCGGCGCTTCGCATCGCGGAGGCACAGCTCGCCCTCAAGCGCGCTCCCGCTCGCGAGACCGACATCGCCTCTGCTCGCGCCGTGCTCAACCAGTACCGCGCCGCATTGGCCCGCGCCAGCGCCGACTTCGCCAACACGGTCGTCGTCGCGCCGGTCGCAGGCACGATCACGAAAGTTCCGGTTAAGGTCGGTGAATTCACTCCTTCCGGCGCAGCGATCACCATGCTCGGCGAAGCCCCGTACCGCATCGAAATGTACGTTTCCGAGATCGACGTGCCGAAAATCCAGCAGAGCCAGAGCGGTTCCGTGAAACTGGATGCGTTCCCCGGGGAATATTTCACTCTTGTTGTCAGCCAACTCGACAATGCGTCGACCGACCGCGATGGTGTGTCGAAGTATCGTGTCCGCCTCGACTTCCTGGACCAGGAAGAGAGCAAGCGCGTGAAGCTCGGCATGACCGGCGACGCCATGATCATCACCGGGTTCAGCAAAGATGTGATCTACGTTCCGATCCGCTCCGTGCTCGAACGCGACGACGGTTCGGAATACGTCCGCGTGCTCGTGGACGGCGAGATCGAGGAGCGTGACGTGCAGACCGGCATGGAAGGAGAGGGAAGCACGATCGAAGTACTCGGCGTCAAAGAAGGCGAAACCGTCATCGTCCTCGTCAAAGAATGACCATGCACAAAGACGCCCCCCTCATCAGCCTGCAGAACCTCACGAAGTCGTACGACAACGACGGCGTCGTGACGCCCGTGCTTTTCGGGATCAATCTCGACATCAAGAAAGGCGAGTTCGTCGCCATCATGGGCCCGTCGGGTTCCGGTAAATCGACGCTGATGCACATTATCGGGTTTCTCGACGCGCAGACGACCGGCGAGTACCTCTTCCAGGGCGAGCCGACGGTCGCGTTCGACGACGACGAGTTGGCCAAGATCCGCGCGACCCGCGTGAGTTTCGTGTTCCAGGCATTCAACCTGTTGCCCCGCACGACGGTGCTTCAGAACGTGCTGTTGCCGCTCTTGTACCACCCCACGATTCCCGCGAAGGAACGCCAGGCCCGCGCCCTCAAAGCCATCGAGACCGTGGGGCTGTCGCACCGCACGAATTACCTTACGAGCCAGCTTTCCGGCGGTCAAAAGCAGCGCGTGGCCATCGCCCGCGCGCTCGTCACCGATCCGGATGTCATTTTCGCCGATGAACCGACGGGCAACCTTGACTCCGCGTCGGGCGTCGCCGTCATGCAGGCGCTCCAGCAGCTCCACAAAGACGGGCACACGATCATCCTCGTGACCCACGAGCGCACCACCGCCGAACACGCGGAGCGCATCATCCACATCCGCGACGGCAAGATCGAGTCCGACACCCGCGATTTCAAGCGCGCGATAGCGGTGGAAAAAGATTCCCTTAAGTAAATGCGCTTTTCCGACACGCTCACCATGGCCGGCAGGGGAGTGTCGTCCAACCCGACGCGGTCGCTCTTGACCATGCTCGGCATCATCATCGGCGTGGGTTCCGTCGTGCTCATGAGCAGCGTCGGTGAGAGCATGGAAGGTGTCATCCTCAGCCAGATCAGCAGTCTTGGTAGCAAGAGCATGGTCATATTCCCCGGTAACCAGAAAGGCGGCGCGGGCCAGGTGACCGCCGGTTTCGACAGTCTGACCCTCGAAGACATCGACGAATTACGCGCGCTTACGTCCATTGAAAGCGTCGCCCCGGTTATTTTCGTGCAGGGCGCTATTACGTACGGACGCGAAGATTCTGCTGCGCAAGTCATGGGTGTCACTCCGGAATTCTTTCAGAACCAAAATTACGAAGCGGAAATAGGGCAGCTCATAGGACCGGACGAAGAAAACGGCGCCAAGGCCGTTGCCGTGCTCGGTCCCGACGCGCGCGAAGACCTGTTCGGATCGCAGAACCCGCTCGGCAAGCGCATCAAGATCGGCGAGAACCATTACACCGTGATCGGCGTCCACGAAGCGATCGGATCCCAATTTTTCCAGAATGCCGATGACCGCATCTTCGTGCCTTTTTCCAAGGCGCGCCAGGTCACCGGGCAGAAATACGTGAATCAGGTCACCATGCTCGCGACGGATTCGTTCGATCTTGCGTTCGCCGACGTCCGGTCGCTCCTTCGCCGTCGCCACGGCATCGATAACCCGGAAGAAGACGAGAAGAAGGATGACTTCGTGGTGCGCTCCTCGGAACAAGCCAATGAAATCCTCGGGTCGGTGTCGCTCGGTCTCACGCTGTTCATCACGACCGTTGCGGCGATCTCGCTGCTTGTGGGCGGCATCGGCATCATGAACATCATGCTCGTGGCGGTTACCGAGCGGACGCGGGAGATCGGCCTGCGCAAGGCGCTCGGCGCGAAACGCCGCGACATCCTGCGCCAATTCCTCCTCGAATCGATCTTCCTCACGCTCATCGGCGGCGTCATCGGCATCGCGGGCGGCATCGCGCTCGCGTTCGTCGCGGCACTCGGCGTGCAGACGGTCTTGGACACATACGCGTTCGCGGTGTCCGTTTCGTCCGTGGTCGTGTCGGTGATCATGGCCGCCCTCACGGGTGTCGTGTTCGGCCTTACGCCCGCGCGCAAAGCGGCCGACCTCAAGCCCATCGAAGCCCTTCGCTACGAATAATGCTCACCCAAGACCTCATCCTGACGGCATCCGCGGGACTCACGGCCAACAAAGGCCGCGCGCTCCTCACGATGCTCGGCGTCATCATCGGCGTCGCGTCGGTCGTGCTCATGGTGTCCGTGGGCCGCAGCTTCCAGAACTACATCCTCACGCAGATCGAGTCGTTCGGCACCGACACGATCGACGTGTTCCCCAGCGGTCTCGAGAAGTTCGGCGGCAACCTCGAGAGCCTGACATACGAGGATTTCGAAGCGATCAGCCAGCTTCCGACCGTGAAGCTCGCCGGGCCCATCATCGTGGTCGGCGAGAAAGTGGCGTACGGCCGCGAGGAAATTTCGCCCATGGTGATGGGCAGCGACCGGGCGTTCGTGGAGAACTACCGCTTGAAGATCGCGACGGGACGCGGCCTCGACGACACCGACGAGGCGGGCGCGAAAAGCGTCACGGTGCTCGGCGCCCAGGCGGTTGAAGACCTGTTCGGCGACGCGCAACCGCTCGGCAAACGCGTGACGATCGGCACGCAGTCGTTCACGGTCGTCGGCACGCTTGAGAAGCAGGGGTCGGCACTTTCCGCGCAACTCGACAGCTTCGTCATCGTCCCGTTTTCGACCGCGCGTGCCCTCACCGGGCAGAAGCACCTCTCGTTCGTCACCGTGCGCGCCGAGGGCGATCCGGACGTGGCCGCGATGGACATCACCGCGCTCCTGCGCGAGCGGCACAACATTGAGAATCCGGAAAACGACCCGGACAAGGATGATTTCGTCGCCCGCTCCGCTGAACAAGTCACGGCCATCGTCGGTTCCGTCACCATGGGCCTCACGGTGTTCCTGTCGCTCATCGCCGCCATCTCGCTCCTCGTGGGCGGCATCGGCATCATGAACATCATGCTTGTATCGGTCACGGAACGGACGCAGGAAATCGGCCTACGCAAAGCCATCGGTGCGCGCAAGGTCGACATCCTCCTGCAGTTCCTGCTTGAGTCCGTCTCGCTCACGGTCACGGGCGGCGTCATCGGCATCGTCATCGGTATTTCGTCGGGTTGGATCCTTGCGAAAATCGCTAATAAAGTCCTCGGCGAATTCGATTTCGTGCTCAGCATCTGGGCCATCGTCCTCGCGATCATCATGGCCGTCGGCACGGGTCTCGTGTTCGGCATTTACCCCGCGCGCAAAGCGGCGAACCTGCACCCGATCGAAGCGCTCAGGTTCGAGTAAGGCTTCCCCCTGGCCCCTCTCCCGCAACCCTGTTCTCTCACCTGGGAGAGGGGAGCGATTTTTTTGCATATAGTAAAACCATTCCCCTCTCCTGGGTGGCGTGCGGTTGTGTGTAGGAGAGGGGTTAGGGGAGAGGTATGACTATTCCATCGCCTCGAAGCACGCGTCGATGAGTGGTTTGTCTTCGTCGTATTCCGACGCTTCGGGCCGCGTGATCATAAGCCAGTTCTTCATAACACCGTCGCCGGGGTTGAAGTGTCCGTAGACCGACGGGTTTGATGCGATTTTTTCCTTCACAAGTTCAGGATTGCACTTTATGCCGAGCGCATCTTCGTAGAGGAACGCGAACATTTTCTTGTCCTTGTACCACGAGGGGCAGCCGAAGGTTTTCTTCTGGGGTAGGCCCATCTCGAAGCCGAACCACTTCTCGCCGAGTTCCAGCAGGTCGTCGCGCATGACGGAATCGTAGCATGATGAAAAGGGCGCCGAAGCGCCCTGGTCGCGCCAATCCCCGTCGGGGATTGGCGCGTGTTTCGATCGATCTCCCTATTTTTTCGACGAAGCGGAGCCGTTCAGGGCATCTTCGCCGAATTCCGTCAGGATCACGCCGTAGACGTCCCCGGGCACGCCGCAGTCATCGATGTCGCAGTGTGGGAAGCGTCGGAGGAATTCCGTGCGGGCTCTCCACACTTGCTTCGCGGCCGCGAGGCGCGTCCGGGGGCGGCAGGTTTTCGGGTCCAGCGCCTTGAACCACTTCGCCCGGAACTTCGCCGCGCTTTGCCAGTGGGCGAGGGCTTCCTCGGTTGCGCCGTGGCCGAGCTGCCACCGCGCGACGTTGAGATGCAGGTATCCCAGCGCCTCGTAGCGCCGGTGTTCCGTCAATTTCATCATCGCTTCGGCAGCTTTCTGAAACAGCGGGGGGATCAGCTGGTCCGTGTTTTTGTCACCGGCGTTGCGGTAACAGAGCAGAGCGTAGTTTGGCAGGTAGGCGTCCAGAACGTCGCACGCATACGCGTGGTCGAACCTCGCGAATCGGTAGCCGAGACGGAGCCAATCTCCGTCATCGTTGGTACCTAGCTTGACGCCGACGTGGTATTCCGCGACGAGGTGCAGGAACGTCATCCGCGGATCGTTTTTTAGAAGCGGATTGTGCGTCTCGACCAGGTCGAGCACGGTGACGATCACGTCTAGATCGATCATTTCTTGCCGCACGTCGAGCAGTACGTCGAGGAAGCCCTCGTCCTTTGGGTCGAGGGGCAGGCTTTTCAGCCAGCTCGCTGGGGTGACCGGGGAAATGTCCATGGAAATGTTCCTTTTGCGAAATGTGAACGATCGGATCGGGGAGACACCCCGCGATTCCGTCGTTCGGGGTGAAACCGGGTCCATTATATTTATTTAACAATAAATGTAAACAATTGCAATAATCCATGTGGCACGTCAAAAGGCGCCTTTGGGGCAAAGGATGTTGGGTCCGGGAAGCCCGTCTACGCTGCGCTACGCCGTGGCAGCACTATTTTGGAGAGATAGGAAGGAAATCTCGGCGAAGCCCTCAGGCGAAGCCGGATGGTGGGCCGGCAAGGATTTGCACCTTGGAAGGCGTAAGCCACCAGATTTACAGTCTGGCCCGGTTGACTACTTCGGTACCGACCCACGGTAACGCCCGGGGAGTGTACGTTCGGCTTTTGTCGAATGCAACGCTCACGCCCTGCGGAAAGCATTCCGTGCGGCAAAAGCCATGGCGGCCGCGCCACAGGCGATCACGATCCACGTTTCGGCGCCGCTTTCGGCGTTCGCCGTCGGCTTGTGCTGGGTGACGCCCGGTTTCCTGCTTGAGGACACGCCCGTGCCCTTGGCGCCCACCACGTGCGGGTTCACCGCGATTATGCCCGCAGGAAGCGGGGACGGTGCGGCGGAGCTGGAAGACGTCGGGAGCGGCAATGCCGGAACCGACGAAGAGGACGGCGGAAGCTGCGGGACGGATGAGACGGTGGCCGACACAGGGATCGATGACGCGCTCGAGGCCGGGGTTGCGGCGATACTCACGACGATCCCGCCGGAGAACTCGGGATTGGTTTCGGAGATGAATGGATACGTGCCTTCGGGCGCGTTGAGCGGGAGCGTGTAGAAATAATCGCTCGCCGCGAAGATGATCGGCGTCACGAACGGTTTGCCGTCGGGCGTGGGGAGCGTTTCGGAGCTGAGGACGTGCGGAATCTGGTCTTCGTTGAGGAAGCGGATCACGTTTCCGGGACGGATCGTCGAAGGGTCCGGGTCGGGTCCGTCTGGCGTCAGGCGGATCGTGACGTCGGGCGTCGGGTTGGTGAGTTGGCCGAGAAGTTCTCGTATGCCCCCGAACGAGTAGGTAACCCCGCCGATCATGATGGCGATGCCGACGATGGCCGCCGGTAAGCGGGACACCTTCGCGCGCGTGCCGTCGGCCGTGCGGGTCCGGACGGGTACGGCTTGTTCGTCTTCCGTCGATTGCCAGTGCGGATGCAAGTTGGTCATCGAGGGAGGGTGGAAACGGCCGTCCATTGGCGGCGGAACGCGAGGAGCGTGCCCGTGACCGCGGAGACAGCGGCGAAGAGGAGGAGCCATGACGCGGGACCGGATTCCCCGGCGACGTTGCCGCCGGTTCCCGGGGCGTTGCCGTTGGGTCCGCCTTCGATGAGCGCGCCGGAGAGCGGCGACGTCGATGTTGCCGCGTTGCCGACCGTCACGGCGACCTCCTGGCTGAAGTCGCTTTCCTCGCCGGAGCCGTTCACCGCGCGGACGGCGAAGTAGTACGTTTGCCCGACCGGAAGCGCGCGGATGGTGAGGGTCTGGCTTTCTTTCTCCACGCTGCGGCGTTGGATGTATTTGCCCGAGATCGTGCCGTAATAAAGGTTGTAACCGGCGAGTTCCGCGGATGGCAGGGGATTCCAGGCAAGGAACACGGAGCTGCCTTCGGTGGTGACGCGCAAGGACTGCACTTGGAGTT
>JACCDG011807871.1_pt1 | contig 10776 bp, 15 predicted proteins | sample 7442471 | NCBI WGS metagenome assembly JACCDG01 (sample SAMN15323444, study PRJNA562643) | freshwater metagenome | isolation source: river surface water | place: USA:Blue River Watershed | collected 2017-08-17 | reverse complement strand
GCCGACTCAGCGCTGCCCGCAAGGCGCGGCAAATGAGCCAGGCCGCTGTCGGCGCAGCGCTTGACCCGCCACAAGCACGCCGGAACGTGTGCGGGTGGGAAAAGGGGCGCTGCGAGCCGAGTCTTGAGACTGTCTCGCAGCTGGCCAAGGTACTGAACGTCGAGCCGTGCTGGCTCGCGTGGGAGATTGAACATGGCAAGTGAGCCGCGCGCTCTGCTGCCTCGGTGGCGAATTCATGTGCCCATACCCGTACGACTTGCCAGCCTAGTGCCTTCATGCGTGAATCCCTATCAGTATCGTGCGCACGATTTGCCTCGATCTCGGCCCGCCAGAAGTCGACGTTTTCCTTGGGCCAGGTAGCATGGAGAGGGCAACCATGCCAAAAGCATCCATCGACGAAGACTGCCACGCGACTGCCAGGGAAGTAGATGTCAGCTTCACGTCTTGGTTTGGCAAGAAGAGGCACTTGTAGCCGATAGCGTAAACCGCGAGCATGTAGAGCTCGACGCAGTCCGAGCTCGGTTTGCGTATTCCTCTGCCGCTGGCGAGCCATACGGCGGCTGGCTTCAGTCGAAGAGGGGTTCACTCCGGTCATTGCTCGCCGCAGTTCCCTTCGATTCGGTAGCAGTCCTAGGGTGAGTCTTCTTCTTCGGCGTAATGCCGAGGTGCTTCGTGATGCTGCGCCCAATAATCTTGCCCAATGTCACTGGGACGGCGTTACCTATCATTCGACCGAGGATTCTGAAGTAGATAGGCTCGCCCTTTGGTACGAAGGCATACTTCTTAGGGAAGCCTTGCAGGATTGCGCCTTCCCGTAAGGAAATGGCACGATCTTGCTCAGGGTGGCCGAACCGACCGTTTCCAAAGCCAAAAAATTGTGTCGTCAATGTCGGCGCCGGCTGGTCCCATTCCATCCGGCCATACACTCCGGGATACGTACGTCCAGAGTCACGAAGATGGCATTCAGCGATGAGTCTCTTGGGCCAATCGCGCCAAGATCCACCGGGAGATGACGCGCGGATGCGCTTGAGATTTAGGTCGGAGAGCGTGGCCGCCGTATGCAGACGGTCCATGAGTGAACTTTCACCTGCCGCGAGCGCTGGCAGTGAGCCAATTTTTTCCCGGACCGTCACTGGCTGGTCATGGGTCGGGCTGAGCAATTCGATTGGTTGAAGACGCGAGGCGAGGAGTACCAGCCTGTTCCTCTGTTGAGGGAGGCCGTAGTCGACACAATCGACGCTTGCGAACCATGGATCGTGATACCCCAGGCGCAGCAGCGTGTCGACAAAGTCATCGAATACTTGATAGTTGGTTACCATTGGAACGTTTTCCATCGTAACCACATGCGGCAGTGTACTCTCGATAAGACGAGCGAACTGATAGAGTAGATCCCTACGGGGTGATGCTTTATTGTCGTATCTTTGCGCATAAGTCGAAAATGGCTGGCATGGTGCGCAACCGGCTAGGATACGGATCTCTGAAGGCCCAAAAAGTTCAACTAAGTTTTGAGTTGTCAACTCGGACACGTCTTTCGTGATGAAGCGTGCTCCGTTGTTGGTTTCGAAAGGGTACCGGCAGGCTTCATCCACGTCGACGCCGGCCACTACCGGGATCCCCTCAGACAGCAGGCCGTGCGTCAGGCCTCCGGCGCCACAGAAAAGATCGACGCATGCCACCCGCCTCATGACCGATTATCCTTTTTGACCATAACTTCTCCTTGTAAGTGCCCATTTACCGGCCCCGCGCTGCCGCGTTCAAGCCGGTGCGTTTGTTCAGTGCCGCCACGCATCGCGGGCGGCACCAAAGACTTCTTGTGGGGGCAGCTCGTCCGGGTCAAGACCGGCAGGCAAGCGCAGCGCGCCAAATCGACCAATCCGCCTTAACATTCGTTAGGTGACTTCCTATCATGGCGCCTATTTTGTCGTTCGTTATTATTGACTGGACGGTATGCCTACCTTTTCCGACAGTCAAGCCCGACATTGAATGGCTATGAACTCGAACCCCAAGGGCAGGATGCGCATCGGCAGCAGGTGCGTCCACAGAAGGCCGACGCTGTAGGTGGTGCCGTATCGGATCTCCGTCGAACTGCCTGCGGCAGCCTTGCCACAAAAACTTGCCGAGTGCGACAGTCAGAAGTGCTCCTGGTAGGCATCACTGGGCGCAGAGAAACGCCCTGACTGCGGTGGACGTGGCAGGCCCGAAGATACGAACGTGGCTGAGCAGTTGTACTTTCCAACGTCGGCAGGGCGAGGCGCTGTCCCTCAGGCTGTTGAAAAAAGATAGGCGGCGCACGTCACTGCTGCTTCGCAAGCCTATTACGGCATCGCAGGTGACATCCTCGGCGAGGATGCAAAACCGCCAGCTTTCACCTGGAACGGGTACTCCGACCTCGACTGGCTCCACGACATCAAACTGCGCGTGAGTCAGATCCGCCTCAAGGCCGCTCGGGAAAAGCTGCAAGACCTGGAAGCGCGCCTCGACAAGATCATCAGCCCAGAGCGTCGCCGAGAACTGGAACTCCAAGCCATTGAGCGCGAGCTGAGCAAGTGATCCAACCACCAAGCCCCGCAGCCGAACACGCCAAGACCTGCGCCACCTGCCGAAACCGCTCCATCACGGATGGCGGACTGTGCCCGACGGGATGGCTGCTGCTCGCTCAGGAGACTGGGCCTACCACGCTTCGCGAAACACCTTGACATGCGTCCCAGAGCGGTGGTGGGGTGCGACAAGAAAGGGAGCCCGATGAAACGAACGATGATCATGATGTTGCCCCTGTTGTGGTGCTTCGGTTGCGCTGGAGTGTCCGGCGGAGTGCAGACCGGCGGTCAGATGCCGTATGCACAGGATTGCGCGGTGCGGCTGCGTCCACCATCGCCGGATAAGATCCCGGTGATGCATGGCGTGGTGTCAGAAGACGGAAAGACCGTCATGATGACGGTCTCGGATGTACCCGCTGACGGAATCATGCAGCGTGATACCCGTCACTGCGAGGCCGCAGCAATCGGTGGAACGCGCAAGACGGAGCCGCGCAATGGGTTTGACATCGTGAAGCTGACGCGCACCACTGGCAGCGCGACCCCAGCGGTCACGCTCACTGTGGCAGAGTACAAACTGGAAAGCCTGCCGCGCCAGCAGTGGCCAGCGCTGGCCGACCGCTGGCCGGAAGCCACGCGGTAGCGGTGCCAAGCCGCCGCGCGATGTCTCCGCCAGTGAATCCCCAGTATCCCTCTGTGGGCTGGGTCTTCATTTGGACACGGGAACTGCAAAATTAACCCGCCACACCGGCTCCGCCTCCCGCCCATTCGCCTTGAGCCACTTCCGGATCGCATCCACCGCAGGCTGTTTCTCCGGATCGCGTGCGGTCCAAGGCTGCTGTACCTGACCGAGTTCCCCGTCCGCTTGGGTGCCAGCAGTCCAGCTCTGCACCAGCCGCCATAGCACACACGCCACCACCGAAACGGCCTTCCCGGCTACGACAGCGCCGAGGGACGCCTCCGCATCTCCGCCGCCAGACACCGCCTTGGCGACTTGGTTCTCCAGCAGCCGGGATTCGCGGTCCCCGGTGGCGCACTCCGTCACAGCGGAAGTCAGCCGCGCGCAAGACATGGAGGTGACGGCTAGCAACGCGAAGGGCAGAACTGCTAAAAATCGGCGCATGCGAAAAACCACTACGGAACCGGAAGAAAAAGCGCAAGAGGACAAAGAAAAAGAAGGAAGTAAGCGCAAGCGAACTGTACGCGACAAACCGCCAGCCCCAGAGAACATTCCTGCGGCCACAGCGGAGCGGTCCCGCTTCGTCAGCTTCACGCTCGCCGAGATCGACCGCTCAAAGATCAAGAACGCTCCCTACAACCCCCGGGTCATCGACCCGGACTCGCGGGCACGACTGCTCAAGGAGCTAAAGAGCCACGGACTGGCGGAGGCCCTCGTGTGGAACATCCGCACGGGGAACCTCGTCGGCGGACACCAACGCTTGTCCATCCTCGACGACCTGGAGCAGGGGGCGGACTTCCGCATCCCAGTGTGCGTCATCGACGTGGACGAGAAAGAGGAGCGCCGAAAGAACATCGCGCTCAACAGCCCAGACATGATGGGGCAATACGACGTGGAAAAGTTCACCTCCGTCGTAGAGGACATCAGAAACCTGGACACGACATTCGACGTCGTGGGTGACCTCGGACTCGCAGAGATCACTCTTGAGGCCGTGATAGGCATCGACCCCGCGATGTATTTGCCCCCGGAACCGTCCCCCGTCATTGAGGAGATGATCGACGAGGCGGCGAAAATCAAGGAGATGAAGGCGCTGCGCAAGCAGCACAAGGCGATGGCGCGCGAGAAAGAAGAGAAGGAGAACGCGCGGCTGCTCATCGTCTCCATCCCCGAAGAACTGCCGCTAGAAACCATCTACCGGCTCCGAAAAGACATCCTCACCAAGCTCGGGATGCCCAGCGACCTGCGCGACCCATTCATCCCATCTTGGCGCGTCCAAAAAGCCCTCGGACTCCCGTACAGCGTCGAAGAGGAAGGAGGCGAGGACTAGCCAACCGGACCTTCCGCGACTGCCGCTGCGAGGGGGAACAACTCGCAGAGCTTCGCGAAGTCCTTCGGGTAGTTGTCTCGAAGCGCTCGCATCGTGATCGGATCGCCGGGATTTATACCCGAAGAGTTCGACTTCCCGAGATCTGCGGCTGGAGGGAGATTCATGAGCCTCGCGTAGGCGTAGACCTCCTTTGTCGACCAGTCGCAGATTGGATACAGACGCCTTTCTTTGGGGTTGAACCCGAGGTCCCCACCGGTAGGACGCCCATTCGCGTCGAGCTGGCGGCGAAACTGCGAAAGCATGGCCCGACGTTCCAGACTATCGACCTGCCTCTGCCCACCGACGTACCAGATCGCGAACGGATCGACTTTCAGATCTGCCAGTGACTTCCTAGCCCCCTCCTCCCCTTCCCTCGGTAGGAGGTCGTCGGGGGCCACCCCTGAAAGCTCGGCGGCGAACCACACTCGCGCAGCCAGCTCGATGTCGTTCATGGCGAGGCGGGCCTTATATGCTCTGTTCGCACTGTCGGACCTTCCTCGGCAAAATCCTTCGTAGACAAGCTGGGGGAGAATCGAGTGGACGAAGATCTTGAACGGGAAGTCGTAGCGGCGGCTAAGTAATTCGATGGGGCGCTCCACGCACGCCAAGCCGCGGCAGAGAGTGTAGTGGAATCCCGCCACGCGAACTTCGGGACGCTCCGCACGCAGCTTCTCCAACAGGGGAAACATGACATTGCTGTCTTTCCCACCAGAGGCTGCGACCAAAAAATATGGGGATGTTTTCGCAGCTCTCTCAAAACGCTGCTGCGCACGAGCTACACAGGACGGGGTCTTTTGAGCCACGCGCTTTCTATAGCACGCGGCTCAAAAGAGCAGACTACTTGTTCTTGCCGCCAGTGCCGCGAGCCCCGATCGGAGAGGCCAGGCCGCGGCGCTCGATGGTGGCGCGCTGCGCGGCAGTCGGTCCGGCTGCACCGAAGCGCTGGCGAACACCAGCCGCACGGGCGCCAACGTTCTTGGCGGTGATCCCGCCACCGGCCACGCGCGAGAGAAACGCGCGAGCTCGCCCCGCAGCGCCGCGAGCGCCAGCCGCGATTCCACCAAGGAGGTTCCGTGCCGAATACTGCTTCACAGGACCGAAATCACCGGCCCCACCTGTTTCTGCTTTTGCCATCTGCGTGCTCCTTACGAGAGAGATTGTACTTGAAGGGCTGGACCTTCTTCTCTTTCAAGCCTAGCACAGTACGGGCACGGCTGCGCGGACCCACTCCAGAAACTTGTCTTTGCGCCACCCACCACACGGAGAAGCCCGTCGAACGGCGCCATCGGAAATCGCCACAACGAAAGGCACGCTGCGTACGTCCAGCACTCGTGCGAGATCGGGTACTTCGTCGATGTCCGCGTAGTAGAAGATGACACCCCGAACGTCCTCCGACAACTTCTCGAAAATGGGGGTGATCACCTTACAGGGACCGCACCACGCAGCGGACAGCAGCACCACGGCGGCTACATCGCTCGTCAGGTCACGGAGGGAAGAAAACTGCGTTAAGCGCTTCATCCTCTCACCCCTACCACAGACCAGGGCGTGGGCTTGCCTCCCGGCGGTCGGCGCGAGCGGTACCCTGCTCCAACATCATCCGCTCCACGCACTTCACCACGTCGTCGACAGTCACCCAGTCCTCAAAGTGGTCCTCAGCGAAATCGAATCCGAACTCCCCTTCGAGTCCGATCGACACTTCGATGACTCCGACGCTGTCGAAAATCGAATCCAGGCGCGTCTGCGAGGAAAGGTCGAAATCACCTTTGGCGTAGCCGCGAATCACACGGAACACGCGGTCTTCAACGGACAGCGGCGTCTGAACGGGCGGAGGCTCCGAAGTGAGCGGTAGCGCGAGCTGCTTGGTCGGCACTGGATCGGTTTCAAGCGGAGTAGCGCGACGTTCTACGACCACCCGCTTGTCCACACGGAACATCTCACCGCCCACTTGAATGTAGTTCGTGGCGGTTTGTCCGATTCCGCTGTCCACTCCTGCAAAATCAGCTATGTCCACCAGCTCCGAAGCGACCAGCGCGGCTTCCCGCGCATCGAGGTCGTCAGGAATTTCTAACTCACGTCGAAATTCCGAAGTTCCGATCTCCTCCGGGCTCACAACGTCCCAATAAATGACTTTCACGATTTGCGCTCCTTTTTCTGTGGCTTGCAAAAGCAAAAATCACACATTTAGCTTGACGTAAACAATCGGGAACGTAAGTTCAGTGCCTTCGATCCCAAGTTTGGTGGACCGTGGATTGAAACTAGGAGGATAACGAAAATGACCGAGACACCGAAACGACGCGGACGCCCACCGGGACAAAACAAAAAGCAGGCGCAGGACGACCCGATCGCGCGCAAGGCGCGCAAAATGAACGAATCGCACGCGGATTTCCTCCGCAGGAAAGCGGATGGCGCCCTGAAATTCTTTGGTGAGCGCATCCTGCCCATCCTTCCACAGCTCGCCCCGAGCGCGGACCTCACGCATGTCACCGACGCCATCCGCGATCTCACCGCCTCGTGGCCGAAGGTGGCCGCGCACAAGTCCTTCGACGGTATCGCCCGCCCGCGCAAGGCACGCCATCAGGAAGAGTTGCAGGTGGGCATGGTCGTCCAGCTCTCTGGAGCGGGCTTCATCCGAGCCTTCCACGCCTTCGGAGAGCGCGCCGCCCGTGGCCCGTGGGTCATCGAAGAGATCCGTGGCAAGTACAACGTCCTTAGCTCCAAGTCCGTGAAGGGCGCCAAGATGACCGAGGGGAGCAAAACCCTCACCGACAACAGCTCCCTCGCAGCGCGACGACACGACCGCCTGGTGATCGAGCTGACTCCGCCCGCTACCGCTGCTTCCGCTGCTCCCGCCGATAACTCCCTCGTCTAAAGAGGGCATGCTGCGCTACCTTGCGCAGCATGAACCTGCAATACCCCAAGCCCGTCCTACTCCCCGCCGTCGACCTGTCGCTCGTGAACGACACGGAGGACGGCGAGAACCCCAACATGATGCCCGACGAGGACTTCCGAGGACTCGTCGAGAGCATCAGCAAACTTGACTTCGCCCAAGCCATCACGATTTGCGAAGTGGGCGACGGGCGCTACCGCCTTATCGACGGGCAGCACCGCAAGCGCGCCTCACTCATCGCCAAGCGGCAGACGCTACCCGCCTTGGTCTACCCCGCGATCCCTGAGGAGCATTTCCGAGCGCTGCGCCTGGCGCTCAACCGCTGGCGCGGGGAGGCTCGCGCTTCCGCCGTTCACGCCGACATCCGCTTCCTCCATGAGGCTGGCTTTGAGCGGGAGTACCTGTTCGCCGCTGGCGGTCTGTCGAGTGAAGACCTCGACGCGGTGCTTGGCGTCGCCACCGAGCTGCCCGCAAGCGCCGCAGGGCTCGACGACATCCCCGACCCCGAAACGCTCGGAACAGCTCCAGCGCCACTCGCCACCGGCAGCCCGTCCTTCGAGGTTCCTTGTTCAAGCCCCGCGAGCTACCAAGAGATGATGAACCTCCTCAAACGAGCTGCCCGAGGAGCCAAGGCCAAGGGAAAGTTCCGCATCGAGGCCACACTCCGCGCGGCGCTCCGCGCCTACGTCGGCGAAGACTGAACAAACGATCGGGATTGCGCAGGCTGCTGAGTTCCGAGAGGGTGTTTCTCACAGGAGAAAATCGTGGGCAAAGATGCGAAACCGGGCTTTACCGTCCGTGCCACCCGTGGGGGAGGATTCGTCTTCAAGTCGAAAGGACGATTCGACCTCTGCGCCGTTCCCGCCCTACAGGAGCTAGGGCTGCCCAAGCCGACACCACTGGAGAAGGGTGAGAAGTGCCGCTGCGGGAAGGATATTCCGTGGCACCTCTTTGAATTGGCGGAAAAGCTGGAAAGTGGAATGCAAACGCACCACTGTTCTTGCGGGCTCAACTGGCGAGGAGAAAAGGAAGACACCGGATTTGTTGTCAGGATGGTGCAGTAATGCAGACGCGCCTAGCGAAACGAATTATTTCCGACGAAGTAGGTAAGTGCGAGAAATGCGGAAAATTCCAGCGCTGGGCCGACATGAGACATATGAAACCCGATGGTAGCGTGATCCTCTGTCAAGTGTGCATCAGAAAGTCAATCGAAGCGGATCGCCAACAGGAAAACGTCTTGTCGGAGACAAATGATCTTCCAGCTACAGCCAAACCACGTCCGGGCCTTCGGGACGCCTGAAGAAGTCCAGGCGCTCTACGAAGAGCTTGTCTACGACCTCGGAGAGAAGCGCGGGCAAATCCAGCGGCTCTGCCTCTACAACCCCATCCTCGGGACTTTCCCGCTCGGGCTGTGGCGGGAAGCTGAGACGGCGCTGCGCAGCCGAGGCGTCTCGGTCATCGTGAACGACCTGCGCCGCTGCCCGGCCACCCGGCGAGGTCTGCCGCTCGCCTGGCTGCTTCCGCACCAGCGCGAGGCAGTGGAGGCGGCGATCCGCCTGTCCGTGACCTGCATCGACATCCCGACAGCGGGCGGCAAGGGTGAAGTGCTGGCGGCGCTGCCGATGGAGCTGCCGTGCGACTGGCTCATCTTGGCCGATGATGCCAAGGTGCTGTCCCAGCTCGGCGATCCAAAGGTGGGCCGGTTTGTGAAGCGGAGTGGCGAGCGACCTGGGCGGATTGGCGGCGGGCTGTGGGAGGAAGGCTACCGCGTGACGATGGCGAGCCCAGCCACCTTGGACCAGCGCTGGGACGGGAACCGCTGGGACGAGGCGTCGCAGAGGCTTTTCCAGCGAGTGCGCGGCGTCATTTACGACGAGGTGCATATGTCCGGTTCCCCCCGAAGCCAGCGCATCCTTGCCTCCATCCCAAACGCCTACTACTGGGTAGGCTTCTCGGGAACCATCGAAGGACGGAGCGACCGCCGCGACATGACCGTGCGGTCCTTCTTCGGGCCAGTGGGCTACAAGGTCCAGGCGTCCGTACTCGAAGCAGCCGGAGTCATCGCGACCCAGAAGCTGGTCATGGTCCGCTGCGACCAGCCGGACCAACCAGCCTACGAGGCGGGGGGCTACCAGCGGGCCGTCACCTTGTCGAAGGCGCGAAACGGCGTCATCGCTAGGATCTGGCAAAAGGAAAAGACCGGCTGCCTGACCTTCATCCGCGAGCTCGACCACGGGCGCTACCTGCTCCGCATCGCCCAGCACCTCGGCATCCGGGCCGAGTTCGTGAACGGCGAGATGGACGCAGGACCGATCGACAAAGCCATCACCCGCTTTGAGCGCGGAGAGATCGACGTTCTCATCGCCTCCGATGTCCTCAAGCAAGGCGCCGACACCATCCACGTCTACAGCGGGATAAACGCCGCCGGGCGGAAGTCGGTCATCGAAACCATCCAGCGGCGCGGGCGGGCCGGGCGAATCTGCCGGGAGGCAAACTGCGCCCGGTGCGCGGTCATGGGGAAGAAGTCGACGGCGACTTGGTACGACCTGTACGACACCGACAGCTTGGCCGAGAAAATGTGGTCCGAGCGGCGGCGGAAGCTCCCCGGCCTGTGGCTTGGTCGACACAGCCGGGAACGGCTCGCCGCCTACAAGGCCAAGGGCATCCTCGTGGACGTGGTGTCTGACCTATGAGAAAGCCGCCCCCCATCGTCCTCCCCGCGTACGCCGTCCTTCGGTTTAAGCGCGTCAACCTCGGGATCAAGCTGGAGGACGCTGCCCGCATCCTCGGGGAAGAACTGACGGCCTACATCGACTGTGAACGCGGCTTGCGCCCATTCCCCTACCCAAAGGCAGACATGGACCGGCTGGTTGCGGCGCTCCAGCTCACCCCGCAGGAACGGGAAGGACTGGAGCAATACCACCCCCCTTTCACCAACATAAACCCGAAAATCATAGATTGTGAAACCGGCGGAAAAATGAAAGCGAAGGGGCGGCAGGTTCGGAAGGTTAAAGGGGCTAATGCGCCGCCGAAGATTTGGGTCAATCCGTCAGCGTAAGCACGCGAATGCCGCTATCACCCACAGGGTGGTAAACCAGAGTAGGAAGATAGCTTTGCCAATTCGCTGGCGGTTCATGCCCTAATGCTCCTTCCGGGATAGGTCACACCGGGCGCAGCCGATGGCGCCCGGCAACCAGCCGCCCAGGCGCCAGCACTCCTGCAAGCGGGCGCGCATCATGTTCCGCTGCTCGGTCAGACTGCCTCCGGCCAATGACCCAGGTGGGAACTCAGCAGCCTTGGCTGCCGCTTG
>JACCDG010152960.1_pt1 | contig 10783 bp, 12 predicted proteins | sample 7442471 | NCBI WGS metagenome assembly JACCDG01 (sample SAMN15323444, study PRJNA562643) | freshwater metagenome | isolation source: river surface water | place: USA:Blue River Watershed | collected 2017-08-17 | reverse complement strand
GGACCCGAACCGCGTCGACTTCGCGCGCCCATCCGAGGGCGCGATCCAGCCATCGCCGGTCGCCACGCCGGCCGAGCGCGCTGCGCAGTTCATGGCCGACCTGCGTGCCGCGGCACCGCCGCCGGCCGCGCCCACTCCGAACGCCGCCGCGCCGGCTCCTGAGCCGAGCGCCCGTCTCCGTCCGGACCAGTCCGGCGCGGCGGCGACCACCCCGCAGCCTGCGCCTGTCGCTGCTGCTCCCGCAAGCGCGAGCGCGCCCGATGGCGTGCCCGTGATGATTACCCGCGGCATGAAGGATCAGTTGCGCGCCAAGGGCGCCACCGATCCCGAAATCGCCGCCATGACGCCCGCGCAGGCGTGGGAGCGCATCAACGCTCCGCCAGCGCAGGCCACCGCAACCCCGGCGCCGCAACCCACGGCGCCCACTACGGCCGCCCCCCTGACGGCCAGTGCGCCAGCGGCGCCGGGGCCTACTCCGCGCACCGGGCGGTCGATCGACCCGGACGCGCGCGCGCGCCGAGAGTTCGAGGGCAACATCCCGAAGTACCAGGCCGCCGGCATGACGCCGGAGCAGGTCGAGGTCGTGCGCGGGTTGCATCCTCTGCCGACGCGCGACGAAGTGACCGGTTTGCACCGCAACGAACAACTCAATCCGACGATCGAGGCCGCGCGCACCGAGGCCGAAGCGACTGGCACGCCGGCGCACTACGCGCAGGTCGACGTGCAGCGGCTCGGCGGGCTGAACGAGTTCATGGGGGGAACCGACGCCGCCAATCCTCACTTCAAGGCCGTGGTCGACATTCTCGGGCAGGAAGTCCGCGCAGCAGGCGGGGAGGCCGCGCTCGTGCGCGAGGGCGGCGGCGACGAATTCGGGGTCGTGACCACCGGCATCAGCACACCGGACCTGACCGCCGCGCTCGACCGTGCGCGCGCGAAGGTCGCGGAGTACGCTAAGGCGAATGGACTGGAAAACCTGCCCGGAAAGAAAGATCAGGGACCAGGCCCGCTCGGTCTGCACTACGGAATCAGCGAAATCACGCCCGGTGCCGCCGTCGAGGACGTGCGCAAGGTCGCGAGTTCGCTGACGCAGCGACGCAAGAAAGGAGCACCGTATGAACTCGCCGCAACGCCTGAAATGGCTCGGCCTGGATCAGACGCCGGACGACCAGTTACCGGCGGAATTGGAGCGGATCGAGCGGGAATCGCGCGAGCGGATGCGGCTGGCGAAGGAGAAGTTCGAGCAGGGCCGCCAGCCCCCGTCGAGCCAGCGGCCCCCGAAGGCGTAGCCCGTGCTGCGCCGGTTGCTGAGCCGACTGCCGCAGCCCCCGAACCCACGCCTCCCGCACCGGCCGAAGCCGCGCCCGCGGCACCTGTCGCGGACGGCAGCGAACCAGCTCCGGCAGGAACTTCGCCGGCTGCTGAAACGCCTGCGCCAGCGACCGCCGAGCCGGTAGCGGCGAAGCCCGAGCGGCCCGCGACGAGCACGAAGAACGCGGTCGTCGACGCCGAGCGCGAGAAGCGCGGCGCGGACGCGATCGTGTCCGACCTCGAGGTGTCGAACCAGGAGACGGTCGACGCCGCGCGCAAGGCGGTCGAGGAGCGCCCGACACTCGGCGCCGAGCTCGTGCAGCGCGTGCTGAACGACGGCACCGGCAGCGTCAGCCTGCAGGACGAAGCCGTGCTGCTCGTCGAGAAGGTGCGGCTGATGAACGCGCGCGACGCCGCCGCGGACCGGATGACCGACGAGTCGGCCACTCCGGAGGTGCGCGCTGTCGCGGCCGAGGAGTGGGCGCAGCACGAGGCCGCCATCGCCATGATGGACAAGGCGACGCGCGCGACCGGCGCCGAGTGGGGTCGCCTGGGCCAGTTCCGGCAGCGGCTCCTGCGCATGGACTACTCGCTCGAGGCGATGGAGCGGAAGGCGCGCGCGGCGAAGGGCGGCACGCTGAGCACCAAGGAGGCCGCCGAGGTCCGCGAGGACCACGAGGCGATGCAGCGCCGCGAGAAGATCGCGGAGCGCACGCAGGCCGCCGTCGAGGACGCGGAGGTTGCGACGACCTACGAGGCGCTGTTCAAGGCGCTGCACGCCGAGTTCCGCGCGCCGGGCAAGCTCACGCTCATGGAGCGGCTGGAAAAGCGCGCCAACGAGGCCCGCGCACGCCTCGAGGCCATGCCGGAGGTCAAGCAGCGCGGCAAGCAGTCCGGCGCCATCGCGATCACGCCGCAGGCGCTCGTCGACCTGACCACGATCGGCGCCTGGAACATCGCGAAGGGCGCGGCCACGTTCGCCGAGTGGGTCGCGGCCATGAAGCAGTCGATCAGCGAAAAGCTGTTCGGCGAGGTCGAGCCGCAGCTCCCGAAAATCCACCAGGCGTCGCTCAAGCTCCACGAGCGCGCCGGCGCCCCGCGCAAGGCGGCGAAGGCCGAGCTCACCAGCCGCGACGACCTCACGCAGGACACGATCTACAAGCTCGCGCAGGCGCAGGTCGAAGCCGGCGTGCGCGGCCCCGAGGCCGTGATGAAGGCCGTGCACGAGCAGGTCGCGGCGAAGTTCCCGGACGTCACCGAGCGCGACGTGCGTCGGCTGTTCGTCAACTACGGCAAGACGAAGTTCCCGAGCAAGGATGCGGTCAAGACCGAGCTCCGCGAACTGCGCACGCTCGTGCGCCTGCAGGAGTCGATCGACCGTGAGCGCGAGGGACTGGCGGCGCTCAAGACCGGGCAGCAGCGCGACAAGGCGACGCAGGCGGTCCGCGAGCTGCAGGCGCAGCTCAACGACATGCTCAAGCGCCGCGTCGACGCCGGCGGCCTCGACGAGGATGCGCTCGCCACCTACAACACCGCGCGCGCCACGGCGCTGCGCAATCAGATTGCCGACCTCGAAAAGGAAATCGCGACGGGCGAGAAGCGCCAGCGCGCCAAGCCGTCCGAGCCGAACGAGGAGGTCAAGGCGCTCATCGCTCAGCGTGACGGGCTGCGCAAGCAACTCGACGCGATCGAGCGCGCGCGCCGGCCGCAGAAGTCGCCCGAGACGCGCTACAACGAGACGCGCGCCAAGGTGCTGCAGAAGCGCATCGACGAACTCAAGCGCAAGATCGAGAAGAAGGACTTCGCGCCGAAGGTCCGCCAGCCGCCGCCGGAGCTGACCGAGGCGAACAAGAAGGCGCAGTTCGAGTTCTGGCACCTGCGCGCCGAGTTCCAGAACCGCCTCGCGGATTGGGAGGCTGAGCACTGGCCGGCTTGGAAAAAGAGGCTCAGCGATGTGCGCAACGGCGTGAACCTCGCGCGCGCGTCGATGACAAGCCTGGACCTGTCGTCGACGTTGAAGCAGGGTGGGTTCATCGGTGCCGGCGCTCCGCTGCGGCTTATCCGTTCGATCTTCACCGGCCTACGCGCTTCGATCAGCGAGGCCGACGCCCACGCGCGCCAGCAGGAATTGCTCAAGCGCCCAAACGCGCACCTGTACGAGAAGTACGGCCTGTACCTGGCGGACGACTACAACCACGACCTCACGAAAGCCGAGGAGGGGTTTCAGTCGAATTGGATTCGCAAGCTGCCGTTGAAGGAGGGAGAGCCGTATCTCAACGCGCTGCGCCGCGCGAAGAACATCGGCAGCGCGCACATTCGCGCGTCGAACCGCTACTTCAACACGCAGCTAAACCAGCTCCGCGCCGACACGTTCGACGCGCTCGTGGCGACGCTCGGCAACCGCGCGACGATGACGCCGGAGCGGTACAAGGCCATCGCGGACTACGTGAACTTCGCGACGGGCCGCGGCAAGCTCGGCGTGGGCGACCAAGCGGCGAGCAATCTCGGCACGGTGTTCTTCGCGCCGCGGTGGGTGTCGTCGCTGTTCGCGATGGTGCTCGGCTATCCGGCGTGGACCACGGATCGCCACGTCGCGCGCCTGGTGCTCGAGCAGTACGCGAAGTTCGCCGCCGGCACGCTCGTCGTGCTCGCGCTCGGCGCGCTCGCGAAGGCGGGCAGCGGCGACGACATGCCGCTCACCAGCGCCGACCCGCGCTCGCCGGAGTTCGGCAAGATGCGGTTCGGCCGCACGCGCGTCGACTACCTGCGCGGCATGGGCACCGTGATTCAGTTCATGGCTCGCGAGGCGATGGGCGAGACGATCGACAGCAAGGGCCGCGTGCAGCCGCTCCGCGAGGGCATGAAGCCGGCCAACCTGTTCCGCGACTACCCGGACACGCGCGCGCCCGGCTATGGCAAGCCGGACGCGGCCAGCCTAATCGGCAAGTTCATGCGCCAGAAGCTCGCGCCGGTGCCCGCGACCGCGTTCAACCTCGCCTCGGGCAAGAACGTCAACGGGATGCCGGTCACGCCCGCCGGCGAGGCTGGCCGGATGCTCGCACCGATGACCGCCATGGACGTCTACACGCTGCTCAAGAACGACGGATTCCCGCAAGGGGCCGCCGAGTCGGCGGCCACGATCCTGGGCATGAGCGCGCAGTATTACGACCCGAAGGCGTGGGACGAGGCTAAGAAGTAGCTCGCCGGTTCCAGTGGTTCCGCGCCTCGCGAGGCGTGAATTCGGCCGGGTCGTTGCTGCCGATCACGCCTTTCGGCGCGAACGACACGCACGCGCCGCAGGCGTCGCACATGAACGGAAGTATGTACTTGACGAAAGAGGCCGCTAGTCGGCGCTTGATGTGGCTTCGTCTGGCTACATATCGCTCAGAGGCGTCGCGTGACATGCAGCACACGTATTGCTCAGTGGAATACGTACACTGGATGCGTTTCGTGCTGTAACGCCTTGATTCGCCTAAGCCACTTGCGCCAAACGCAAATATAACTAGGATGCGCAGACAAGGCTGCCCGGACTCCGTGCGGCCTGTTCGCGTCGAAGGGGGCTGATCAGGGATGAGTGCACAGCCGCCGGGTAACGGCGCAAACAATGACGTGATTCAGAGGGTTTGGTCAGACGTCATTAACATCGTCAACCGGATCCTTGATGCGCACAAGAAGTTCGGGTTCGAAAAGATTCAGGCGAGTCTGAACCCGAGCTTAGAGGACATGATTCACGGGCTCGCGTTCATCGACTTTGCGTTGAACGAATTGATCGACAGTGGGCTCTTAAATACTGACGAAACGCGACAGGCACTTAACTCAAGACAGTGCATGCTGCATTTCAAGAGATTGTCGGCGGCCTTGGACTCGAAGAATGAGGAAGAGTACGCGGCGACGATGCGGCTGTTAGAGACGCAGCCGTTGATATAAAGGAGAGTGGAAAATGAACGCTAACGCTTTGAACTTTGATCTATTCGCCATGACTGCTCCGAAGAGCAGAGCGGACGTGATCGCGTTGGCGATGGAGATTCGGGCTGAGCTTGCGCGCATCAACGGCTACATTGATGCGATCTACGAGCAGAACGAGTGCCTTACCAGCGCGTGATCCCCGAGATTGAGGGAAACTGAAGCCCGGCCTAGCCGGGCTTTTTTTTGCGCTTTTCGTAGCGAGTTGGGCCGACGGGCCAGCCGTCCTTGGGCTTCTCCCGCTGAAGCGCGGTCTTCACCGCAGCCTCCCACGGACCTTCAATTTTAAGAGTGTCCGGCGCCGGCCCCGTTCTTGGCTTCTGCTTCTTAGTCATGACTTGGCGTCTTCTGCAGAAGTCGCTTGCCTTCGGCTGCCTTGATCGCCGCGACAGTGCGCGGGCCGTCCTCAAGATGGCGGTTGTTCCAGCGGAATTCAAACTCCGCCAGGTAGCGGTGCAGGTGTTCTTTGCTGACCGAATGGTAGATGCCGTTCAGCCCGCGCTTCAGGAGCGCGAAGAAGCCTTCGGCGGTATTGCTGTACACGTCGCCGCGCACGTATTCCTTCGCGCGATGATTCACGGTCTCGTGGCCGCCTGCGTACTGGAACGCGAGACCGCGGTAGCTGTTGTTCTCGTCGGTGATGATGCGGGCACTGCGCTCGACGTTCTCGCGGATTGCGTCCTTGAGGGTGAGCGAGGTCACGTTAGCGATGGGCTTGGTAACAACATTGCCGCCGCGCTGAACCATCGCCATGACGCACTGCTTGTTCGTGCCGCGCCCGCGCTTGCTGATGCCCGGGTAGCGCGGCGTCCCGCCGATGTAGGTCTCGTCAACCTCTACGTCACCAGAGAGCATTCCGCCCGCCGAACCGGCCATGGCGAAGCGGATGCGAGCGAGCATGAACAGCGAGGATTTATAGCTAACGCCGGTGACTCGGTGAATCTCAAGGGCGCTTACGCCCTTCTTGCTCGTGGACGCGCGCCAGAACGCGAAGCACCAATGGCGAAGCTCAATGCGCGAGTCCTCAAACACAGTCCCTTTGCGCACGGTGTACTGGCAATTGCAGCCCTTGCAGCGCCACCGGAAATTCGCCTGACGCTCGCCCGTCTTGCTGTTGCGCATCTGGTAAACGTCCACGCTGGCGCAGTCCGGGCAGCGCGGCTGATTGCCCCAGCGCTGCTTTTCGAGGAACGCGACGGCTTCCGGTTCCTTGGCGCACGCGAGAGGGAGGTCTTCCAGCGTGGGGTCGTTCTTCGTAGACCGGTTCTGGACCTTGCTCATTAGTTCACCCTCTCGACTTGCTGAACATTGTACTTAGATAAATCATGGGGTCAAGAGGGAGAGGCCGTTGCCAGCTTGGGGCAACGGCGAAAGAGTGCAAGCCGCGTTGATTTTTGCTAGGCTTTGCAGGCGGTTGCGGCAACCGATGGCTGCTTTACCTAGCGACTAAGGCGGTTTCATTTGAGCCTCCCTTGGTTTGGCCTGAGAACCTTGTTAGGTGGACTGCCAGAGGATTGAACTCTGGGGTAGCGAATCCAAAGCCCGCGCCCGGAACCATCCGCAGCCCGTGTCGCACTGAAGCCCAACGTTCGCAGCGTTGGGCTTCATTGTTTTAGGGCGACATACCGCTCGCCCTCCTTGCTCTTACCGACCAGCCCGCCTCCCATCAACGTCGAAAGCACGTTGTAGATGTACTGGCCGTGTTTCGTGATGCTTTCCGGCGTGCCCGGCATAGCGCCCAGCTTGGCCTTCAACTCCGGCCCAGTGAGCCCATCCGGATGCTTCCTAAGCACGCTGAGCGTGAGCGACGCAGTGCTGTTCTGGCGCGGCCGAATGTCGCCGGCCTTGAGAACAGGAACGGTGCCAGCCTGCTGAAGCTTTGAGAAAGCGTCCCAGCGGTAGTACCGCAGCCCGTGCCGCACGATTTGCTTGCTTTTGAGCAGCTTCCCCGCAGCGTTGTAGTACGGCTTAGAGTTCGCGCTAGCGAGCGCGGCAAAGCCAGCCGGCAGCGCTGCCATGGTTTCTTGGTGAGTCAGCCCTTCGTTCTTTCCGACCAAGGCTTCCAGAATCGCCGCAGTCCAGGTGTAGTCCTTCTTGCGCGCCACGCGCTTCTTCTTCTTCGACGGCTTACTCGCCTTGGGCGGCTTGACGATTTCTGCGGCGGATGCCGGCTGCGGCTCGTCTGACATGACAGCTTCGCGCTGCGCCGCGCTCAAGAACCGCATAGCGGCCTCAACGTCTGCGTGCTTTTCTTTCAGCTCGCCTTGTAGGTCGAGAATCTTCGATTCGAGCGCTTCGCAAGCACGCCGCATTTCGCGCACGCTGGCGAGTGTCAGAACCGGGGCATCCGGGGAATGAGAGCGATTGGAGTACCGAGCCATGAGTCGGCACTCTAGGGGGTAAAAGCTGTGAGCGCAAGCCGGGTGGCCGGACAATGACTAAAAACTGAGACTCACATCACACTTCCGCCGCCAACGAGCCGCGCTTTCGTCAGGTACATACTTCCGCATGGCTTTCTCGCGCGCCGGCTGGTTGCAGAACGGGCAGCCAGCGAGCGCGCTCACGACTCGAACCCATCCACCAGCAGCAGCTTCTTCACGCCGAGGATTTTCGTCGACGGCTCTACCGTCATGATCGCTTCGCACGGGAAGCGCTGACCGTCCGGCAGACGGCACTCGAGCGGGACGGTCTGAACGGTCGCCGCCGGCTGCGCGCCGACGGCGAGAATTGCGAGGATGCCGCGCCAGGCGTAGCGCATCAGAAAGCCCTCCCTTCTTCGGCGGCCGGTGGTGCCGCCTTGCGCTCAGCGTACAGCGTCCGCAGCGCCGGCAGGTCGGTCACGGCCGGCTCGCGGCCAAGGTGCGCCGTCGCGTCCACGCCGAGCCCGGCCAGCGCCTTGACGGACGCGGCGAGGGCTTCCGGCGTGTCCTGCTTCGGTGCGCGCTTCGGCGCGCTCGTCGACGCCGGCGCAATGTCCTCGCCGCGAGCCCATCGGGCGACCATGCGGCCGGACTCGCGCGTGATCGGCTGACCGGCCGGGAACAGCGCGCGATGCTGTTCTTGTAGCTTAATCGGCCGCGGCACGCCAGGCGCCTCGGCGTGCAGCAGGAACGACGCCGTGAGCTCGAAAGGCAGATTTTTTTCAGTGACCGGCACCCACCCGTCGAGGCCCGTTAGCGTCTGCTTCGGGACGATCACAGTCTTGCCGTTCTCCTTCACCATATCGACCTTCGGCTCAGCGCGGAAGCACAGGATCAGGTGCGCTCGGATTTGCAGCAATCGCTGCACAAACGCCTTGTGAGCAATCTTCGGCTTGATCCAGCTCGCCATCTTCACCGAGTCGCGCCCGCCCATGCGCTGAAATTCTTCTTCCTGCATGTCGAGGATGCCGCCATCCCCGGCGTACTCGTGACTCATCGAGTCGACCAGGATCACGGGGTAGCCAGCGTTCGCCGCGGCTTCCATCGCCTCGAGGTAGCGCGCCGGCGTGAACGGGGCTTGCAGGTCGCCGTGCTCGAAGTCGAAGCGGTCGGCGTAGTGCAGCGCGCGCCGCGCTTCCGTGTCGATCACGGCCGGCTTGCCGCCCATGACCTCGGCGATGCCGGTGGCGAGCTCGAACGCGGAGAAAGTTTTCCCCGATCCGGTTCCGCCGGCCAGGCCGATCAGAAGTTGCACGTTTTCCCGCTTCGCGGGGCGAAATGAAAAAGTCATGTTCTTGGCTCCTCAGTAGTCGTTCCGCCCGCGCCGCTTGTCGAACCCGTGCGCGTGCTCGAAGTGTTGCGCTTTCATGTGTTCCAGGTCGCGAGGCGCGACGATGCCCGGCGGCCGGTAGATGATGCCTTTCCACCCGCCGCACGAGCACGCGACGTCGATGCGAACGCCCAGGCTCGCCGGCGATGTTGCGGTGACGTGGAACTCGTGGTTCATGGCTTCGCCCCCTCAGATTGCGATATGGCGGTGTCGATGGCGGACAGGTTCAGCGCGCGACACACCATTTCGGCGTCGCTTTCGCAGAAGCACTCGCACACTGTCTCGTAGTGAAGCTGGCCATCGCTGCCACGGTAGTGTTCGCCGCCGATGATTTTCGGCTTCGTGGTATCGACGACGGTGGCCTCGAAGCAGCAGTGCGCCGACTTCGATCCCTTGTAGACCGCGTACCTCTCAATCGCCATCTCAGCCATGGTCAGGGGTTCCGTTCATGCCGGCCGCTATGGCTAGAATCGACGCCAGTTCCAGTTGCTTGCGCCGCTGTGCTGGCGTCATGTTCCGCCAGCGTCGTGCGCGCTCGGCTTCCATTTCTGCCTCGCGCTTGAGGCGCTTGGCGATGCCTTCCGCGACGCGCTGCTCACGAGTGCCACGCAACTTAGCCTGCCCCATTCCCCTTCCCCTCGGTGCGCGCGGCGTCGATTGCTTCACGCAACGTGATGCCAAAAAACTCCGGCCCAATCGGGTTGCTGTCGTGCGTACGCTGCACGTGGTACCCATCGACCACGTACAGAATTTCGACGGCCTTGTGCAGTGTGTGCATGTCCTCCAGCCACGTCAGCCTTGCCGCATCCTCCCCTCCCTCCCCCGACTTGCGGCGGTCGAAATAGGCGAGGATGGCGGCACGGGAGGCGTCCACGGTCCGGTGTTCGCCGTCTTCGTCCAACTGCACCGGCGCCTGCCCGAGTGAGTCGAGGATCGCGTAGTGGAAATTCGTCAGCAGCCGGATCAGTTCTTCGTCGGTCATGGCGTTCTCCGGTTCCATGCTGCGATGGTTGCGAATCTCCGCCTCGGCGGCGTCGATCTTTCTGGCCAGTTCCGCCTTGAGCCTCGCAATTTCTTCGGCGGACGGCTGCGGATCGTCCTCGATAAACGCCGGCTTGAGTTCTTCGCTCACGGGGCACCGTCCTTGCGCGCGGCACTCAGATCGCGCAGACGTTCGTGGATGATTGCCAGTTCCTCGTCGGTCGGCGGCCGATTTGTCATCACGAGCACGGTGCGCGCCGCCATCGTCGGATTCTCGTCGTCACGGAAACGCCCGACGCCGTACACCTTCAGGTCGTCCATCACTTCCCTCCTGCCCGCGCGAGGGCGGCTTCGAGTGCGGCGCGCATGGCGTCCTCGGCGATGGCACCGTTATCGCGATGCTCCCAATAGATGCGATCCGCCTTTGATGCTTGTTCCCACGTCACTCCCGCGACGGCGGGGATGGGGGCGGGGTGGGTGTAGACCGGGACGCAGTTATCGCGTGACTTGAGCAGGTCCGGCTGTGGGCCGAATGCTCGACCGACTCGCCCCGTTGCCATCCCGTCGAAATCGCACTTCGGAATCCACGCAACCGCCGCCTCCGACGATGCAGCTTGCGGAAACTCATGCGGCCCGTTGCACTTCCACGGCGTGACGCAGTTCTGGCACATTTCTTCCGCCGCGTCGTAAGTCTCGACAGACGATGCAGCGCGTTCATCCACCGCAGGCACGAGAAGGGTGCGGACGTAATCCTGCGCCGCGTCGCTCGGATCGGCGTAGC
>JACCDG012095377.1_pt1 | contig 10784 bp, 9 predicted proteins | sample 7442471 | NCBI WGS metagenome assembly JACCDG01 (sample SAMN15323444, study PRJNA562643) | freshwater metagenome | isolation source: river surface water | place: USA:Blue River Watershed | collected 2017-08-17 | reverse complement strand
GAGCTTGCCATGAGCAGGGTGAAGTGCGGAGAAATCCGCATGGAGGCCCGAACCCGTAGATCGTACAACGTCTTGGGATGACTTGTGGTAAGGAGTGAAAAGCTAATCGAACAACGTAATAGCTGGTTCTCTCCGAAACAGCTTTTGGGCTGGCGTCGTGCGTTCCTTCCGGGGGTAGAGCACTGGAAGGGGCCAACAGGGAGAAATCTCGTGGCCCCTATCAACCTCCGAATACCGGGAGTCTACAGCACGGCAGTTAGACCATGGGGGCGAAGCTCCATCGGTCGAGAAGGGAAGAGCCTAGATCGCCAGTTAAGGCCCCAAAATCGACATTCAGTACATCACAAGGAAGTGAGGATCCATTGACAGTGAGGATGTTGGCTTAGAAGCAGCCACCATTTAAAGAAAGCGTAACAGCTCACTCATCGAGAGTCTCTGCGCCGAAGATAATCGGGGCTAAGCACGGTACCGAAACTGAGGAATTGTCCTGGATTCGTCCGGGATGATTGGTAGGAGAGCGTTCTCAACCGCAATGAAGGACAAGGGGTAACCCACTCTGGAGCGTTGAGAAGTGAGAATGCCGGCACAAGTAACCACAATGCAGGTGAGAACCCTGCACGCCGAAAGACCAAGGTTTCCTTCGCTACGATAATCGACGAAGGGTTAGTCGGGCCTAAGGGGATGGCAAACGCCGCACCCGATGGACATACGGTTAATATTCCGTAACCTTGTATGCATGTTAGTGGAGTGACGGAGGGTTGTAGTGAATGCTCACAATTGGATGTGAGTCGTTAACGTGAGGGCGTATCTTCAGGAAAATCCGGGATACACTAGTCCGAGCGTCGACGCAAGGGAAGGGTTCGCCCTTTTTTAGATTCATGAGCACGCTTCCAAGAAAACCTCCTCAACTTTATTGCATATAAGTCCGTACCACAAACCAACACAGGTGGTCAGCTCGAGTAGAGTAAGGCGAACGAGTGAGAGGTCCTCAAGGAACTCGGCAAAATAGCGGCCGTAAGTTAGCGATAAGGCCTGCCCTGTTGAAACACACAGGGCCGCAGCGAAAGATTCCCTAGCGACTGTTTACCTAAAACACAGCTCCCTGCGAACTCGTAAGAGTATGTATAGGGGGTGACACCTGACCGATGCCAGAAGGTCAACTATGGGCGGTGCAATGGTAGCAATATTGTTGTGCTGGACTATATAAGCCCTGGTGAATGTCGGCGATAACTATAATCGTCCTAAGGTAGCGTAATTCCTTGTCGGGTAAGTTCCGACGTGCACGAATGGCGTAACGACTGGGGAACTGTCTCGAGGACTTGCTCGGTGAAAATACAATACCGGTGAAGATGCCGGTTACCTGCAGTTAGACGAAAAGACCCCAGAAGCTTTACTGTAGCTTCGTATTGGGAGTACGATTATTATGCGTAGCATAGATGGGAGAGGTTGAAGTAACGGTTTCGGCTGTTATGGACTCGTCAGTGAAATACCATTCTTAATCGTTGTACTTCCTAACCTCGTGATAATACACGAGAGACAGTGCGTGGCAGGCAGTTTGAGTGGGGCGCTCTCTTCCTAAAGAGTATCGGAAGAGCCTATAAAGGTCAGCTAGGCGCGTATGGAAAGCGTGCCGGTCGTGTAATGGCACAAGCTGGCTTAACTGCGAGACGTGCATGTCAAGCAGACACGAAAGTGGAGCATAATGAGCCTATCCTTCGCATTAGACGCGGGGACAGATCAACGGATAAAAGTTACTCTGGGGATAACAGGCTAGTTCCGCCCAAGCGTCCATAGCAACGGCGGAGTTCGGCACCTCGATGTCGGCTCACCACATCCCGGAGCTGGAGAAGGTTCCAAGGGTTTGGCTGTTCGCCAATTAAAGTGGTACGCGAGCTGGGTTCAAACCGTTGAGGAGTTTTTAGTAAGGAGCAATCCAAGCGAAAAGACTTCTCTACGGTTTGAATCCCGAGGTCAGTACACAATGAATGTAAGTAATAGTATTTACGAAATCGACATTATCACGGCGGTCTACTATAGGAATATAGTATGAAGAAAGTACCTGATATCGGTGAAACCCGAAACCAATTAACTTAGTTGGAAGGGCAATACCGAGGGACGGTTGTGTAGGAATACATGATCACCCGTAGAGACTACATGGTACTCGTCCAGAACGGACGATGGTCTAGTCCAATACACGAAGTAATTCGTGAGAGTATGCGTGAGACAGGTTGGTCTCCTATCTACTGCAGGCGCGGATTTTTGAGGAGAGTTGTCCTTAGTACGAGAGGACCGGGATGAACTGACCTCTGGTCTATCAGCTGTCACGCCAGTGGCACTGCTGAGTAGCTATGTCGGGAACGAATAACCGCTGAAAGCATCTAAGCGGGAAGTCGCCTCCAAGATAAGAAATCGTTAAGGACCCTGAGAGATGATCAGGTTGATAGGTACTAGGTGTACATGCAGTAATGCATTGAGCCGAGGTATACTAATTATCCGATCTTCCATGGGGAAGTATAAACGCCACTGAAGAAATTCAGTAGAAAAAGAAACTTGATGTACGTATTGAACATGAGCGCACGGCTTGAGTGCTGTGTCTTGGTGGTTTGGCGAGAGGGACACACCTGTTCCCATTCCGAACACAGAAGTTAAGCCTCTTAGCGGCGATGATACTCCATCAGGGGGAAAGTAGCTCACCGCCAGGACAGAGCACTCAATCTAAAAGCAAGTATCGCAGAGGTACTTGCTTTTTTGTATAAATGTTATATAATATCGCGATGTTTGAATGCGTACAAAAGTGTTTGGGTGGCACAAATGAAACCTCAAAATATGAATCCATAATGAGGGAGGTTTTTCGTAATCGGAGCAAACATTCTGAAAATGCACTTTTGGCACTAGCTAACAAATCTCCTGCCGCGGAGTACTTGATCGATACTGTTAAGTTTATTCAGTCGTATCGCGACTTACGGAAGGCAAATGAGAGTTACTCTCTACGAACTGTTATTGCAACGGCAAACCCACGCATGCTCCGCTTTGTGATAGAAAAAGTAAAGTGGGTTACCTCACTAGAAGATTTCAAGTCGATATTGAATAGCCCACGAAGCTTTTTAGTTACGTTGCTGGTTAACGGTAACGTGAGGGTTCTGGAGAATTTAATGAAAGCGCATCCAAATGAATTTGAATCTCTCGAAACTTTTGAAGCATTTATGCGTTCTCGCACCGGTACATTAAGTGCGCAAAATAGAAATAGTGTCAAAGAGTATTTTGATATTAAAGATGATATTCCGGGAGGGAGTGTATTAATCGAAGACGAGATGGATAGGATATTGAAGGAAGAGGGCATTTCGAATGGTGCAGATGCGGTTACAAAATTCAGTGCGGTACTTGCGCGCATTGAGAAGTCGCTTTTTTCAAGAATGGATCGTTCAGAAGAGTCTAAATATTCACGTCCAAAAGATAATCCGCATACGAAACAAAATGCTTTTAAGTGCAATGAATTGCAGAATGCTCGGTTGCAGCGATTTAGCAAGACTGATGTCAACGGGCGGGTGCGCGAAGTACGCAACATGAGCGAGCGTAATTTAGTTTTATATGTGCGCAAAAATCGAGGTGACATGGACAGTTTGCGTTTTTGCGCAATCGCACACATGCTCTACCAGTATGTCGTCGTTGAAAAGAGGAGTCCTGTTTTTACAAACGTGCTCATAGTATCGCGCGAAAAAGATGTGTACCCAAAGCAAGTACACGAAATAGGAATCCCAACGTCAGTGTATAAGCCTGTTGTTGGAAGGTTGTTTGAGGAGTTGGGGCTGGGCGGCAATATGATGTTTTTTACACACAGCTACGCTGCTGACCAACAAGACATGTATTCAGTTCCAATTTTGGGACAATCTGTACTTCAGAACGTTACAAAATACAATCCTGACATGCCGTTCGTGCCACTCAATTCCTTTTATGATATCCACGATAACAGCGCAAAGTACGGTATGCCAATAAGTAATCATAATTACAAAGAGTTTGAGTCGAAAGACAAAGGTCAGTCAGTTAAGGGTGCATGCGCCTGGGCGCTCAAGTCGGTACTCGATTTAGAAAATATGATGCTCGCTGATCTAAAAGTATCCAAACTAGTGAAAGTCGGGTAGGATGAAGTAATGCACGAAGGCGCACCAAAGAGCGATACAGAAAACGAGGGTAAGAACAAGAATGAGGCTCCTCCTTGCTCAATTGGAAATCCGCGAAGTTACCATGAACTTGTGTACGATAAGCATTTGGGTGTGTACGTGTGTAAGCGTGGCTGTGGGGCTATGTACCCGCTAGTTAACTTGGTATAAGTGGTGATAGACTAAATAAATGGATTGGGGACGTAGGAGGCAGGTCTATTTTGCACTCATTGTTACACTCGCACTCGTGGTGAGCGGTATTTTATTTTGGTATGGATTTATCTATCAAGTGCCAACCTGCAGTGACGGGGCGATGAATCAAAATGAGCTCGGTATTGATTGTGGTGGTGAGTGCGACCGGCTGTGCAAAGCACCGTCCGTAGACGTTGAGTGGGCGCGTGGGGTGAGAGTTGCGGACGGTGTGTATCATGCCGTTGCTAAAATTCATAACCCGCTTTTGAACGCGCGCGGCGTAAACATCCCGTACACATTTTCACTCTACGATGCTGAAACTATTTTAGTCGCAACGCGGAAGGGCGTACTTGATCTTCAGCCGGGTGAGTCGCGCGCGCTCTTTGAACCAGCAGTCTTAACGGGCAAGCGCGCTGCTCAAAAGGCATTTCTTGAAGTTGGCGAAGGCGCATGGACGCGCAGTGAAGTGCAGTCAAACCCCGTGCAAGTTTTAACCCAAACAGCAGTCAATGAGGAAGCGCGTTCGTTTGATGTTCAAATCGAAAACACCTCGAGTGCTCCGGTTTCGGGTGTGCTCGTGACCGCACTTTTGTTTGACGCGAATGAACTCTTGGTCAATGCGTCGCAGTCTAAAGTATCAAAGCTCGGAGGCCTAGAGCGCCGCACCATTACGTTTACGTGGCCTGAAGCGTTTAGCGCGCCAGTCGTTCGTGCTGATGTGCAGATACGTCTCGAGCCATGATGAAGCTGCTCAAAAGTACTGACTGGGGCATGTTAGTGCCTGCGCTCGTTATTTCTTTTTTTGGATTGCTCACGATGATGAGTATTGGTGGGGAAGCGTCGCTTGCGGGTAAGCAGCTCACCTGGTTAACACTTGGGGTTGTGTCATTTTTTGCGGTATCTACCTTGGACTTACGATTTCTCAGACAGACATATGTTGTTGTTGGAGTCTATGCGCTCGCAGTTTCTCTTCTTGCGGCATTGTTCGTTGTGGGTTCGGTGTATAACGGCGCGCAGGGCTGGCTTAACTTTGGGGCATTCGTAGTGCAGCCGGCAGACCCCGCAAAGTTTGCGCTCATACTGATGATGGCGAAATACTTCTCGAGGCGGCACGTGTTCATCGCTCACTTTCGGCACATTTTCGTATCTGGCGCGTACGCACTCATCATTGTGCTCCTCCTCTTTTTCCAGCCTGACTTCGGCTCTGCGGCAATCGTGCTCGGGCTGTGGGCGGGCATGGTACTCGTCACCGGAATTCCGTTCAGGTATATCCTGTTCCTTGCGCTCTCAGGAGTCGTTACCTTTTTGCTGTTATGGAATTTTGGATTCGAGGAATACCAAAAGGCGCGTGTCATGACGTTCCTCAATCCACTCTCTGACATCCAAGGGCGAGGGTACAACGCGTATCAGTCTACGATTGCGGTGGGGTCTGCCGGGTGGTTTGGGAAGGGGGTAGGGTACGGCACGCAGTCACGCCTCCAGTTCTTGCCGCAACACGAGACCGACTTCATATTTGCATCGTACGCGGAGGAGTGGGGTGTTGTTGGGGTACTAATACTTTTTATCTTGTTTGGAATACTGCTGTATCGGTTGGTTGAAAACGCGCGGCAAGGCGCGACTAACTTCGAGTCACTTTTCATTTTGGGAGTTGCATACCTGATCGTCGTACATGCAACCGTGCATATCGGCGGGAACGTTGGTTTACTGCCGGTGACGGGTACAACGTTGCCGCTCATGAGTTACGGTGGGTCGCATATTGTGGTTACCTACACAATGCTCGGCATCATCAACGCCATGCGCGCGTACCGCCGCGGTGTACGGTCTACTGCAGACAGTGAAATAGTTGGAGTGGGTTAGTAGATGGTGATAGTTTCTTTCACCATACGGCTAACTGAAAAGTCCGTTTCGATTTTCTTTTTGAGTGCGTCGCCATACTGACTTCGTAGTGTAGGCGAGTCAATGAGAGTGTTTAGTGCCTTTGCAAGTCCAACAACATCTTTAGGCTCTACCAAAAGTCCCTCTTTTGAAGTTTCAATAATGTCAGGCATACCTCCAACTGAAGTCGCAACTACGGGTAGGCCAGCGGCTCCTGCTTCGAGGATTGCATAAGAAAGTCCCTCTTTAAGCGACGGAAGCGTAAAAATATCAAAACCCCTTAAGTACATTGAGGCTTGCGTAATATAACCAAGGAAGTGGACTCTGTCCTTCAAATTTAGTTTTTCGGCAAGTGTCTCTAGGTGTACACGTTCCTCTCCCTCCCCCATAAGCACCAAGTGTGCGCTGGAAGTCTGGGCGACTGCCTCGATAAGTACATTCTGAGCTTTGTTTTTGTGAAGCTCGGCTGCGGTGCCGATGAGTAGTGCGTCGGAAGGGACACCATGTTCGCGAAAAAACAGTCTTGCTTCGTCTCGTGTCACAGTTGGGGATGCGGCGATGCCATTGTGAACGAGAACAGATTTTTTATGAAATGGCCATTCGCGAAGTTCTTTGCGAACAATGATGATAGATCTGTGGCAGAGGAGTGCGGTGAGCCAAGAGGCAGCATATATAAGTGCGCGCGAAACTGGGTTACGCCATGTTTCATTGTATGCAAATCCGTGAACAGTAAACACTATACTTTTAACACCCGCAAGGCGGGCGGCTAGTGCTCCTATGCCCCCCGCCTTACTTGAGTTTAGGTGCACGACGTCTGGTTTTTCTGAAACAAATATTCGATACAGCTGCAGCAGAGCCTGTATGTCTGTGAGTGCAACGTCTCTCACGAGTGCAGTGGCAGTAAGAGTTCGTACGCTCTTTATATTAAGTTTTTTAAATAGTGGTCCGTTCCCACCAGCAACGACCACTGCCTCCCATTCTGATGGAAGGTTTGTTGCCATGTCGTACACATAGCGCCCAGCACCGTACATGACGCTCTTGGTAATGACGTACAGCACTTTCTTTCGCATATAGTAATAGTACCCTAGTGGAGTCGTGCAGGGTATACTAGTAGAGTCCGAGCATGTACCGCCGCGACCACATTACGCTTTTCATAGGAGACCTCGCCGTTTTTTTAGGCGGGCTGTGGCTAGCGCTGTGGCTCAGGCACTTTGAAGTTCCACAGGCATATGACTTCGGAGTGCATCTAGTTTCCTTTGCGCCACTTTTCATACTTTGGTTCATTGTGTTCGAGACCGTAGGGCTATACGACAGGCAGGTTGCATTATTCGAGCGCAAACTTTCCGCAACTATACTTGAGGCGCAAGGAGTTAACTTTATTCTCGCTCTCTCGTACTTTTTCATCGTGCCACTTGAAGTCCAGCCTAAAATTGTGTTGGTGCTGTACTTTGTCATTTCAACTCTCCTTATCGTCGTATGGAGACTCGGCTTGTTTCAGTATCAGTTCCGAGTTGGTGGGAACGACCAGGTCGTGGTGGTTGGGTCAGGGTCAGATATCGAAAAAATTGTTAATGAAATTTCATCGAACCAGAACACCATGCTCGACTGCGTTGCGTTCGTTCGTGAGCTGCGCGACGCTCCCAAAAATTACTTACTTATTGTTGATCCGCGCCTCGGTGTCCCTCCGAGTGCGCTTGACGCTACTGAAGTGTATGAGTCACTCTTCAGTCGAGTCCCCCTCACGCTCGTCAATCGCGAAGCATTCATACTTGCAACTACCTCTCGGACGCGCCGCCTGTATGACATACTCAAGCGATGCATGGACATAGTGCTCGCGATTATTCTTGGAGTAGTGACGGTCTGGGTATACCCGATACTGTATGTAGCAATCACTGCGTACGATCGCGGAGTTTTCTTTTACACCACTGACCGTATAGGGAAGGGCGGTGCGCGTATCTCGTTCAGTAAGTTTCGGACTATGACGGGGACTGACTCGGGCACTGCTGTTTTGAAATCCAAACTATCGGTTACTCCTCTTGGAAAATTCTTGCGCATCTCACGTGTCGACGAGTTGCCGCAGCTTTGGAGCATCATTCGTGGCGACCTCTCACTCATTGGTCCGAGGCCAGAGCTACCCGCGCTCGTCGATGAGTATAGAAGTTTAATTCCACTTTATGACTTGCGTCATGCAGTGACTCCGGGGCTCTCGGGCTGGGCGCAAATCTATCACCAGGAGCACCCTCATCATGGAAGTAATGTCGCTGAGACCGCCGTTAAGCTTTCGTACGACTTGTACTACATCAAGCATCGTTCGTTCATGTTGGACTTGGACATCGCCCTCAAGACTGCTAAGGCACTCGCGCTGAGGCTTGGCGCATAATATGAAAAAGGTTTTAGTCACCGGCGGCGAGGGTTTCATCGGTACGCATCTTGTTGCAGGGCTTCGTGCGCGGGGCATTGATGTGCAATCATACGACCTTAAGAGTGGGTGTGATATTTTTGACCGTGCCAAGTTGCGTGCTGCAATGGCAGGTGTCGACACGGTGTTTCACCTTGCCGCAAAGGTGTCGGTGAGTGAAAGTATTTCAGTGCCGCTCGAGTATCATGCAGTTAATGTGTCGGGGACTATCGTTGTGCTTGAGGAGGCACGTACTCACGGCGGTGTGCGAGTAGTGTATGCAGGGTCTGCAGCCGTGTTCGGTGATGAACCGACGCTTCCAAAGTCGGACACGTCACCAACGGCTCCCAAGTCTCCGTACGCGCTCACAAAACTTTTAGGGGAAGTGTATTGCAAGATGTACGCAGACTTGTTTGATGTTGACGCAGTTGTCGTTCGGTACATGAATGTGTTTGGGCCAGGTCAAAATCCCACAGGTCCATATGCTGCAGCAGTTCCCATTTTTATTGACCAAGTGCAACGCGGGGCCCCCGTTACGATTACGGGTGATGGTATGCAGACACGCGACTATGTATACATTGACGATGTTGTTCGCGCAACTATCGCTGCGGGTGAATGCGCAGCAGAAAGTGTTCGAGGTAATACTTTTGTGATCGCTAGTGGAGTCGAAGTAAATTTAAATCAAGTTGTCGATGAAATAGAGCATGCGCATGGACACGCAGTGCAGCGCACGTATATACCTGCGCGTGTAGGCGACATCATGCGTTCAGTGGGTGACCCAACGCGTGCGCAGGAAGTGCTGGGATGGAAATGCGAGGTGTCGCTTCAGGATGGTATTTCGCGTATACTTCGTGCATGATTGTCGACGGTAAAGCACTCGCAAGGAAGTTAATCGATGAGTTGGTCGTTAAACGTGCACCGTTCGGTACACTTACACTTGGCATTGTGGTAACGCGGGGCAACCCGGTTACAGACTCATATATCAAAATCAAAAAACGCGTTGCCGCTGAGCTCGGTGTCGACCTTATTGAGTCCGAAAACATTGAAGACGTGCTTAGCTGCGATGGAGTAATAGTGCAGATGCCACTCGCACCAGACACCGATGGCGCACAATTGTTAGCTCAAATTCCGGTAATGAAAGACGTTGATGTCATGTCTGACGCTGCATACGAGCTGTTCACATCGAGGAATTATCCGCCACCACCAGTTCCGCGCGCGATGAAGTATATTTTGGATGTGCATTCAGTTGATGTAAGTGGAAAGAATGTTGTCGTAGTAGGGCAGGGCAAGCTCGTAGGTAGGCCGGCGACTGAAATGTTCAGGCAATTGGGCGCTAACGTATCAGTGCTCGAACTCGGCGGCGACAGCTCAATGTTGAAGTCTGCTGACGTAATCGTGCTTGGCGCAGGTGATCCTCATTTCCTCAAGCCCGACATGATACGTGAAGGCGTAATCATTCTCGACGCAGGCACATCTGAAATGGGCGGTACGCTTGCGGGAGACGCGCATCCTGACTGTGCACTCAAAGCCGCACTTTTTACTCCAGTCCCAGGAGGCATCGGCCCCATTGCCGTAGCCGAAATATTCGCCAATCTTTTTGAACTCTGCGCAAGACGCTAGCAGTTGCGGGTGAGATATGGCATACTAATCAAATATGATGTGGACACGAATCGGAGCGACGCTTCTTTTAGCAGCAGGTGCAGCAGTAGGATATTTCGTATATTCGAGTGAAGGGGTAGACGACGCTTATAAGTTTAAATACGGCCTCGATTTGGCAGGCGGTACGCACCTTGTGTACCGTGCAGACACGTCTTCTGTTGACCCATCTGAGGTTAGTGAGGCAATGGAGTCACTCCGCAATGTTATTGAGCGCCGCGTGAACCTCTTTGGAGTTTCAGAGCCATTGGTGCAGGTGGAGCAGGGCGGTGTTGGTTCGGACGGTGCTCAGCGCCTCATTGTTGAGCTCCCGGGCGTTACCGACATCGCACAGGCACAGGCCGCTATCGGTCAGACCCCTCTCCTCGACTTCCGCATCAAAGTTCCTGTCGGCACCTCATCTTCAACATATATCCCAACTAACCTCGGTGGGCAGTACATCAAGCGCGCTGAGCTTCAGTTTGGTGGCGGAGTCGGCTCGCTTTCGAACCAGCCTCAAATTCTTC
>JACCDG011192480.1_pt1 | contig 10786 bp, 9 predicted proteins | sample 7442471 | NCBI WGS metagenome assembly JACCDG01 (sample SAMN15323444, study PRJNA562643) | freshwater metagenome | isolation source: river surface water | place: USA:Blue River Watershed | collected 2017-08-17 | reverse complement strand
CCCATAGGCTTCAATGATGTTCTTGGCGGAACCATATTGCGCCTCCATTTGGTCCATACGTGAATTCAATTCGCTATCAATACGCTTGTCATCAACAATCACAGAATCAATTTCGGCTTTGGCCAACATCAATTTATTCACCACCAAACCTTCCAAAATTTGACAACGATTCGGCGTATTCGCCTGACCACTGGTCAAATATTGATTATACTGCTGTTCAACCTCCGACTTTAGGATAAAATGATTATCGACTTTAGCGATAATTTTATCAATTAATTTCCCCTTCTCTGCCTCTTGTGCTTGAGCGCGAAGTCCGCCACAAAGCATCACAAATCCCAACAAATACACCTTCAATTTCATATAGCTTAATTTTCTATTGCATAATGCGATTCAACTCCTCCGTCTGCAATATCACGGGAAAGCGTTGCTTTAAATTTGTTAACCATTCACGCTCTAATTGAGCCTGTAATTCTCGAATAATAGAACTCCTCGACTCATCAAAACGCTTCAAGCGAGCAGGTTCAATTTGACTCATTTCGACAAAAATATGTCGGCCATTTTGCTCTTTCGTAAACTTTCCAACTTCCCACGAAACCTCATCTAACAAAGCATGTTGTCCTTTCACAAAATACCCTTCCATCGCCTCCAAACTTTGTGGTTTAATCGTATTAAACCGTTTGACAACATCTTCCATCGATTGGGAATAAAACTTGATCGACACACGTGCATTCTTCAACTTATCCGATTTTGAAATGGGTTTTAAATTTCCTTCCACCTTTTCGATGATTCGAGTTTGACTTATTCCCTTTTTCACTAAGTACTGAACCAAGCGATTTACGCGGGATTCCGATAAGCTATCTGCCTCCGAATCATCCCGAAATCCAGCAATTTCAATAACGTAATCCCGATTTTTAGCCATCAAAACAAATAACTCTTGCGCGATCTTATTCCCAGCTTCTTGCATTTCCGATTTACCTAATGCAAAATTAATATCAGGTATACGCTTATTCATCGGGTAAGGCGACTTAGCCAACAAATCCATGGCCTCAGCTAATGTCTTTGGAGAATCTGCATCAATCACCTTAGCCTTCACCCGAGCCGGCATCGTAAATTGCGAAAGATGCGATTGAAAATAAGCCTGTTGATGTAAGCTATCTAAAGACTTATCAAAAATCTCCTGATCGATGATTTTGCTATACAGATTGCCTTCAAAAAACTCTTGCATCTGCTCCTTAAAGGCAGGATATTTAGTTTCCAAATTCTTTTCCTCCTCCTCCATGGCCTTCAAGTCCACAAACTCGGTCAACCAAGCCGCTTCCGAAATTGTCGGCAAATAACCCAAAGCTTTGAGCTTGCTTTTTTGTTGCGTCAAAATGAATTGGTAAAATTCTTGAATCGTCCAGGACTTCTCGCCAACTTGCAACAAAGGCATTTTCAAGAAATATTCATCCCCCAATCGATCCTGCGCAAAACGCTCCAAGGCTATCTTTTCGGCGGCAGGAATCAGATTAATCTTATTCTCACGTTTAACACGCGCCATAAATGATGCCCGAATTAACGCCGATCGCTCCGGGTCTGTCACAACCTTTTGGCGTAAATACTCCGCCATCTCATCATAACTCAACAAGGGTTTTTTATCCAACAACTTGAAGATTTGCCATCCTAAATTCGTCCGAATAGGTTCCGTATAGTCACCTAATCGCTGTATCGAAAACAACTTATTTTGTAGCTCTTCCGAAAGATCAGATGAATAATACCAGCGGCGTAATTCCCCCCCACGTCCTTTTGAATATGGATCCTCCGAATAATTCTTACAAATCAATTCAAACGATTCGTCACCCTTCTCTAAATACTTTTTAACCTGTTCGATTCGATTTTTCGCATCTACCTGTTGGGCCGTAGGTGCATCAACCCCCACCGAAACCAAAATATGTGCCAATCGAATTTTCCCTTGATTGGGTCGAACATCCAAAATCTTAATTAAATGGTAACCCGCGTCCGTGCGAACGATTCCCGAAATGCCTCCTTTGTCCAATGAATACACCACATTTTCAAAGGCATATTGCGTCTGTAAGCTCGTAATGTACCCTAAATTACCCCCCTTCGCAGCCGACAAATCATCTTCGGAAAATTTCTTGGCTAGCTCTTCAAACAACTCACCAGCAGCCAATTTCATGCGTATATGTCCGATTTTCTGAAAGGCAATCAAGGTATCCGCCGCCGTTGGATTCGCAGGTAACTTGACCAATATATGTGCTACTTGTTTTTCGAATTTCAAGCGTTGATAAGCTTCCTTCACCAAGGCATCCGACTTCTCAGCATCCACGAGATAGGGACTTGCCAATTCTTTCCGAAAACTTTGGTATTCCTCTTGAAAACCCGGCGTCAATTGTATCTTGGCATCTTCCGCAGCTAAAAGTTTAAGCTGATAATCAACGTAATCCGTTAAGAACTTTTGCTTATTATCTGCCTTAATACTATCACTCGCTAACAATTGCCGATAGTCCTTCTCAAAAACGGCAGATGAAATCTTCTTATTCCCCAATTGGATAATCGCGTCGCTTTGCGCCCACGATGTGAACGAAAGCAAGCAGCAAATACCAAGCAATGCCTTGTAAGGAAACATCCAACTATTTTTATTTATCTTCATAAGCCAAGTCGACAAAATTACACAAAAACCCGCAATTTACCGGCCAATTTACTTATTCATTTATTCGAATTCGATAGGAATAGCCATATTGAAATCCATCAAAATGGCGACGCCCACCTCCCCAATTACCACGTTTGAATCGTGTCGAACTCCGCTTGGGCAAACTTTTCCAATCCCAAGTTAATTCAGAAACACCTAATAGGTCTCGCCCATCTTGTTTTGACCAATAATTTAAACCGATCCCACCTAAACGCGTGCCCCACAGGAACCACGACAAGGGATTACTAACCGAACTCCACTCAACGAGCATCAAGGGTACCTGCAACATCCCTCCCCAATGATTTACTTGATTCAATAATCGAAGGTCCTTGCTATAATCATCTAATTCCCACAATGATAGTTGGACTCCCAATTGTTCCCCCGGTTGCAGCGATAATTTCAACGCGGGTATCGAATCCAAATCCACCGTTGCCCCCTGCTTTAAACGCCCCAAATAACGTGACGCCGTCTCCATGCGCAGAATTTTCCCGTCTTTAAAAGCCACCAAACTGTATTCCACCCAAAGTTCATCCTGAAAACTCAAATTTTCCTGAATATCGTAGGCTTTAATCGTCCCCAATTCCAATGAAACCGCACGGGGTTTTTCCTCGATGGCAACCGGCTTTAATGGACCTGATCCAATAGGCAAGGTCTTTTGCCGACAAGCAACGAATGAAATTAAAATAAAAAATAGTAGATAATTACGCATGAATTGATGCGGGTTCTTGCTGAGTCAGGCAATGAAAACTACCTTGTCCCCAAATAATTTTTTTAGCAGAAAGACCTATAACGGGCCGGTCCGTAAAAAATTGCGCAAGTGTCTTCAAGGCAAATTCATCCTGCGGACAATCAAAAATGGGTACAATAACAGCAGCATTGCAAATATAGAAGTTGGCATACGACCCCGGCGCCCGAAATTCGTCAATCACCACGGCATCAGGCATAGGAATCTCCACAATAGTTAATGGCTGACCATTCAACAAACGCATTTCCTTCAATTCAGCTAAATTCTGCGCCAAAACCGCATGATTTTCATCCGCTTCATTCGGCTCCACCATCGCGATGACCGTATTCGCATTCACGAAACGAACGGTATCATCGATATGTCCATCTGTATCATCGCCCACGATCCCATCGGATACCCATAAAACCTGCTCCACGCCATAATAGGCACATAAATATTGTTCAATTTCCGCCTGTGACAAATGCGGATTGCGGTTTGGGTTCAATAAACAAGACCGACTCGTTAAAACCGTACCGGCTCCGTTAAAGTCGACCGAACCTCCCTCCATGATAATTCCGGGTGTTTGCTTCGGCAGATTCAAAATCTCAGCTACCCGTGAAGGCGATTCATTATCCGAATCAAAAGGTGGATATTTCCCTCCCCAAGCATTGTAGCCCCAATCGATTACGAGTCGATCAGCATTCGCGCGATTGACTAAAATAGCCGGCCCGTGATCCCGACACCACGCATCGTTCGTCGGCTGAATGTGCAGGCGGATTTGCGTTTCCTGAATACCGTAAATGGAATATTGCGACTGAATATAAGTTGCGAGTGCCTCATCATTCACCTGAATATTGACGATCTCTCCTTCTGAAATTGCTTTAATCAAGGCAAAATATTCGGGATACATATCCACCAATTTATCTCCTTGCCAGGAATGATCATTGTGTGGAAATGTTATCCAGGTAGACACATGCTTTTCCCATTCTGCTGGAAAATAAAAACCTAGTTCTTGGGGTGTTTTCATGCTATAATTGCGCAATAATACGTAAACCTTCTAAGGTGATTAATTTATTCACTTCGTCGAAATATTGCTCCAAGGGTGTCAATATCGATGATAATCCACCTGTGGCAATGACCTTTAGTTCAGCCTTTCGTTCCGACCGAACCCGCTCGATCATTTCCTTGACCATCCCTACATAACCCCACAATATCCCCGATTGAATCGCCGATACCGTATCAAATCCTAAGGCAGAAGCTGGCATTTCTAAGGGAACTTCAGGTAATTGTGCCGTTTGCGAAAACAAAGATTTAACAGCTGTCTTTAATCCCGGCGCAATCGAAACACCTTGCATTTTTCCTTGACGATCCACCAACGTAAATGTTAAAGCCGTCCCAAAATCTACAATCAAAACATCGGTTTCAAATCGATGATGCGCATAAACCGAATTAGCCACTAAATCCGCCCCGATTTCATCCGGACTTATCACGTCAATCGGCAAGGTCTTATATAATTCAGGCCCCATAATCATCACGGGGAATCCTACCCAATGTTCCAAACCTTTCTGAATCTGAATCAAAACGGGGGGCACCACAGAACTTATTAAAACCGACTCTACCTTCACCGCTTCAAATCCATTCTCAGCTAATTCCTTTTGAATCCAATGCTCCAAACGAATCGCCGTCCACGGTTGGTGCGTCGGTGTTCGCAAATGAACTTGCCACCCCGATTCCGTGTAAAATCCACAGACGATATCCGTATTCCCAATATCAACTACTAAATGCATATCATTTTATTGTGGTAAATCTTTCTCTAATCCGCCCGAAAGAATCGGAAAACGCAACCAAGACTTGGGATCTAAACTGTAATCATCCACATGAAAACCCGGCGCATAGCGCTCCCGTTTCCATTGATTCCGAGACCAAAGTCTAAAAAAACGATGGATAAATCCTCGAAGCAAGTCTTCGTTGTAGCGTTCTCCATAGGTAGCTTTCAACGATTCCCAACACGCCGCAGGACTTTGGTGCTCATAGAAAGACCAGCGTTCCAAAGAATTCAAAATGGGATAAGGCATCAAATCTTCTTCGTCCACTTGTTTGCTATCCAGTGGCCGTAATTCCGCACTCGGCTCTAATCGATTGACATAAGCCAAACCCATCACGCGCCATTCACCTGCCAAGCCTTCATTCTCCATCCATTTCAACCAGGCACGTAAGTAACTCTTATCTATTCCTGCGATTGGCGAAATAGATCCGGAAGTATCGCCGTCCATCGTAGCATAGCCTACACTCGCTTCCGAACGATTGGAAGTCGCAAGTAGGAGTGCATTTTTGATATTGGCCAACATCCATACGCTCGGAGCACGAACCCTCGCTTGCACATTTTGTAAGGTAATATCATCACTTGCCCAAGTCAAAGGACGTTCAATCGTCTGTTCAATCAAGGAGCGATACCCCTGCACCAAAGCATCAATTTCAATCTCGTGATGCTCCGAGCCAATACTCGCTGCCAATTCGGAGGCACTTTTTCGAGTATCTGCAGATGAATTAACGGTACCTTGGTAAATCGTTGTAATCAATCGCTGCCGTAATTCATTCGAATTTTGACAAATAGCTATCCAAGGAATATAAGACAATCGCTGCTTCACCCCCTCCCAGCCCAGTTCTTGTTCCGCCAAATACACGGCCGCCGCGCATAAAGCGGCGATGGCCGACGAATCTGCTCCACCCGAAAGCGACAAAACAAATCCGTTGGAGTAAGACTTACGCATGTAATCCCAAAGCCCTAAAGCGATGGAACGTGCAAATTCTTCTTCCTTGATTGCCGTAGAATTCTCCCAAGCCGCTGATTCAGACAGTAAATGAGTACTTGGTTTTTCGCATAAATCCCCAAGCTGAATTAAATCTTCGGATTGATCTTCAAAACCTTTCAGTTCAACAGTGGATGCGATGACCTGAAAATCCTGAAATGAAAATCTTTTTGTTTGAGCCAAAAGCTCATTTCCTTGAAAAATATAGGCATCCCCATCAAAAATGGTTCGACCCGATTCATTTCCTAATAAGTTCGCAAAAACATAAGCCCCATGAATGATGCTTGCTCCTTCGCGGGCAAGCATTTGACGGACTTCCGCCTTCCCAAAAGAAAAATGCGATGCCGTTGGATTGCAAATCAGCGATACGCCTCTTTTCAACAAAGCATGTGCGGGTCGATTTGAACCTTCCCATGCATCTTGACAAATCTCAATTCCCAAGCGAATATCCCCCAAACCAATACGGTAATCGCCAAATGGAATGCCTGCTAAAAAACGGCGTTTGCCTGCGGGCCATGGCTGAAACCAGCGAGCCTCATAATGCACACCCTCGTTAGCCAAATGTTGCTTGGGAATATAGGCCCGCACTTTACCTTGATAAAGCACAGCAACCACATTATACAACTGCGATTCAAATCGAAGCGGCAAGCCAACTAGCAATACCAAATCAGACGTAAAATCGAGTAGTTTATGCAGATATTCCTCAGCCTTTTGCTGGGTAAATGCTGAAAAATATTGATCCTCACAGCCGTAACCCGTGAGGCACATTTCGGGCAAACAAAGCAAATGCGCACCTGCTTGTTGGGAAACACGTATTGCTCGAAGAATTCGTTGGTAATTCCCCTCCCAATCCAATGGAGTCTGATTCAGCACTCCGGCTGCCACCTGCATTTTTTGCTTCATTAGCGAGGCTTTTGAGCTGAAACTTTGGGAGACGGCTTAAATACCCGAATCCAAAGTCGTTTCGTTTTCGATGATTTTGCGGCTACTTCTGAATAAGAAACTGCCCGCACATGTTTGTAACGAGGCGTCCACATCCAAGAAAGTGCCTCATGGGGTCTGAAATAATTTTCACCATGCCGATGCTCAACACGGACACGGCAGGTTTCACGCGGACAGCGTGCCGACCAGCATCCACCTAAGCTCAGCAATAAAACTAGACTTAAGAGTATGAACAAAAAGCTTCTCGAAAAATATCTATTACCCATGAAACAAAAAAAAGAATCCACTCAATAAGTTAAGAACGAATCCTAATTAGTTTAATTACATTTCAACCCGTATTTTTGCGATGAATTTAGGCGAACATGGAATCAAAGACCAAAGATATAAAATCAGTTTTAAAAAGAGGTGATTTTGAATACCCCGTCATGGAATCTTTTTACACGATTCAAGGTGAAGGAAAATATCAAGGACATGCCGCCTATTTCATTCGTTTGGGGGGATGTGACGTCGGATGCCATTGGTGTGATGTAAAAGAGTCTTGGCCCGTGGATACACACCCGATCAAATCGGTGGACACCTTAGTTCAAGAAGCTCTTGCATTTCCGGGTCGACTGGTAGTCATCACCGGAGGCGAACCCTTGATGCACGACTTAGGGCCTTTGACTGAAGCGTTCCAACAAGCTGGATTTCGAACTCATATCGAAACCTCAGGCGTTTGTACAGCATTCACTGGCAGTTGGGATTGGATCTGTTTTTCACCCAAGAAATTTAAAGAACCCAATCCGGCGATTTTGGCACATGTGCATGAATTAAAGTTGGTCATTTTCCATCCTTCCGATATCGCATGGGCGACGGAATGGGCCTCCCAAATTAATCCTGATTCGATTTTATATCTTCAACCCGAATGGTCTAAGCAAGCCATTATCAATCCATTGATTGTAGAATTTGTAAAATCCAATCCAAATTGGCAAATTTCGGTTCAAACCCACAAGTTCCTCCAAATCCCCTAATGCTATGTTGGCCTGGCTCATCCCCTTCTTGACTTTATTTGAGCCAGTCGACTCCCTGCAAACGGCACAGGCTGACCCTGTGATGACTATTTTTCGCACGCAGTATTTTCCACAATTCTTAGCGAATCAACAGCAGATGTATTTTACGGTTCGCAAAGAACAAAACGCGGATGAAGACATTTATGTCATGAATTGGCGAACCGATCATTTTGAAAGTCCACGACCCATCACGGAACTAAATCAAGAAACCAATGAAGGAACCCCCAGTTTTTCAGCCGATGGACTATACATGATATTTTCCGGCTGTGAATACCCGAATTCCTTTGGTGGCTGTGATTTGTATGAAACGAGTTGGATTGATGGCTCTTGGACCAAACCTAAAAACCTCGGATTCCGCGTCAATAGTCATGATTGGGAAGGTCAACCTCACCTTTCAAAAGATGGCAAATACTTATTTTTTGCCTCGGACCGCCCCGGCGGATTCGGAAAAAGAGACCTTTGGCTTTCGATGAAAAATGAACAAAACCAATGGGAATTCCCCATCAATATGGGCGAATCCATCAATAGCCCGGAGGACGAACAAGGCCCCTATTTCCTACCAGCGAAAAGCAGATTTATATTCTCCAGTAATAAAAAAGGCGGAATGGGAGGATTAGACTTTTATCAGATTGAATATCCTAGCTTAGGGAAAATAGCCAAGCCTTTAACATCAATCAATACGGATTACCACGATGCGGGAATTACGACTAGCGAAAAGTCTGAATATTATTACATTTCCCGAAAACTCAACAAAGCCCAGCAAGATTTGGGTATCGTGCGTGTATTCATCCCTGATACATTCTTTGAATCCAAAGCGAATCCCGTGATTTGGGAAAACATCCGTTTCGAAGACATCGAATTCCCAAGCAATGCCTGGCAATTAGAACGTATTCCGGAAAGCCTAAAACAAGTAGCGATTTACCTGCAACAACATCCTGATAAAAAGGTCGAAATTCATGGACATACAGATGAGGTCGGAACGGAGGATACAAACCTGATTTTATCCGAAAAACGGGCACTGCACATCAAATTACGCTTAATGGAATTAAATATCGCCGCGGATCGTATTCAAACGCAGGGCTTCGGCAACCGACAACCCAAAATCAAAAATCCCGCAAGCAATGAGCAACGTCAACTGAATCGCCGTATCGAAATCAACATTCGTTAACGTTTCTTCCGCTTTTTGCTTTTCCGTTTTTTCGACTTTTTCTTTTTGCTCGACTTTTTCTTAACCGGAGTCGGATGTTCCAATTTCGCCAAGGAATCCCGCTTGACTAAGGCCAATTTCAAGGAATCAGTCAATTCGTCCTCACTCAGTGGACGAACCTTTACCTTGGAAATTCCATAAGGTACAAGGCCCAATTCTTGGGCAGCAATTTTAGATACGTCGATTACACCACCTCTTAAAAAAGGTCCTCGGTCATTGATGCGAACGAGCGTCTTTTTACCTGTTTTGGGAAATTCCACTTCCACCCATGTACCCATCGCTAATGTCCGATGCGCGGCTGAAAATACAAATGGATGATATTTCTCCCCTGAAGTTGTTTTATGCCCCCAATGCTTGCTGTGGTAAAAAGTACCTAAACCTTGCTGCGTTTGCGCATGTAACTGAGACACACCTATAAAACACAACAGCAGAGCTATTAATTTTTGCTTCATAAGAGGCAAAATTAGACCTAATAAGTTGATAAAACAAAAAAGGCCCTCCTCAAGGAGAGCCTTTTAACAAATCTTAAAATCGTTTATCGCTTCGCAATATCAACAAATGAACGAGGCGTAGCACCTACATATATTTGACGAGGACGACCTATTGGCTCCTTGTTCGTCATCATTTCTTGGTGTTGTGCAATCCAACCTGGAAGGCGACCAATCGCAAAAAGAATCGTGAACATATTCGTTGGAATTCCTAATGCACGGTAAATAATACCTGAATAAAAATCGACGTTTGGATATAACTTACGAGCAACGAAATATTCATCACTCAAAGCCGCAGCCTCTAATTCTTGTGCAATCTTCAAAATCGGATCTTGAACGCCCAAAGCCGTTAATACATCATCCGCCGCCTTCTTAATGATACGCGCACGCGGATCAAAATTCTTATAAACACGGTGACCAAAACCCATCAAGCGAAAACCCGAATTCTTATCTTTCGCCATTTCGATGAACTTCGCCGTATCACCGCCGGCATTTTTGATTTCCTCCAACATCTCAATAACCGCTTGGTTGGCGCCACCATGTAATGGACCAAACAAAGCCATAATACCTCCCGAAATACTCGAGAATAAGCTTGCATGCGAAGAACCAATCAAACGAACTGTTGACGTAGAGCAGTTTTGCTCATGATCCGCATGCAAGATTAATAATTTATTCATTGCCTTCGAAACGATGCTATTCACTTCATAGGCTTGACCCGGCTTGGCAAACATCATTTTCAAGAAGTTTGAGCAATAATCCAAGGATTGATCTGGCTCAACGATTCCTTCTCCGATACTCTTCTTGTAATTCCAAGCAGCGAAAATCGGCAATGCTGCTAATAAACGTAAAATATTGTCTTCTTTTTCATCTGTTGAAT
>JACCDG011148913.1_pt1 | contig 10786 bp, 9 predicted proteins | sample 7442471 | NCBI WGS metagenome assembly JACCDG01 (sample SAMN15323444, study PRJNA562643) | freshwater metagenome | isolation source: river surface water | place: USA:Blue River Watershed | collected 2017-08-17 | reverse complement strand
CAAGCCCCCGCACAGGCCGGCGAGTTCACCTACGGCAAGCGAACCGGCCTGACCGCAGACCAGATGCGGCAGACCACCAAGCTCGGGGAGCGCTTGCGCCTCGAGCTTGGGCCTGTTGGGGAGCGGCTCGCCGAAGGCGAAGCCCTGTCCCCGGACGACGTGACGGCGCTGGCCGACCACCTCGTCAAGCGAGCAAGCAGACTCGGCGCCCAGCCCGGCCGCCCCGGGACCGAAAGGTCACCCGGGGACCAGGACAGCCCGAGCGGCCAGCAGCCCACCCCCCAGGTCCGGAACCCCGCGCGGGGCGAAACGCGCGGGAACCGGCAGCCCCAGCCCTCACCAACCGCCGCCGGCGGGACGGATGGACTGGACACCGTGCTTGCGGACCTCGAGCTCGTCGACGAGGACCGGACCAAAGAGGTCCGGGCCCACGTGACGCGTCTCGCGGAGCGGGCCGCCCAGGCGGAGGAGAAGCTCAACCAGGTCACGCGTCAGCGGGCCGAGGAACGAGCCGACACCAACACCATGGCGGCCCTGCAGGCGGTTGAGAGCGAGTTCCCCGAGCTTCGGCAACAGGGAATCCTCTCCAGCGTGCTCGAGCAGCTGGAGGAGTTCGACCCCGAGTTCAGCCGAGCGGCTGAAGGCGGGCCGGGCTTCCTGAAGCTGTTCCGGAACGCTGCGTCCCTCGTCATCCTTCCCCAGCGCCACCAGGGGGTCCGTGCAGACTTGCTGCAGCGGACCGCGGCGGAGCGGGCGGGAGCGCCGGTGCAGCCCAGGATTACCAGCAGGCCCGAGACCCTCGCCCCCATGACGCGCGAACAGGCGCGGTCGGCGATCGCCAAGGCCCAGCTGGAGATCCAGGACCCGCAAGAGCGAACCGCACGCATCCGAGAGATCAAAGCCGCGGTCGTCAGCTGAGCGTCTGAGCGGGCCCTCCCAACCAGGAGGACCCACCCATGGCTCTTCAGGTCTCCGAGTTCGTCGAGTACATCAACAACACCCGCGAGATGCGGCCCGTCAAGCCCTCCGAGTTCATCGACCAGGCCGAGCGCCGGACGATGATCATGCCCAAGATCCTCTCCCTGCCGGAGAAGGACCTGACGGACGGCGGGGAGCCGATGAAGTGGAAGCTGTACGGCCGCACCGGCAACCGCGGCGGCAACATCGTGTTCGGCCAGCAGCGGACCTTCGGCCGCACGACCGGCACGGTCGAGGCCAGCATCCTCCACCGCCAGACGGAGAACAGCGAGAGCTGGCTCCAGCCCGAAATCGACTACCAGCAGGGGCCCACCGAGACCACCTGGCTGCAGATGGAGGACCTGATCTACAACGCCCTGGACGGCAACCACCTCGAGCTGCTCGAGGACCAGTTCCTGGCCCCGCCCAGCAGCTACATGGAGAGCACCGCCCGCGGGGCGTACCCCATGATGAGCCTGCCCTGCCTGATCCCGCCGACGGCCACCGGCGCCCCCGCCGGCACCTGGTCCGCCGGCACCATCATGGGCGTCAACTACACGACCTACACCTGGTGGAAGCCCCAGTGGCAGACCTACAGCCGGGCCAACCCCTACGACCCGGTCAGCGGGCTGATCAACACCCTGGAGAAGCTCGTCCGCCGGATGAGCTGGGTGAACAAGATGCAGAACGCCAGCGCCGACCGCGTGAAGTGGAAGGCGACGGTGCTCGACAAGATGATGGGCATCACCGGCGAGTACGGCGCGGACTTGTACAACGCCGCGATGCAGTACCGCAACGACTCGACCCCGAGCCGCACGGACCCCAGCATCCCCGGCGCCCTGGCGATCAAGGGCATCCCGATCCTGGGCATCCAGCGGATCGACGAGCTCAACCTCGATCACAGCACCAGCACGGCCTACACCCAGCCGTATGCGGCCGACAACCCGCCCTTCTGGTTCATCGACACCGACCACGTGAAGATGAAGTTCCACCCGCTGTACCGCCTGAAGGAGAAGGTCCTCACCGGCGACATGCAGAACTGGGACAAGGCCGCCACCGTCCGCCTCTCCTCGGGCAACACCTGGTGCGACTCGCGGCAGCGCTGCGGCGTCGCCACGGCCGCCTGAGCCCCGCCCACCACCCACCCGTCCGAGACACCACGCACCACCGCCCGGGGGACCGCCCACCCCGGGCCCGCAGAAGGAAAGATCCATGCTTCCGAACTTCGCTCAGACGTTCATCGGGGACATCTGGGGCACCCTCCGCCCCGAGGTCACCTGGCGGGGCAGCGGCACCGCCGCGATCGGCGACTTCGTCGCCTTCCCCACCGACTTCACCGCCTACACCAACGACAGCGGCGCCGTCAGCAAGGACCGCTCGTCCGCCAACTTCATCTGGCGGAACGTCGACACCCTGTCGCAGGCCAACTCCGAGGTGGGCATCCTCGCCATCGTCACCCGCGTGCACACCACCGGGGCGGCGGGGACCCAGCTGACGGTCTGCCTCTTCGACCCGGACATCCAGGGCCTGGTCGTGGGCGGCGCCGGCGTCACCGAGGCCGCCGGCCACTTCCTCCTCCCCAACAACACCATCGGCACGCCGTCCGCCACGGCCAAGACCCTGAGCGCCCACACCAAGGCGAACCTCGACGCCCTGACCGTCCCGACCCGCTGCTACGGCTTCACCCTCGAGGCCGCCCCCGACACCACCGCCGCCCTCAAGAGCTGCTTCTTCTGCGGCTGGGGCTACGCGGCTGGCGGCGGCGGCGCCTAAGCCATATCAACCGGGCAACGCCCGGATCGCAGCCTTCCCCGGGGTTCGTTCCCCGGGGAGGCTTTCATGCTCAAGAGCGGCAGCTGGTACCAGACCCAGGCGGAGCGGCGTATTCGGGTGACCCCGGACGCGGACTACGACATGGTCGACGTCCTGAACCGCGCCGGCCTCATGCTGATGCAGGAGAAGCCCTGGACCGACAGCCTGCGGGGCGAGTGGACCGTCGCCGCCACGGCCGGCAGCGACCGCATCACCCTCCCCCGGGAGGTCTGGGGCATCGAGACCGTCGAGAGCGCCAACACCGACGAGCGGTTCGTCATCGTGAGCCCCCGCCGGATGGTCGAGCTGCGGCAGCGGGGCACGATCGCCGACTCCGCCCCCGCGATCTGGTACGTCAGCTGGGACGGAGCCCCGGGCCCCACCAACGCCCTGCCGGCCAGCCCGCAGCTGCGGATCTTCGACACCCCCACCGTGAACGGCAGCCCGACCATCACCATCCGCGGCAAGCGCGGCTGGCGGGACTTCACCCTGACGAACCTGGCGGAGGTCCCCACCCTGTGCGACCACTGGCACGACGCCTACTTCTGGGCGGTCTGCTGCCTGGCCAGGGAGACCCGCAACCCCGACGACGGGCCCTCGCCGGACCGCGCCATGTACGGCGCCGCCGTCGACCGCCTCTGGCAGACCGAAGAAGCGTCGACCACCGACCACGGCGAGATCCGCGGCGGGGTCGACGACATCGCCGAGCGGCCGGCGCCGTTCGATGTGAACTGGACCGATTCCGCCCCGCAGTAGGAGACTCCCATGCTCACCGCCCAGGCCAAAGCCGAGATCCGCGCCCTCATGAACGACGAGGGGGTGCCGATGCGCAACGATCGCTGGTACCACTACGAGAACTTCTCGGGCCGCCCCATCATCGAGAGCGACCTGGACCTGACCTTCAGCGCCGCCAACCAGGCCGCCCAGCGCATCTACACCGCCGCCAACAAGGTCTGGAAGGTCAGCGGCACCAACATGACCTCCGCCCTGTCGACCTTCGACTCCGGCGGCGGCATCAAGCTCACCACCGCCGGCGCCAACAACGACCAGGCCCTCCTGAGCCCGGCGACGGTCAACAGCGCCGCGACGTACGTCTCGGCCATCGGCGGGAGCACCGGGACCAGCACGCCCACCAGCCCCTGGCTGAGCACCAAGGCCCCGATCATGCACGCGATCATCGAGCTCCCCTCGGTCGCCGCGGTCCGCCTGGTCGCCGGCTTCAAGCTCACCACGACCCCCACCCTGGCCACCGACAACGACCAGGCCTTCATCGGCTTCGACACCGCCCACGCCACGATCGCCACGAAGTTCCGCGTCTGCGGCAGCGTCGGCGGCACCGACTACGACTACGAGGCCAAGGCCAACAGCACCCAGGCCCTCAGCGCCGTCGCGGTCGACACCCGCTACGTCCTGACGGTGGGCATCCTGGCGACCAGCCGGGTGCCGTTCTTCGCCATCAACGGCCAGCCGGTGGGCCCGAGCATCCCGGCCCTGACCGACGCGTGCGGGTTCTTCCCGGTGATCGGCCTGCAGGCCCTGACCGGGGCGGCCAAGAGCGTCAAGATCCGCAGCGTCCTCCTCAGCCGCACGATCTGAGGAGGCCCAGTGGCCAAGAGATCCCGCTCCATCCCGATGGCGCCCTCCCTGAAGGGCGTCGACCAACAGGGCCCGGCCTACAGCCAGCCGGACCTGACGATGCCCTACAGCGTGAACCTGAACTCCCGCCCCGCGGTCGGGGGCAGGACGCGGATGGGCAAGCGGGACGGGATGCGTCGGGCCTTCGAGAACGCCGCCGGCGGCGGGGCCCCGATCACGGGCCTCGCCGCCGCCCAGCGGGCCGGCCAGGACGTCCAGCAGACGAACGGCACCTTCGTGCCCTTCACGGACGGCTTTAGCACCTACGACTTCCTGCCGGACCGCTTCCAGGGTTTCTTCGTCGGGAACGAGCTCAAGGGCAACTGGGCCCGCATGAGCAAGAAGCCGGCCGAGTACGGGGTGAACGGCTGGCAGGGCGGGAGCACCCTCCCCGGGACCTGGATCGGCGTCGTCCGCGGGGGCGGCCTGCCCGACCACCTGCAGCTGCGGTCGACCTTCGCCGACGGCTACGACCTGGGCGCGACCATCATGTGGGACACGGGGAACACCCTGGCCCTCACCCAGAACTGCTACCGCCGCGCCACCGACGCGGACATGACCGACTGCCACAACATCGGCCCCTACGTCCGCGGCCACCCCGGGAACGGCTTCTACGTCTGGGCGTACCTGAAGAAGGTCGCCACCAACCAGGTCCGCCTGGTGATCGAGGGATGCGCCGGCGCCGCCACCGTCACCCTGGCCCAGAGCGACCTCCTGACCCTCAGCGGCCGGGCGGTGCTGAGCAGCAACTGCAAGGTCGAGCTGCGGGCCACGACCGTCGCCCTCGAGGCCACCCTCGAGTGGGCGGACGAGCCCGAGATCAGCGGCACCCGCGTCGGGGCCGGCTCGACCTTTGGGTACCAGACCCAGTGGGTCAGCTACACCGGCGCCACCGGGGCCTTCGAAGTGGGAGAGCTCATCACCCAGGCGACCACCAACGCCGTCGGGTACGTCGTGCGGCGGGTCGAGGCCGGCGGGACGGGCTTCGTCGAGCTGTACGTCAAGACGGGCACGTTCACCCACGCCGGGGCGTACACCCTGACGGGTGCGACGAACAGCTATACCGCGACCACGGCCAAGGCCTCGAGCGGCTGGGTGAACCGCCGCGGGGGCCTGTGGTTCAAGAACCCGGGCGGCACGCCCCCGCCGGCGGAAGCGGGGTACTTCTACCGCCGGGTGACCCTGGTCCAGGGCGCCAAGCGGGTGACGGCGGAGACGGAGCTGATCGCCGAGGCCTTCGGCACGAGCAAGCTCGCCGCCGGGGACCGCTACCAGATCCTGCCCAACTGGGAGAGCTACAGGATCGACGGCGGGGCGGGGTCGGTCACCCGCATCGTCGCCGGCCGGCACGGCTACTCGAGCTCGGTGGAGCCCGACGCCTGCTCGATCGACACCACCGACAAGGTGGTCCTGGGCAACACCAGCGGCCCCCCGATCACCGACATCATGACGATCGAGATCTGGGGGACCGGCAGCCCCCCCGACGAGCACCTGGACGTCCGCCAGCGGCTGCGGGACGTCACCACCACCGAGGACGACCGGATCGGGGCGGCCTTCGCCCTGGACAACCTCCACGCTTGAGAGACCCATGGCCATCAGCGTCGTCACAGGAACCGACTCGAGCACCCAGACGGACGTTCCGGCGCTGGTGGGCGGGGGCGGAGCGCAGATGCAGGGCCTGGTGGTCCTCATCAGCCGCCTGCGGGACGCCACGGTCCTGGCGAACAACCACACCCAGGTGCTGAACGTGCAGCTGTGGGAGCTCGACGGCAACGACGCCGACTACCACCGCCTGCTGGACGAGCGGCAGCTGGACGTCGACGACAGCACCGCCGGCGCCAGCGACACCATGCTGCCCGAGGCGGTGCTCGAGGACTGGGTGACGTTCCGCTTCGTCCCCTACGACGCCGCGGACGACATGGGGACCGGGTGGGTCGAGGTTCGAATCCGGGACATCCTGCTGGTCCGGCTCTCCCCCAAGCACTCGGTGCACCGCAACAGCGGGGCCCTGGACTGCAGCGTCGACATCGCCGCCGCCACCGCCAGCACCTGGTGCGGCCTGGCCTTCTGCGGCAGCAGCTACACCACCCCGACCGGCACCCCCAGCGGCCTGCAGTGCCGGGCCTTCGGCGGCCAGATCGTCCGCAAGAGCGAGGCCTCGACCCAGCCGATCAACGTCGGGGCGTCGGACCTGGTGGCGACCTACTCGGGCGGGATCGACTGCGGCACCCTCCTCCGCGAGCAGACCCTGACCACGTGCACCGTCACCGGCGCGGGCCCGACGCCCGTCTTTGGCCGCGACGTCCTCATGTGCCCCATGCTCTTCACCCCGCCGGCCGCCATCGCGGACTGGCCCTACCCCAGCCCCAACGCCCCGCGGGTCTACATGTTCTGGATGGACGGGGTGAACGCGGGCGTCGTCAACCCCGTCGAGCGGACCTTCGGCAACTGGCTGAACGTCAGCGGCACCAGCACCTACGGCAAGTGCCGGGTGCTCAGCCGGCAGACCTGGCGGGACCGGATGGTGTTCGGCAACTACGAGGGCAACCAGAGCGCGTGGTTCATGGCCAAGGTCGGGGACCCCACGAACCTGACCGTCGGCGGCAGCGACCCGACGCGGGCCTTCAGCGGGGACGGCAGCAACGAGATCGGCACCGCCGGGGACGCCGTGACGGCCTTCCAGGTCGTCAGCGACTCGATCCTGTTCATGGGCTGCGCCGTCCGCTCGTACTACTTCAGCGGGGACCCGGGCGTCGACGGGGTGCTGAAGGAGATCCCCGACAAGGGCGGCATCCTGGGCCCGCGGGCGATCTGCCGCGCGACCGGGGGCCGCATCTTCGGGATCTCCGCCGACGGGCTGCGCATGTGGCGCTTCGGGGCCGGCAGCGGCATCGAGAGCACCCTCATCAGCAACAAGCGGGTGAACAAGATCCTGGACCGGGTGAGCACGCTCGACACCGACCTGGAGCTGATCTTCGAAGCGGCCACGGGGATGGTCCACATCTTCCTGCACCCCCGCGACGGCCAGCAGGGGACCCACCTGGCCTTCGGCATCGAGGCGAACGAGTTCTGGCCGATGCAGTACCCCAGCACCTGGGGCCCGGCGCGGGCGTGCGAGATCACCGGGGAGAGCTTCGACGAGAAGCGGCTGGTGATGGGACTGCGGACGGGCCTGCTGGTGCGGCCGGTGACGGGGGACACGGGGGACGACGGCGCCGCCATCCTGGTGCGGGGCGGGATGCCCTACGTCGAGAGCGAGGACGGCACGCGCATGACCGAGGTCGTCGAGGTCGAGGCGACGGCCGCGCGGGGGAGCGGGCCGGTGGACTTCAGCATCCGCGGGGGCCGCAGCGCCGCCGAGCTCGACGAGCAGGACTGGGACCAGGACGCGGCCCTCACGGAGTGGACCTGGTTCGGGGACGGGAAGCAGAGCCCGCGGCCGATCGACCCCTGCTGCGGGGCGGGGGCGGTGCAGCTGTGCTTTGAACAGGAGTCGGCGGTGTATACGTTCGCCCTCGACCGCCTCACGATGAAGGTCCAGGACGGGGCACTCAGGAGCGACTGACCATGGCCAGCAACGCCGCGATGATGTACGGAACCAGCCCGAGGCCCGACGCGCTCCCCGCCGGCGGGGGCGAGAGCTTCATGGGCGCCGCCGCCCCCTGGATGATGGGCGGCCTGGCGGCCATCCAGGCGGGGGGCGGGATCGCCAGCATGCTCTCGGGCCGCAAGGCCAAGAAGCGGGCCAAGGCCCGCGAGGAGCGGATCCTCGAGCAGATCAACACCGGGGCCAGCACGGCCAAGGGGAACATCCTGGCGACCCTGCCCGCCGCCCAGGGGGCCACCACCCAGAACATGATCAGCCGGGGGCTGGTGAACAGCAGCGCCGCCTCGGACGCCGCCGCCGCGACCTCCGGCCAGATCGCCGGCCAGATGGGAGCGGTCGACCAGCGGGCCGCCCAGGACAAGGCCCAGGTCATGGGGGACTTCGCCGGGCTGGACAGCGGGGGGGGCGGCGGGGGCGGGGCGAGCCTCGCCCAATCAGGGGCCACCATCGGCGCCCTGCTGGCGTCGAACCTCTCCGCGAACGAAGGCGGGACCGGGAACCGGGTGGGCGGCCCGGCAACGGCCCAGGACGCCGCCAGGCCGGCCGCGGTCGATGTGACGGGCGGCGACCCCAGCCTGACCTCCAACGCCATCCGCGGGGCCTACGACGGCGGCGGGGCGGCCCCTGAGTGGGCCGCCAAGCCGACGGCCGAGACCGACGCCCTGTCCCTGATCAAGCGGGCCCGCGGGGCCAAGGGAGCCTCCCCCCGCATGGGGGGCAGCGGCACGATGGACCGGGCCAGCCGGCTGCTCATGATGGGCCGCTGAGCCCCCGACCACCCCCACCCCCAGCAGGAGCCTTCCATGCCTCGCGTCGTCTTCGAAGAACAGGGCCTCGGCGGGGACATCGGGGACCTGGTCTCCAACGTCGCCGGCGGCCTGCTGCAGGGGTACGGCGGCCAGATCCTGACCCAGCGCGAGCGGCAGCAGTCCCAGCAGGAGCAGGCCTTCGGGAACCCGTACCAGCGGGTGCGGCGGGCGGCCCTCTGGAACTCGATGCCCGAGGACGTGCGCGGGGCCCCCAACGCGGCGCTGTACCAAGAGCTGATCGCCGGCGGGGCGGACCCGCGGACCGTCCTGGACACGCACCGCGAGCTCTCGAGCGACCCGGCCTACGGGGACGCCAAGACCAAGGCCTCGCGCGAGGCGGCCCTCAAGGCGGCCATCGGGGCCGGGTACGTCGACGCCAACGACCAGGCGGGCGCCGAAGCCTTCCGCCGCGGCGAGACGACCATCGGCCAGCAGTGGACCCGGAAGAAGGCGCAGACGGAGAAGGACGCCGAGGAGAAGCGGCAGCGGGACGAGAAGCTGGCGGACGAGAAGCGGCGGCGGGACCAAGGCCTCTCGGACGACAAGACGAAGCGGGACGAGCTCAAGGCGCGGGCCGGCCAGGTGGCCAAAGAGCTCGGGGTGGGCCAGCCGACGCCGCCGGCGGCGGTGCCGACCTGGGGCGGGGGGATGGTCCCCACGGGGACGATGCCGATCCCGGCGACCCCCGGCACGGAGTTCTCCGACCCGCAGGACGTCGTGCACGTGGCGGGGGAGCGGCGGCTGCGGCAGACCGCGGAGGTCAACGCCGCGGACAAGACGGCCGACAACCAGCTGCAGGCGCGGAAGGCGGACATCAACGCCCAGCGCGTGCAAGCGTACATCGAGCACCTGCAGCAGAAGGACGCCCCGCCCAGCGACGAGGAGATCGACCAGGTCGCCGAGCTCATGCAGGAGAGCAACCCGTCGATCACCCTGCGGAAGGCCAGGGCGGACGCCAAGCTGGCGGTGCAGTACAAGATCAAGCCCCCCGCCCAGCGGCCCCCGACCGCGAGCGCCGCGGCCTGGGCGGCCCAAAGCGAGATCGAAGCCCTCCAGGCCCAGGGCCAGCAGATGCTGCGGGACCCGGACCCGGACACGCAGCAGAGGGGGCAGGCCCTGCTGGCCCAGGCCCAGCAGAAGCGGCAGGCCTACGCGCAGCAGTTCGGGTCGGCGCTGCCGCCGCAGGGAAGCGGCGGCGCCGCACCCGCCCAGCCGCAAGACCCCGCCGCCACAGCCGCCCAGATGACGGACGAACAGCTGAAGGCCCTGATCACCCGCTGACGAGACCCCACCATGAGCACCGACAGCACCCTCGCCCTCTCCTTCACCCGCACCGACGACCGCCGGCCGATCGTCGAGCTCGTCTGCCCCATGACCGAGGTCGAGCCCCTCAAGGGCCCCGGCCGCAAGATCCTGCTCGCCGGCGACGGCAGCACCGAGGTGAACCTCTGGACCAGCAGCCTCGACGGCAACGGCTCGGCGTTCACCGACCTGCCCTTCAACCGCCTGATCCTCGCCGTCGACCCCGACACCGACCTCGACGACGAGACCAAGGGGGTCTGGGTGAAGAAGTACTACACCGCCGTCGCCGGCGGGAGCTCGACGGCGCTGACCGACTGGCACTTCGCCACCCGCAAGTGCCCGCTGGCGCTCGGGCCCACGGTCGGGACCAGCATCAGCGGCGGGAAGGTCATCACGAAGCTGGGCTGCTTCAACGCCAACGCCGACGACGACATCCCCATCCTCCTCGTCCTGGAGTGACCCGTGACCACGATGGCGACCTCCCCCACCCTCCCCACCGGGCCCTCGCGCGAGGACCTGGTGCACGCCGCCACGACGAAGCTCCGCCTGCAGCGGGGAGAGCCCGTCAGCCGCGCCGACCTCGAGCGGGCCGGCCGGACCAAGCTGGCCCTCGGCCCCGCCCCCAAGCCCCAGCCCACGGCCTGGGAGCAGCTGGCCGCCCAGT
>JACCDG010718498.1_pt1 | contig 10787 bp, 11 predicted proteins | sample 7442471 | NCBI WGS metagenome assembly JACCDG01 (sample SAMN15323444, study PRJNA562643) | freshwater metagenome | isolation source: river surface water | place: USA:Blue River Watershed | collected 2017-08-17 | reverse complement strand
CAGCGATACATTGAAGCTATTGATGTTTGTATTAAAGCAGGCGTAGAAGTCATAATAATTGATAGCACAAGCCACTGCTGGGACTATCTATTAGATTATCACGCATCACTTCAAGGTAATAGTTTTGTTAATTGGAGTAAAATTACACCGATGCAAAAATCATTTGTAGATAAAATACTAAACTGCAACGCTCATGTTATAGCTACAATGCGAGTAAAACAAGATTATGTCATTAGTGAGAAGAATGGTAAGATGGTACCAGAGAAAGTGGGATTGAAAGCAATTCAAAGAGATGAAATTAGCTACGAGTTTACTATAGTTTTTGATATCGATAGCAATCACTTTGCTTCAGCATCAAAAGACAGGACTTTGCTATTTGAGGGAAAACCTCAATTTCTTATTAATACACAAACAGGCAAAAAAATACTAGAGTGGTGTAATAGTACAATGACTAGACCAGAGCTACAACAGAAAATTGTAGAATGCGTAACAATCAAAGAACTTACAGAATTGTACAATAACAACCTAGATATGGCTAAGAGTGTAGAACAAGAATTTGTAGAAAAGAAAAACCTATTACAAAGTTTAACTTCAAATATTTATAAAAACGGAAATGGAACCACTTACCCTCAGTCCAATTAGCATAAGGACAGCTAATATAGCACCCCAAGAAACACATAATTTTGGCTTTGCAGGTATTGATGTGCCAAAACCAAAATCTCCCTTTATAGAGGCTAATACGGAAAGTGTTAGCCTTTCTCATTTAAAAGAGAAATGTGTAATTCCAGTTTGGTCAAAAGACAATGAAATTACCCTTAGTCATCAAGAATTTATAGAAACTGCTTTAAGCGCTGTTGCTACAATATTTCCAAATGAGTCTATTGGCACCCCTGAAATTAGAGTTAGTCATCAAATCAAAGGGAGGACACCTGATGCCCTGCATGTACCTACAAAAGACCTGCTAGATTTTCAGAGGACATCTTATTTTGAAAGAATGGCATTCATTATTAAGATTCCAGGTATTACAGAAACCATTAACGGAAATAGGCTAGAGCTTACAATAGGTGGGGTTAGAGCTTACAATCAGGAAAACCTGTATAGCAAAAAGACCTATGAAAAATTTAAGTTTTTTATTGGTTTTCAAAATATGGTGTGTTGTAATCTTTGTGTTTCAACAGATGGTTTTCAGAGTGAAATTAGAGCCATGAGCTATCTTGACCTAGAAGATAAAATGATACAGGTATTGTCCAATTATAGAGCACAAGAGCATCTGAATAGTATGCAAAACTTATTAGAGCGCAGTTTGACTGAGAGAGATTTTGCTCAAATTATAGGTAAAAGTAGGCTTTATAATTACTTACCTAAAAAGGATAAATCATTAATTCCTGAGTTATTGCTCAATGATGGGCACATTAATACAGTAGCCAAAGATTACTACCAAGATGAAAGCTTCTGTAGAAATGCTAATGGAGAAATTAGTATGTGGGAGTTTTATAATTTATTAACTGGTTCTAATAAAACTAGTTATATTGACACTTTCCTTGAAAGAGGAGTGAATGCCTTTGATTTTAGCATAGGCATTTCAAAAGCACTGAGTGATAGGAATTCTAACTATACTTGGTTTTTGGGTTAAAAAGAACCCAATCCTATTTTTTAGGATTGGGTTTCATTTTTAAATTTACCTCTCTAGCTAACATTATTGAATCAATTTTCTTATCAATTTTCTTATCAATAATCTTGTTTAAGTCATTTTTTTTTGCTTTTTCAATTTCTGCATCACTATGTTCTTTAGCACAGAAAGTAATTATAATCAATGCAGCTATAATTGCATAAAAAAACATTATAGGTTTTTTATTATCTAATATAGTTTTAAAACCTTTTGTTGATATTAAAACCAATAATGAGAATGCTGATAGTGAAGTTGAAAAAATTAATATAAAAATTACAGACTTATAGAATGAATCAATAAAATTATAAAGTGAGACTGACCCAACAATAAATGAAATAACAGCGGTATAAATAGTAATGGTTTCTATAGATTTTTTATCTGAATTCTCAACATTAGATTTCAGGTCTTTTATAATATCTAATTCTTTGTTTAGAGAGCTTAATACTTCATAATGATTGTAATTGTTATTAAATTTGATTTTAAGATCACCATATTCTTTTTTTATTTGCTCTATAGAAAGAGGGAGTAAAAAAGAAGATGCATAATAAATACAATCTATAGTTTCTGAATTATATTCTATGATACTTTCCTCATAAGGTAATTGATAAAGTAGATTATGATGGTTTTCAGACCATAATATTTTCCTTTCACAAGAAACGAACAGAGTTCTAATCTCTTCTAATATATTTTTAATTTCATTATTTGTGTCAAGTGGATTTCTGTTTTTAACGAATTTTTCTAATTGGTTAATTCTGTAGTTTAAATACTTGAATTCGATGAAAAAATTATTGTTGCCAGTTTTGTTTTGAATAGATATAATTTTATTCTTTAAATCTAGAATTTCATCTTCTTTGACTTTTTCAGTGTCAATTAATAGTGAAAACTGATTATTTAGAGCATAAATTAAATTTTTGTAATAAATATGTGTTGTATTTGTTTTGACAAACTCATCCTTTCTTCTTTCAATCTCTGACACTATCTGGCTTAAATTCAGATAGTCTTTCTTTAAATCTTTATAAAATTTTATTAGAAAATGGAGGTCTATAAAATCTAACTCGTTATAGGGTTTTAGATTTAAACTTTCAAATTTTCTTTGTTGAAAATTAGTAGGGTTTACATATTCATAATGACTTTCAAGATAATCTTTCCAATCTCCAATTCTAGGTTTGAAATTACTTAATTCAGGCTTTTCTAATACAGAATATAGGTTGTTATTTACCATATAACCTTTTGTGGTTATCTTAAGGTTTAAAACATTAGAAGTCGTAATTTGTCTTATAGACCACTTGTATTTAAGAAATGAAAGTTTAAAATTTAAGGCGCTAATATGGATAAAAGGTTCTTTAAGGTTCTTTATTACATGTTCTAATTCAATAAGAGACTTCAAATATTCATAACTCTCATCAAAAAAAATGTCTAATTTAGTTATATAAATAGTACATAAGAAATTTAATAAAATCCTCTCAGTCTGTTTAGAAAAATCATTTTCTATATTTTCTTCTGTGTTGTTTAATGAAGAAAATAACATGTCAACACTATGTTGAGAATTGTAAATGCTCACAATTTTACAAAAATTGTAGTAAAAAGTGGTCATTTTTTTATAGGTGTTTACAAAATTTTCTACACTTGATATTAACTCAATATTTTCAGTTTCTCCTAATAAATCATTATATAATTTAGATATAGAATTCTCTATGTCTAATATTTCTTCTTCAATTTTAAGATTGTAAACATATTCACCTATTAAAAGTGATTCAGAGAACAATACACTTGTATTACGTATTATTTCAATATAGAATTGTTCAATTTCTTCTCTTTGAAAAATATCTTCTATAAGAAACAATTTATACCAATCAGATTGATTAAATTTTTCTTGAAGGATTTCTTTTACCTTTATTAACATATTAGATTTGATAGAATTTATCTTCAGATTTGATTTCATTAATGTCAATTGGCAAGCTAAACTGATTTAATTTTTTAGCTTTTAAATAATTTTTTTGCCAAGAAAACCATCTGTGGCTTAATTCAACCAATTGAAAGGAAGAGAAATTTATAAGATTTTTATTTATTTTTTTAAGTTTTTCTATAGAGTTGTCAATATTTGTTCTGATTGAAATGTCTAATAGTAATATTGCATCAAGATTTTTAATTTCACAATTTGAGTTTGTAATTTTACTGTTTTCAAGAGAACCATTCCTTATGATATTATAAATATCACTTTCGACATGTCCATAAGGCATTGCAACAAATTTGTTAAAGGGACAATCTAATAGAGTATTATTTCCTGAATTGTTATTAGTGTCAACTGCGGAAATAAAAAACAGCAATTTTAAGGCTTTTAAAGTGCTAATGTCATTGGTGGCATCATCTGATCTGTGTGTTTCAAAGTACCATTCATTCAATTTGTATAGCACATATTCAAAACTCACTTTTTTAATGTCTTCTTTTGTCATTATTGTGCTTATTAACTTTAGGGGTGGAAAATGTGTATGAATTTTATTAGTAAAAGTATATATTTTTTTTTAAAAAAATAATAAAATTTTTTCAAAGCATAAGTATAATCTACCCTGCACAAAACCCTCACCAATTCCAAGCAATTACAACTCCCCCCTGGTGTTGTATTAAGACGAAAAAGTTTCTGGCTGGAAATAACTACTTAAGGTGAAAGCTAAGTGTTACTACAGAGAAAATATAGTTTTGTTGCTGAATGTTTAACTCAAAAAAACAAGAACATGGTAAGAATTACAAACTATCAAAAAAGAACAACAGAGCAAGGAAAAGAATTCTTTACTCTTGAATTACAAGGCGGGATTGAAATAGTCAAATCCCAAGAAACTGGCAAAAGCTATATGACAGCTAGAAAAGCAATTATGTCATGTACTTTTGATGAATTTACTTGTCAATCACTAATAGGGACAGAACTACCTGGAGCTGTACAAAAGGTAAGCTGTGAAGAATACAGTTATACCATTAAGGAAACAGGAGAAACAATTAAGCTAACGCACAGGTTTGAGTACACAGACATAGAAGAGCGTGTTGTAACTAAAGATGTGAGTAAAACTACTCTTGAGGAATTTATGAGCAAAGCCCCAGTAGGGAATATGTTCTCTGTGAATGAACAACCACAATTAGTTCATTAATCATTTTGAGGTCTAAAGCTTGATTACCATTATCCAGGTAATCAAGTTTTGGACCTTTTTTTTTATTAATTTCAAACCTTACCCTATTATGGTAGTAAAAACAGTAAATCCTCCATCAGAGGTTGCAGAAATTAAAGTGTCCTACACCACCAATAACATTAATAAAATAAAGGTTAATTCAGTGCTGAAAGCATATCAGCTACTTTTATCTTCTTGGGACATTAACATTATTGAATTACAAGAGGAATTCAAAATTCTACTATTAAATAGGGCTAATGAAGCCCTAGGTATTTATCCACTTTCAAAGGGTGGCATAACAGGTACTGTAGTCGATTTAAGACTGATCTTTGCAGTAGCTTTGAAGTGTAATGCAAGTGGCTTAATATTATCCCATAATCACCCAAGTGGGAAGTTAATTCCAAGTGATGCCGATGTAACCTTGACTAGGAAGATTAAGAAATGTGCGGATTTATTGGATATAGGTTTAATTGACCACATCATACTATCTAAAGCGGGTTACTATAGTTTTACCAATGAAGGAAAGTTAAGTTGAAGATGTGGACTTCTAAATATGTACCTTGAAATCACTACATTTTGAAGTTTAGCTATTCTCAATCATATAAATTAAATAGCTTTTTTTATATTCGTTGTATTAAATGATAATCTTAAAAATGCAAACTCAAAGTAACATTAGTGTAGAAAAAACCTCTTTACAAGTTCAAACAGGATTTGGCTATAAAATGGATATTCCACATAACTATGTAATCTACTTTGAAAAAGAACAGAACATTCCTTTTAACCTTTACATCAGGAACAATTTTAACCTCATTGAAGATCAATTTGCTACTCTAGGTTTGAAGTTCATCTATTTGCCATTTTTAACCCAGTCTATTGCTGAAATTAATACTGTTTTAGAATACTATCTACCATCACTTAGTTACATCCAGGTTCAAGATAAATTACTTTCTGATTATAAAGAGAAAATTATAGGACAAATGACCAAGCACACCTCTAGTGAGATTAGAAGTATAATCTTAAAAGAGGAATTTGTGCCTGATTCAATGGATTATAGTGAAGTATTGGTATTAGTTAATTATCAAGGTAGTTTTAATTCAGGATTGCTGTGTTTTGACCCAATGTCTTGTGTTATAGGAGAATCTGATATTTTTATAAAAAGTGAACAGAACAAAGATTATGCTTTGTATTTCAATGATGTAATTGCTTATCTCAAGCAATTAAGAGAAGAGGAGGAGGATTTTGATTATATGCCTTTCTGTCCACTTCCTGTAGTTGATTATACAGAACAACTAGATGAATCAGCAAAAGAAGTAATCAAAACAATTGAAGCTAAACTATCAGAGTTAAAAGATAGTGGGCAGTTATTGTTTTTAATTCCAATACTAAAGGACTTATTAGAAAAACAATCTCAGTCAATACAATTAGATGCAATCAGCAGGTTAGAAGTCAACACCTACAATAAAATACTGTTGCCCTATTTCAAAAAAGAAGTGGAACTAAGCTACTTAACAAAGTCAGTCTATTTTTTGTTTTTAAAGCATCCTGAAGGAATTAATTTAAAGGAGCTAGGTAACTATCAAAAAGAACTACTTTCTATATATACATCAGTATCTAATCAATTAGATTACGATAAAATGGTAAAAAGCGTAGAAGATGTTGTGAACCTAGAAACAAAAGCTATTTATACCCACCTATCAAGAATAAAATCTGCTTACTACAAAATTATGGATGAATCTTTTGCAAGATATTATATAGTATCAGGCAATGGAGAAGAAGATAGAAAGGTGCTTTTTGATACTACTTCCATAGTTTGGGATAGTAGCACAGACTTATTAAAAGATTTTAAGTTGTAGAAAAGTTTACCTGCAAATTTGCAACACTTTCCTCAATGTGTTTTAAAAATCTTTCTTTGCCTTGTAATGCTTGTTAGGCATAAAACTAATCAATAGCAACCATGAAAAACATCATTTTAACTCAATTTACAATTGGGGAAGAGTTTGCATTACATGAATTTGAGTTGGACTATTTGGAGACTAAATTAGATAAGAATGGGATTGAGTTTGACTTCTACAGGTACATAGGAAATTTGGATAATTTAGGAGTAAAAGAAGTAATACTAGCTTACAATTGTGATGTGCTCAGAGGGGTCTTTACAATGGCTAGAATGTAAAAAGTTCAGCTAAAGACACATCAAGTGCTTTGGCTACTTTTTCTAAAGTAGAAAGAGTGGGATTTACTCTTCCAGCTTCCAGCCTAGACATATTACTTTTTTCGAAATTACATTTAGCAGCAAGTTCTTGTTGAGAAATACCCTTAGATTCTCTAATTTTTTGGATGTTTTTTCCAATAATTATTTGAAGCGAATTTTCTGACATTGAACTTTTCTGAGTTGTAGTATTTGATAACCCAAATTTTGTTCTATTTTTGTCTATATTGGTTATCATTTATGATAACTTAAAGAGTATTAATATTTTAATTAATTTATTATTAAATAAACATGAAAACAAAGTTAGTATTCGGATTACTTGTAGTATTTCTTTCATTACAAAAGACGTATTCACAAGATTGGAATTATGTAGGCTACTCAACTAAATATGGACATTATTATATTCATTCAGCTTATTTATCCAAAGATGGTCAAAAGATTAAAATTTGGGTAAAAAGGGAATTTGAAAAACAAGTTTATGTTAAAAAAGGTAAATCTAAAATAAAAAAAACCGTAACTAATGAAGAAAAAATCTTGTATGAATTTGATTGTGAAAGTCAAAGATTGATACATCATTACTCTATAATATATAATTCAGATGGTTCTGCTACACAAGAATATGATCCTCTTGATTACCAAAAAGAATGGAGTGTGATTATCCCAGGTTCAGTAGGTGAGGGTTTACTAAATAAGGTTTGTGAACTTTATAATTTTTAGTAAGAAAAAAATTCTGTTCAAACAATTATTAAATATTAATTGAAATTTATAGTATGAGAAAAAAGTCACAAAAACAACCATCAATTAGAGAAGGTATACATAAATATAAAATATGAAAAATACATTATTCATTTTATTAGCATTAATATCTATTAGTTGTAAAAAAGATTTTCAAGTTGTCACTGAAAAAACAGAAGTAAATCTAGAAAAAAATGAAAAAAATGAAGTAACATCTTGTAAAACTAAAACTTATCTTACTTTAATAAACAATACTAGTGAAGTTGTTGAAAACATGGTAATAAGTGGTTCTATTAGTATTTTATTTAAAAATGGATTCAAAAAACACATTCCCCTGTCGGATCTTCTAGTTAATGAGAAAAAGCCGGATAGTTTAATAAAAATAAATTACCCCATAGAATTTGCAAATTTTGATTTTTTTAAACATGATATTGATAAAGCAAAAATGATTTTAAAAATTCATGCTTATAACTCAATTGGATTTGATTCTAATTCTGAAATTGAAATTAAAAGTTTTAACGGTAGTTTTAATGATGTTATAGAATTTAAAAAAAATAAAAAATTCAACAGTTTCGAAGATGTTTTTAATAATTATTCCAATCTTTTAAGTACATATCAAAAAGATTATAATCGTTGCAATCGCCTTAAAGATGTTGTCGACATTTTATCTGAAAATAATCAAGAGAAATTCAATGTGTTTTTTAATAGATATGGTAAAAATCATATTGAATATTGGTTTGATTTAGAAAAAATCGCTAGAAAAAAAGAAAGAGAAAAAAAATACAATGGCACAACTGATTGGATTTGTATTGAAATAGATAATAACAATATTGATTATAGAAATCAATTTATTAAAATAACAAATGAATATCTAAAGAATTTAAAAACCAGTAATACTGTGGTAAGTAAAGAATTTGAAAATCACTTTAATAAATTCAATTCTAATTATCAAAAAAGTTTAAGTCTATATGTTGTTCTTTTAAAGAAACTAAATAAAAATTATGATGCCACTTATGAAAACTCTGAATTTTTAAGTTTTAAAAACATTGCATTAAATATTATTAAATATAGAAACGAATCTACAATTGAATATGTAAAAGCAATAATTCAATTAGGTAAAGACAATAATGATGAGTTGATGGTTAAAGAACATTCAAAAGCTCTAAAAGAATTAAATTCAAATATCACAAACATATATAACGACAAGAAATAAAATTCATTTATTATACAAAACTCAAAGAGAATTGATAAAAAAAAGTAATAACTAAAATGACTGTATACCGAAATCTATAATATTGTTTCATTTGGTATTGCTTTTATATTAGGAACTAAAGTAAACAATCACTATGGTTCTAAATAAGTTAGGTTTGCTAAAAATTAATTGTTATGTTTAACCTTTTAATTAATTCCAATGAATACCTTATCAAACTTTGTTTATGCAACAAAAAATGCATCTATAACCGCTATTAAGGATTTGTTAGATGATGATGGAGTTTTTGAAATAGAGCAAATAAGTAGTGTATTAGTAAATACCAATAAAGAGAATTTTTTAAACTGGTATCATACTAAATTAGTTAAAGCAAAGATTGAAGAAATTAATTATGACCATTGTACAGGCTGTAGTTTAGGTGAAAGAGTTGTACTATTTAACAATGCTAAATCCCCAAGAGAAACCGAAGAACCTTCAGAAAAATTTAAATCAGGATTGAAGTTTGTGTTTGATGGGAATTTAATTTCAAAAATTTCATTCTGTTTCTATTTTTTAAGAACTGAAAATAAATTTGTTCATGAATGTTAAGAAGATGGTCAAACTGAAGCATTTAGTAAGGATGTTAAATCAAACATTTTTTATAATATTACAATGATGATGTGCCATTTTAAGAGGTGTATGAAGAACATCTATATATTATGGTATTTTTAATTATAAATACTGTTATTTAATTTAAAACATACAATTTTATATGGAACTCGTTTAAATATTTATTCTTGGTTTTTTAACCAATCTATTGTGTTACGCAATGGCTTTAAACAATGTTATGGGTTGCTTAGGCAAAACCCTCACTCATGAATATTAACGAGTTCCTTTTATTATAATGGATTTAAAATTATACCAAATATTACATACCAAATTTCATTCAAAAGACTTAGGTGTTTTTTTAAGTGAAGTAGCTAGTCCATCACTGTTAGACTACATAATAACAAGAAAAGATTCTTACTACAGAAATTTTAGAGTTAAGAAAAAAAATGGCACCTATAGATACATTAATGAACCTTTAAATCAATTGTTTACGATTCAGAAAGAATTTTCACAATTCTTTCTAATAAATAGAGCCAAGAATTACCATTCTCATGGTTTTGAATTGAATAAAAGCATAATTACAAATGCCAACAAGCATGTAAATAAAAAGATTGTTTTAAACATTGATTTAGAAGATTTTTTCTCAAATATCTCAACACCTAGAATTAGTAAATTATTACTTGATAAGTTTAATGTTTCAGAATTAGAAGCAATCAAAATAGCGAATTTACTTACCTACAAAAACTCTTTACCTCAAGGGGCTCCATCATCTCCTGTTCTTTCCAATTTAATTTGTGAGCAACTAGATGATGAATTAAATAAGTATTGTAAGCAATTTAATATCACTTACACGAGATATGCTGATGATATGAGTTTCTCATTCAACTTTAATAAGCTGCCAATTATCCAGGTTAAAAATATCATTTTCATTATTGAGCAGAATAATTTTAAGATAAATAAAAAGAAATACAGATACTACTATAGAAATGCAAGACAACTTGTAACTGGACTTGTTGTAAATGAAAAAATCAATGTTAAACGAGAATATTATAAAAGGCTGAGAGCTATACTACATAATTGGAGTGTTAAAGGAATAGTATATGCTCAAGATAAGTTTATTGAGAAATATGGAGAGAATAAAAATTTCATATTAACTGTTGAGGGTTGGGTTAATTTTTTAGGACAAGTAAAAGGAAATAATAACCCTCAATTCTTAACTAT
>JACCDG010173582.1_pt1 | contig 10789 bp, 25 predicted proteins | sample 7442471 | NCBI WGS metagenome assembly JACCDG01 (sample SAMN15323444, study PRJNA562643) | freshwater metagenome | isolation source: river surface water | place: USA:Blue River Watershed | collected 2017-08-17 | reverse complement strand
GGTTGAGGCTCTTAACCGTCCGTTCTTCTATTTCAACTTGGGTGCTACGCAGGACCCGAGAGCATCGTTAATTGGTAATACTCACTTTAATAAAGCTGAAGGTACTTACTTTAACGAATCCGCTTTCGTAAAAGCAATTAAGACACCTTATTCAGTTGTTCTATTGGATGAGTTGTCCCGTTCACACCCTGAAGCGTGGAACATTTTGATGACTGTGTTGGATGCCGGACAGCGTTACTTACGTTTGGATGAGGCTGTTGATTCACCAATTGTTAAAGTAGCTGAAGGTGTTACCTTTATCGCTACCGCTAACATCGGTAACGAATTTACTTCAACGCGTGTTCTTGACCGTGCATTGATTGACCGTTTCGTAACGATTGAGGTGGATGTGTTGAACGCTGAGCAGGAATTCGAATTACTTACAATGTTATATCCTGAAGCTAACGCTGAAGATTTAAAAGCAATCGCTGAAATCGCTTCTCACACTCGTGACCAGATAAAATCAGATGTTGGTAAAATCAGTACGGCTGTATCGACTCGTATTTCGGTAGAGATGGCCGGTTTGATTTACGATGGTTTCAATATCATTGAAGCAGCCGAAGTTGCTATCTTCCCACTTTATTCGCAGGATGGTGGTATGGATTCAGAAAGAACTTATATCAAACAATTAGTTCAAAAATATGTTAGAACTGAAAACGATTCTAAACTATATGATAATGTAGTAGAAGAAGTTAAAGATGAAATTGTTTGGTAAAATGATTACGGGGTGGTTACTCATAACTCATACTCATAACTCTCCCACCCCGTTTAATAGACCCCACTTTTAGTGGGGTTCTATTTTTTAGAGTATGATATAAAATATAAATTATGTTAAACATTGAATATAAAATAGAGAAAGTTAAACCTAAAGTGTTCGCTGTTATTATCGAAGAGCAATATGATAGGGCAATGACATTCTTACGAATTCAGGAATACTACGAATCACCAAACCCAAAGTTTAGAGGTAATAAGGATTTTAGTTTTACTGAATATATGAAATGGTATAGTAAAGAATATGGTAGAGGATTTACCTATGGTATGGATTGGAGTGGATTCAATGTTCCTTTAGAAGTTGCTTACAATTGCTACGATACATTGACCGATAGATATACCGATTACGATGATGTGATGGAATCAATCATTCATAAATTATACGAATTAAATGGTGATGATTGTGATGGGTATATGATTGGAGCAGGTAGCACTGAAGGTGATACATTCCAACACGAAATCTGCCACGGGTTATATGCGACTAATAAGCAATATAAAGAGTTGGTGGATGAGATTACCGAAACTATTTCTACAAAAGATTATCTAACTTTCAGAAATAATCTAATTGAAATGGGATATACTGATATGGTAATAAACGATGAGATTCAGGCTTATCTGGCATTCGGACACGATTACAAACCTTTCACAAAAGGTGTAAGTAAAAAAGTATGTAACGAATTACATACACAATATATTAATGTATTTAGTAACTTTTAAATTAGAGAATATGCAAGTAAAAGAATCAAAAACAAATTGGCACTTTCGTATTAGTGTAGTTAAATCTGCATTACGAATTGCCGCTGGTATCGCATTATGTAAATCTGATATTTGGGTAGCGGGTGTATTATTCATCATAGCTGAAATATTGGGAATAGCTGAAGAGCTTTAAATTTTTTAAACTAAATAATAAAATTATGGGAGTTGATATATCAGGCAAAAAGCCTAAAACGGAAGTAGGAGATTACTTCTCTTCTAATTGGTGGGGATGGAGACCGATTCTCGCCCTATCGGAAGCAGCTATGTTAAATAGTAAATTGAAATACGATACTTCGTATTGGGGTTCAAACGATGGTAAGGGATTAACAACACAAAAGCAATGCGATAAGTTAGCAGATGCTATTGAGTTACTGATATCCAATAATTACAATGAATACCTTACGACAGATGAAGATAGGATTTATATTGTTATGGGTATGTGGTGTGAAGCCGGAACTGGCAGATTCATTCCATCGGAGGTTCAAGCGGTATTGAATGAACAATATGAGTATGGTGATATCCTTTATGGACCTGTTGTAGCAGTTGATGGTACAATGGTAGAATCATCTTATAGCACTTCATTAGGTAGATTAAAACAATGGGTAACCTTTCTTCGTAATTGTGGAGGATTTTCGATTTGGTAATTTGAAATAAAATTAGTATATTTGTAAAACATAAAATTAAAAATAAAATGGTAGAATTTTTAAAAAAGTACAAAGAGCAAATCTTTAATATCATTACGATATTTTTGATTGTAGAATTCGCAATTTATCCTGGTCTTACAACTGCTAACACATTCTATAACATTATGGCAGGTATTGGATTATTGTTATTGATTGTATGGGGTGGATTATCACTTTACAATTATGTAAGGAGTGATGAAGGTGGAATAGTTGATAAAGAGGAATTAAAAGAAGCTCAGAAAATATTAGATGAGCAAACTAAACCAAAACGTAAGTACACTAAAAAAGCAAAATAATATGGCATTTGAATCGTTTGAAGAAAGGTACGCTCGCCAACAAAAAGAGCGTGAAGAACAAATACAACAACAAAAATTAGAACAACAATTAAAATTAAAAAAAATGTTTAAAACAATTACAGCAGCAGTAGTAGGGTTTTTCCTATTAGTATTTTTATTTATGTCTTGTGAAAGAATCGATGCAGGGCATGTAGGTGTTAAAGTAAACCAATATGGTGACAACAAAGGTGTGGATGATGTGGTAGCAGTTACGGGTATGGTATTCTATAATCCCATTACTACAAAAGTATATGAGTTCCCTACATTCATTCAGCATAAAGAATACAAAGATGAGAATTCATTCGTAGTAAATAGTAAAGATGGTTCGGAGTTTAGTGTATCGCCTATTATGAACTATTCAGTACAAAGGGATAAAGTACCTGCTATCTTTAGTAAGTATCGTAGACCTTTAGAAGATATTGAGGAAGGTTTCTTAAAAACAGCAGTGTACGATGCATTCAGATTAGCAACTAACAAATATACGGCTGATGAATTGATTAGTAATAGAGCAGTGTTTGAAGTTGAGGTTCGTAGATTGTTAGATGGCCAATTATTAAAGGAAGGATTTACAATCAATCAGTTCACATCGAATTTAATTTATCCTGAAACTTTTAAGAAATCTATTGAGGCTAAGAATAACGCAGTTCAAGCGGCATTGAGAGCAGAGAATGAAGTTAAAACGGCTGAAGCACAAGCAAAGATTAAAGTAGCAACTGCGGAAGGTAACGCACAAGCATTACTTACATCGGCAAAAGCTGAAGCTGAAGCAAATAGAATGAAGCAACAAACATTGACACCATTACTTATTCAATTAGAGTACGTTCAAAAATGGGATGGTAAGTTACCTGTTTATGGTGAAGTACCACAACTATTTAGAAACATTCAAAAATAAAATAAACCACAAAAAACAAAAAGTATGAAAAGTAAATTACACATTTTAGTATTAGGACTAGTTATTATCTTTAGTAGCTGTACCGTAGTGAGACAAGGTGAAGTAGGTGTAAAAAGAACAATAGGTAAGATTCAGCAAAAACCATTAATGGAAGGTGCTAGATTATTCAATCCGTTTTTTACTACAATCATTAAATTACCAACCCGAACTGTAAATATGGAAGTTAGGTTGCCATTACCTTCAAAAGAGGGTTTGACAGTTCAATCTGAAATTTCTATATTGTATAGATTGGATGGACAAGCAGCTCCTAATGTAATTGAAAAATTAGGAACTAATTATGAGCAAGTAGTAATACTTCCCGTATTCCGTTCAGCCGCAGCTGATATTTCATCTCAATATTTCGCAAAGGATATGCACACAGGTCAAAGAGCGGTTATTGAAAAGGATATTAAAAAGTTAATGGAATCACAATTAAAAGATAGAGGGTTCACTATTGAATCGGTTCTATTAAAGAGTATCGTTCTACCAACTGGTTTGGCTAAAGCAATTGAAGAAAAATTAGAGGCTGAGCAAGATGCGCAAAGAATGGAGTTCACACTTAACAAAGAAAGACAGGAAGCAACAAGAAGAATCATTGAAGCTGAAGGTATCAGAAATTCACAAAAGATTATTTCAGAAGGTTTGACACCAATGTTATTACAATTTAAAAGTATTGAAGCGTGGTTGAAACTTTCAACATCGCCTAATTCAAAAGTTATTATAACAAGCGGCAACCAACCATTTGTAATTAGTCCTGAATCACAAAAATAAAATAATAAGTACGAAAGGTCTTGGCAAATCCAAGACTTTTTCGTATATTTGTATCTATTAACAATTAAACACGGAGGAAACGATGAAATGTATTAAATGTATTAAGGTAGCTAAAGGCTATGAGTTAGATGAAATTCGCAGAATTGATGACAAAGATGCGGAAGATAGAGTAAAAGGTGGATATTGGAAATATGTACCAAAGAGTGAGTGGAAACTTGCAACTCGTAAAGTGAAAGTGAATGAAGTTGTAAATGAGCAACCAACACAAGAACTTTCTATTGAGGAAAAAAAATTAAAACGTAAAAAGAATGACAAGAAGTAATAGTATAAAAATTGTTGAATTGTATCCGGAAATGTTTACATTCACAGTTAGGGATTATAAGCACAATATATTTGAGAAAGCTTATAATAAAGTATTGACTGTTGTACATAAGCATTTTAAATTTACACGTTCAATTAACTACATTAAACAAACAAATCCATACCAATACACATTTGGTATTGGCGATGGTTGGTATAAATTAGTGTATGATTTAGTGCATGATATTAGAATCAATGACATAAAAAAAGGTGATTGGATTACAAAGCTAACACAATGTAAAGAAAAATTTGGAGGGTTACGATTCTATGTTACAGGTACATCCGATAAGAATTGGGCATTAATTAGAACTGCTGAACAAAAATCTTATGGTATATGTGAAGTAACGGGTTCGGAAGTTGAAGTTGGAACATGGAACGATGGATGGGTACAAACAATTTGCCGTAAAGAAGCACTTAGAAGATTTTATGATAAGAGTGATAAAGGTGAATTAAATGGAAAACGATTTGAAGATTGTTGGAAGCCTTCTGAAAGGGAACATGTTATTGAGACACCAAAGAAAAAAAGAAAGTAATGAGTTTAGCTCAAAGAGAATTGGGTGAAATATTTCGCATAGATAAACAAAAAGAAATGAGTAACAAACATATTGAAATAATACGATTTGATAATGCTAAGATTCATATCAAAGAATATATTGGTGAAAGGGTATTACCATCAGCAACATATCAACCGGCAATTATAAAAATGATTGGAGCCCGTTTATTAGTTATCAATCCTGATAATCAAGAAGAATACTATGATTGTCGATATGAGGATTGTACTATTAAGAGGATGAATGGATAATGAGAAAATTATTAAGTATAATAGCAGTTATGTTTATAGTAAACGTATCAGCACAAACCAAAAAACAATTACCGGCATTAGATTCATTGCCGTATTTAACATCTGATACAACATTGAATAATTTTATGTTACATTGGATAGGTAAACCTTATAAGTTAGGTGGTAAAACTGAAAGGGGTATAGATTGTTCACAATTTAATAAGAGGTTATATACCGATGTATATAAATTGAATTTAGAGAATGTATGTTATAAGCAGTGGGCACAAACAAATAGAGTGGTTAAAGATAGTTTACAAACTGGTGACCTCCTATTTTTTAGAAGTAGACAATCACCATCAGGTTGGCATTGTGCAGTTTATTTAGGTGAAACTATGTTTATACATGCAGCTAATCGATATGAGGGTGTAAAGATTAGTTCAATGTTAGAACCCAGATATAAACAATCGTATAGGGGAGCTGGACGATTAAAATAATAAATTATGAAAGAAAAACTAAGAAAAGCAGTAGAAACAATTGGATACCTAGCCGTAATAGGATTCGGATTTTACATTCTATATTTTGGATTTAGAATGTTATGGATATTTTTAGAAACAATTTTAAAATAAAATAATATGTTAGCATGGATTTTCCTATTCGTAGTATTAGCATTCGTTGGTAAGCTAGTTTACGATGTACAACAAAAGAAAAACAAACCAACACAAAACGAAGATGGATTTGATAAGGATGTACTTCAAAAGTTAGCAGGTATCAAACCCGTAGATGTAGATAGAAACGATAAGGCTCATAAACTATTTGTTAAAAACAATGAGAATGGTAAGCAACAAATTATCGAAGCATTACTGAAAGCAGCTGAGAATAGTGAGTTCCCAAAGCCGGATGAATCAATTAATGTAAAAACTACAAAGATAGGTACAATTGATACGAACTTTGGAGATAGTGACCCATTGGCAACAATTCCAATGAGTAGAGTATCAGCTGAAGGTAAAAAGAAAATGGCTGAAATTGCTAAAGAGGATATCAATAAGCAAGTAGAACAAAACGTTAATAAATTAGAAGCATTAAACGATGGTAAAAAATTATGTGGATGTGGACGTAGTGAAACAGGCTTTTGTACTGGCTTACACAGAATTCCTAAAAAGGATTGGGCAGCTGGTGTAAGGGATATACCTGCTGAAAAACCAAAAAGAAAATATAACAAAAAACCAAAACAATAATATGGCAGAACAACATGAATTAGCAAAACCTTTAGCTGATAGGGTATTAATTAAAGTAGAAAAAGAAGTTACGAAAACCGCAGGTGGTATTATCTTACCCGAAACCGTTGAAAGTAGGGATACGAAAATCGGAACGGTAGTTTCGGTTGGTGAAGGTATATACACAAACGATGGAGTTAAAATTCCAATGAGTGTAAAGGTGGGTGATAAGGTTATGATGCCATTCGCAGGTTCGGCACAAAAAGTAAAGTTAGGGGACGAGGAGTTTCTATTGTTTAGAGAGCAAGAACTATTAATGGTAATTAGATAAAATAAAATATAAATTATGGGAACTAGAGTAAAAATAAAAACAGCAAAAGGTGATATGGTTGTTGAATTATATGATAATGAAACGCCAATTACAGTAAATAACTTTTTAAAATTGGTAGAAAAAGGATTTTATAATGGATTAAATTTCCATAGAGTACTACCAAACTTTGTAATTCAGGGTGGATGTCCAAACAAAAGAGGTGATGGTGGTCCGGGTTACACAATTCCCTGTGAAGTAACCGCACCAAAACAATATCACGATCGTGGAGTGTTAAGTATGGCACATGCCGGTAGAAACACTGGAGGTTCACAATTCTTTATTTGTCATAACAGAGCTGGTACGGCTCATTTAGATGGTAATCATACTTGTTTCGGTAAAGTTATTGAAGGCTTGGATGTGATTGATGCAATCCGCCCAATGGATTCTATTGATTTGATGTTCGTATTAGATTAAATAACCTATTATATAAAATGAGCAATAACAAACAAGACAAAGGTAAGTTAGCCAACAAATTACATCAGTTACAAAAACGATTATTTCGTATGGAATCGAATGAAGGTCACAGCGCCGATAAAGCTGGTAAACGTAAAGGAATGTTAAAACGTTTGATGGACAAATTAAGAGGTAAAGGTAAAAAACCAACTACCTTATTGGATGGTATTGACTTTAAAGACGAGTACTTAGGATAAAAACAAAGCAATGATTGAATTAAAAGAATGGATTGAGGAAGGTATAACTATTGATAAGAAAAATGTAGGGTATAGGGTATTCACAATACCCACCCAGCATTTTGATATTAATGATTTGAGTGAATTAACACCCGAGCGATTCAAAGCAGAAGTTGAAAGGTATCAAAAGAATATCGAAATGCAGAATGAGTTATTGGGATTAGCATTTGGTAAAAGAGTAGAAGCTGGACTGTTTAAAGATTTATTCAATGATTGATATATTTGGTTACATAGGTACGATATTAATTTTGTATTCATTTACAATTGAAAATATCTATAAGCTCCGTTTGATTAATTCAATTGGTTCTGTATTTTGGATAATATACGGAATAGGTATTATGGCAGGACCTACTATATTGGTTAATAGCTGTGTACTTTGTATTCACACTTATTGGTTTATAAAACATAAAAGGAAAGCAAAGTGATAACAATACAAAATCAACAAAAGTTATTAGGTACTAATTTGATGGGTATTCACCAACAACGTCCAATGGTTTGGACTGTAACTTCAATAAAAGCACACATACATCATTATGTAATTTTTATTGAGCAAACTGAATTGGGTTGGGAACGTAAAGTCCTATTAGATAGAACCTTTACTCAAAACCGAGATGGAAAGCAGTATAAGCTAGAATGCGGAAATAGTAAAGTATATTTGTTCAAAGATAGTATAGACAATATGAAAACCTTTAGTCAACATTTAGAATACTTTTTAACTTAATATGCCACATATACCAACACCGCCACCGATGACATTATCACAAAGGATACAAACATTACAAGGAATAACTGGAAAGGTATCCACATACTCAAGCCATTCTTTACAACAAAGTATATTAGATGCTCAACAAATAAGGGATATTGCAATAGAGCAGGCTAAAAAAGTATTACAAGAATATATGGAGCAAGAGCAACAAAAACGAAAAACCATCTTAACGATTGAAAATATTGATAAGATTGTGGGTTCTGATTATAATGATAGTTTAAGAGTGGCTGGAGTTAAAGAGTTGGACACCCATTATGAATTTACTTTAATATACGCTCACCATAATACAATTGAAACAATACTTTTACATAGGAGACAGACATCCGATAAGAGGTATATAATGGAATATCAGGGGCAGACATTGTGGGTGAGTAAAGATAGGCTAAGTACGATTGATGGTATTTTAGAATGTATGCGAGAAGTATAAAACAAAAAATATGAGAGTAATTTATAAATATGGATTTTCAAGAACAATTGAATTACCAATTGATTCGCAAGTTTTGAAAGTTGGAATGCAAAATGGTATTATACAAATGTGGGTATTAGTAGACCCAAATCAAAAACAAACATCCTATCGTAATTTTGAAATGATTGGTACGGGACATGAGTTTGAATTTGATTATTTAACACATACCTACATTGATTCGGTATTCAATGACCGATTTGTATGGCATATTTGGGAGGTAAACGAAAATTAATATGAATATATCATTAGATAGCGGACACCTTACAATGAAGGGTAGCGGTAAAGTACAAATCAAAACTTCAATACAAATATACGGAACGGGTACTAAAATGCCTGTAACCATTGAAGCTGATTTTACGAGTATCCCGCATCACTTACATCAAATCTATTTTCAATCCCTAACAAATCAATACAATACATCGGTGAATGTATATAGTAATACAAAGGATGACGAACCGAAAACTATTAAGGAGCAAAAAAGTGAATGGAGGTTGAATAGAATTGTGGATATAATTAGTAAAGCAATATTAAAAAAATAAGTTATGGGATTAGTAGATATCTTTTTTCCAATCAAATCAGCATTAGAAGTTATGAATCAACCTGATGATTTGGAAAAAATACAACAAAACAATTTAGAGTTAGCACAAAGATTGAAAGAACAAGATAGAGTAAAGTTGGAATATCCAATGAAACGATACCACATAGAAGTTGTATCGGGTGGAGTAATATTACCTTACACCATTGAAGCAAGAGCGTTTGAATATAGTGATTGTGGGACATATTATTTCTATGATTATAAATTCTTAAACGATGGCCGTAGAGAACGGGAAATCCTTTCACATTTCCCAATAGATAAAACAATAATCAAAAAAATAGAAAAACTATAATATGGATAAGCAAGAACGGAATATAATAGTAATATTAGGATGTATAGCTTTTGGAATCATAGTTGCGTTTTTGTACGGAATGGCTAATGAATTGCATGATATACGAATGGAGTTGTGGAATATCAAAAGAGAGCATCATGTTATTATAGAACATCAATACAAAGTGACAGCTGATACCGTTGTAGTGTATAAAGAAAGGGAAATTAAAAGTAAAGCAATGTTCAAATGATAATAAAAAACCCAGAGAAGTTATTAAAGCAATGGATACCAACCAATGAGGACCTTTGGTATGTAACTGATTTGAATGTAACGATGGACGAATATGGTACAGCATATATATACAAAATGAGTACCGATATTCCTGTTAAGAGCTCACCTAATCAGCAATATTATCATATGACTCGTAGGGTAGAGCAAGAGGTTACATTAAGAATAACAGGACCTATTTACGAACTGTATTGTGATGGATGTGTTTTGCATGGATATTGTAAAGATATAGATTCAATGGATAAATTTATTAATCAAATATCAAACATACTACGAAAGTATTAATATGCTTACAATAGAGAATATAAACATAATCAATACTAAGTTCGCAGGTATGCCGGAATGGCGGATAGGTGAAATCTTTATAGGGGAACGAAGCTATATATTCCAAATCCATAAGAGGGTAGGTTATTGGACAATCGGAGGTGTGAAGCATGATGAGTTGACGGTAAAATTGGCAAGGGAAAAAGTAATGGGTGGGTATATAATGGAGACAGGATTCGTAAAACAAAACTATTATGGACGTTCAATACATAGTATAGATAGAATGAAAACCATAACCGATTTTACAATGTGCTTGGACAATCATATTAAAACTATAATAAGATAATATATTCTATTCAGTACTTGTTGTATATATCGTATCGGAGAATCGGAGTTCGGGTCGAAGGGGAAATTTTTTATTGATAGTATATAACAAGCT
>JACCDG011219044.1_pt1 | contig 10790 bp, 12 predicted proteins | sample 7442471 | NCBI WGS metagenome assembly JACCDG01 (sample SAMN15323444, study PRJNA562643) | freshwater metagenome | isolation source: river surface water | place: USA:Blue River Watershed | collected 2017-08-17 | reverse complement strand
TTCCATAGAAAAAAATCATTAGCCATGTACCCTGTCTCTTCAAGAAGTTCTCTTTTTGCAGATTCCAACACTTCTTCACCTTTATCCATCATTCCACCAGGAGCATCAATAAAAGGATCTCTCCCAGATTGAGATTGTTTAGTAAGAAGAATTCTTCCATCTGGTAAAACAGGAAAGATAATAACAGTATCGGGTCTTTTTATTTTTTCGTATATTTTTTTTGATCCATCAAACATTTCTTGTTCATATTGATATACATCAAAAATTTCACCACGAAAGACACACCTTGCATCTTCAGGTAATGGTTGTTTTGATTTTGGTCGTTCGATGTTCATATACCTTATTTGAGTAAATTAGTAACTGCTTGTAATTCTTCTTCAGGACTGTCTTCTCGTGATCCAGGACGATACAGAAACTTACGTGGTTCGTATTCTAAAATACCTGTATCACCTTCTTTACGTCCTACAACGTGCAAGTGGAAGTGTGGAACAGATTGTCCTGCTATTTTTCCATCATTCCACGCAAAGTTAAATCCAGCGTAACCAAAGACTTCCTTGAGCTTTTTCATTACCAATACTCGAAGCTCTTCAATCGCATTTTTTTCTTCTTGTGTTAAATCTTCGTATTTTATTACTTCACGTTTCGGAATAATAAGTGTATGTCCAACAGTAATTGGCATATTTGTAAGACATCCAAATACATACTCATTTTCAAGATATGTACGTTCTTTTATTTGTGGTAATTCTGTGAAAACTGACATATAGTTATTTCAACAACCCTTCTAAAATTTCTTTGGCTATTTGAGGATTTGCGGAGCCACGGGACTCCTTCATGAATTGGCCGACGAGGAACATGATCACGGATTCTTTACCTGATTTGTATTCAACGACGACTTTTTCATTCGCATCGAGAACTTTTTGTCCCATAGCTTTTAGCGCTTCGGGATCGTTTTTCTGAATCAATCCACGTTCTTCGGCTACCTCCTTTATTCCTTTGGTAAATGAATGCATTTCAGGAAGGAGGTCTTTGGCAGTACGGGATGAAATTTCATTTTTTGTCAGGAGTTCGATGAGTTCTACAAACTGGTCTTCTTTTGGAAATACAAAGTTGCTATCCTTTTTCTGAAGGCCAAGTAAGTCAGAGATGATGTAGTTGGATGCGAGCTGGATTTTTGCTCTATCTTCATTCAATAGTTTTGCGACAGTTTCAAAATATTTTTCGAGTTTGAGGTCTGTGACAAAAATCTCTACATCATCTGGTTTGATACCATATGCTGTTTCGTACCTGAGCCTTTTCTGTGCAGGAAGTTCTGGCAGATCCAGGCGTAATTGTGGAATATCAAACAATTCTTTGAGTACGAGTTTTGGAAGATCAGGATCAGGGAAATAGCGGTATTCTTCGGCAACCTCTTTGTTCCGTTGTGAGAATGTCGCATTTTTGTTTTCGTCCCAGCCACGGGTTTCTTTGATGATTTCACTCTGTCGACCTTCTTCCCAAAGTTTGGTCATACGGGCGATTTCGTATCGTGCTGCATTTTCTGCTGCACGGAAAGAGTTGATATTTTTGACTTCAACTGGTACACCAAATACATCAGGATCTGGAGATATCGATACATTGACTTCGACACGCATCTGGCCTTTCTCCATATTGGCATCAGACACACCAAGGTAGCGCAGGATGAGCTGGAGTTCTTTTGCAAACTTACCAACTTCAGCTGGATCATGGATCACCGGCTCGGTCACGAGCTCCATCAAGGGTACTCCAGCACGGTTAAAGTCAACGAGTGACTTGGTCGGGTCCTGGTCGTGCTTTGATGTTGCGGTATCTTCTTCTAGATGAACACGGGTTATTTTCACCCCAGCGAGTTCCCCACCGTAGATTATTGGGAATTTATACTGGCTGATCTGATACGCCTTAGGTATATCAGGGTAGAAATAATTTTTCCTATCAAATTCAGAAAATTCATCATTGATATTCCCATTGATTGCAAGTCCTACACGCACGACAGATTCTATCGCTTTTTTATTGAGTGTTGGTAATGCACCCGGATGTGCCATACAGACTGGGCAGATATTGGTATTGGGATTTTTCTCCTCGGGGTCATTTTTACAGCTACAGAACATTTTTGAAGCGGTATTTAATTCTGCGTGTATTTCGAGCCCAATAGTGGTAAAATATGTTTTTGTAGTATTATCTTCCATACTTAAACTTCTTCAACTTTTACTTCTTCTAATAATCGAGACAAATTATGCTTGAAAGCTTCTATACTTGCATCATCAAAGAGTGATATTGTATAGACTTTTTTGCCGAGCTTTTTTTCAAGTGATTTCTGAATTTTTGATACAACAGCACTATCTACGGTATCGGTTTTTGTCAGGAGGATGATTTCTTCTTTGTCTTCTAGATCTTTGCTGTATTGGGATAACTCTTTGCGGATTGCATTATACCTCTCTTCGACTGTATCTACATCTTCGAGTGATACAAGATGAATAATTTTCTTTGTTCTCTTTATATGTTTGAGGAATTTAGTACCGAGTCCTTTTCCACTACTCGCACCTTCTATCAACCCCGGGATGTCGGCGATGATATGGCCGTAAAAATCCCCGAGCGACGGCTCGAGTGTGGTGAATTCATAATTACCTACTTTGACATCAGTATTAGTGAGTGCATTGATGAGGCTACTTTTCCCGGCATTAGGAAAACCAACCAATCCTACATCTGCGACGAGCTCGAGCTCGATACTGAAATGTGCCTCCTCGCCATGTTCGCCACCAGTTGCTTTGGTTGGGGTTGTATTGATCGAACTTTTGAAATGTTCATTACCAAATCCCCCACGTCCACCTTTTAACAAAGTCTCTGTTTGGCCGACAGCATTGATGTAGAATTTCTGCTTGGTTGTTTTATTGGTGACAATACTGCCGAGAGGTAGATCGATGATTAGGTCAGCCCCGTAGTGTCCCTGGCGGGATCCACCTTCACCGTCGCCACCATTTTCTGCCATGAATTCCTTTTGGTGCTTATATTTAGAAAGTAAGTGAATATTTTTCACCCCTCGGATCAGGAGATTGCCTCCTGCCCCGCCATTGCCGCCATTGGGTCCACCTTTGGCGATAAATTTCTCATGCCGCCAACGTACGACACCATCACCACCACGACCACCTTTACCATAAAAATCAAATTCATCAACAAATGCCATATATTATTTGTAGAGTGCTTTATGAGCGAGCTCGAGCACATCTTGCTTAGTTTTTCCGACACACATAAATACGTCTCTGTGGCAAAACAATGCGCCACGTACACCAGATACTTCTTGTAATGCTTCATCTCGTAACCCTGCCCATTCAACCGGGAAATACTGCCGTCTGTTGAAAAATTCATTTGGTTTTACAGGAACACCTTCCGCTCGCCAGAGTCCATTACGGCCCTGGTAGATGACAATACGTGGTTCACTATATTCAGGAAGTATTGCTTCAAATGGATAGCGAGCAGTTAATTCTATGATTTCTTTACTTTTAGCTCGGTCATAATCACGGGCGATGAGTGTACGTGCTTTTTCTAGACTAGTTAATTTGTCTATTTCGCGTTTGAGTATATCGGCAGCGAATTCTACTAGGCTGTCAAATTCATGATCGAGGTTAATAGTATTTTCTTCATCCCAACTCGGGGCACGGGTTGCAATAATGTTCTGTATAGAGTATGGAAAAATATTTTCAAATTTATTTTCGTATGTTGCAATCCCATTATCATTGGCATCGATGGGTTGGACTAATTTCTGGTCTATGTATTCCCAGACATGTTTGTATGATGTTAATGCATGACCGTAATGTTTCCAGACAAGCCCAAAACTTGCATAGGGAATAGTATTGATCCGTATTCCTGCACCTTCTGTTTGATGGTGATCATACATTTTTTGCGCATGGTCATAGACACCGCCAACATCAACAACATAGTCTGCCTGAGCAATTTTATGTTGGTCACGAGTACGAATAATTTTTATCTGACCACGATGCAATAATGACAATGTTGCACAGGCAAAAATATCATCGGCATGGAATCGCCCATCATGAACTGCTATCGTGTATTTTTTACGGAAAAGATTAAACATATTATGAATGCGGACCAAATACTGTGTTAATAATAGATATGACAACTGCCGCAATGATCGCCGTGGTAAAATTTGCAATGCTAAAATTTTCTACTTTCCACGCAACGATCCAGACAAATAATCCATTGATAATCAAAGAAAAAATTCCTAGTGTGAGTACATTAATAGGTAATGTAATAAAAGAAATGATTGGTTTGATAATAAGGTGGAGCAAGAAAAGACAGAGTGCAACGATACATATCGTTTGCCAGCTTTGCGTACCGGTAATAGAAAAGCCGTTTAAATATTTTGAAAGTAAAAATATGCTCGCACACAATAGGAGATAACGTAAAATAAGTTTCATATTAGAGGCTATCGATTATCTTTTTTACTAATTGACCATCGGCTCGGCCTTTGAGGTCGGCCATCAATGTTTTCATCACCAAGCCTTTCTGGGAAATATCGAGACCTGCTAATTTTTTTTCTTCGATATAGGCGAGTATTTCTGCTTCAGACATAAGTGTAGGCAGATATTCCTCGATATATGCATATTGGGCTTTTTCTTCATCGGCGAGATCTGTACGACCTGCCTTTTCGAATTGTTCGATAGAGTCTTTGCGTTGTTTACCGATGCGGGTAATCACTGCGAGTGCTTCTTCGTCAGAAAGCGTATCTGCTGGTTTGCGCCCCTTTGAAACGAGCTCATTCATAAAAGCAGTAGAAATACCGCGTAGTACATCGAGTTTAATTGATTCTTTGGCAAGCATTGCCTTTTTGATATTGTCTTTGATTTGTTCTTGCATAGTCATACTGGCATTATACCATAGATTGTATATAATATGTATATGTCATATACACTACTTTTTTTAGACACAGAGACAACAGGTAATGAAGAAAAGGATCGGCTTTGTCAGATTTGTTTTTCTTATGAAAATACGCTTGTTAATGAATTATTCAAGCCACCAATTCCTATATCTGTCGAATCTCAAGCAGTGCATCACATCACCCCAAAAATGGTTGCCGATAAACCAGCATTTATAGAGAGTGCTACGTACAAAGAATTAGAAGCTATCCTCGAAAAAGAAACGACTCTCTTTGTTGCACATAATGCAAAATTCGATATAGGGATGCTCGAAAAAGAAGGATTATTTGTCCCCCAATATATCGATACACTTCGTGTTGCACGGGCTCTGGATAAAAATAATAGTATTCCACGATACAACTTACAGTATTTGCGATATTATCTAGAAATGGAAATAGATGCCACCGCACATGATGCGATGGGAGACGTGCTCGTACTCAAAGAACTTTTCAGAAGGCTCAAAGATAAAATCATCAAAGAAGAAAATTGCACAGAGGAAGTTGCTCTACAAAAAATGATAGACATTTCATCAGTACCATCAATGATCCATGCATTTAATTTTGGTAAACATATCGGCAAAACAATCGAAGAAGTTGCCAAAATCGACCGACCTTATCTACGATGGCTTTTAGAACAAAAAAAACAATCCTCAACAGATGAAGAGGATTGGATTTATACGCTGGAGTATTGGCTACGTTGATGTGTCGTAACCATACCCATCACAAAATATTATTTTCAGTGCATATAAACACCTAAAAACAAAACCTGTGCAAATTAGAATGAAAGCTTCCATATAGTATTATATTTTTTATATTAAACACTTTTCTTTTTTATAAGTCAAGTATTTTTTGGACATGCATTGCATTATAATGGTTTTATGACCAATATACTACTTATTATCCTTATCGTGCTTGTCATATTGACGCTCGTCGTTATCATGACGAAAAAACCCAAAGACATCAAACCAGACGATACTGGCCTACAATTAATGCTCACCCAAATGAATGAATTGACCAGAACGCTCGATCAGAAAACACATATTATCGATCAGAAAATTAATGAATCACAAAAAGAAGCAACAGAAAACTTTAAATACCAATCTATCGAATCGCAAAGATTGCTCCGTGAAATCACAGAACAAGTGAGCAAAAACCTCATGGATGTTGCAAAAGAACAAACAAGAACAAACGAAGCGACCAAAGATTTCGTCAAAATAGCCGAACAATTAGGTAATCTAGAAAAAGTATTAAAACACCAAAAGCAACGAGGAACACTCGGTGAAGCATCGCTCGAGCTCATTTTATCCAACATTTTACCCCCTGGTGCTTACCAGATGCAGTATGAATTCAAAGACAAAACAAAAGTTGATGCAGTAATCCATACCAAAGATGGCATCATTCCGATTGATGCAAAATTCTCACTCGACAATTACGAAAGACTCATCAACACAATCGATGATAGTCAAAAAGATGCACTAGAAAAAGAATTCAAAAATGATCTCAAAAAACGAATAGATGAAACAGCCCAATACATAAAACCCCATGAAGGCACATTAGCATTTGCATTTATGTTTATCCCCGCTGAAGCTATTTACTATGATCTGTTGGTCAATGAAATAGGTTCTGTCAAAGTAAATACTCGAAACCTTATTGATTATGCATATAATGAGAAAAAAGTGGTGATTGTATCCCCTACAACGTTCTCGGCATATTTGCAATCAGTCCTGTATGGATTTAAAGCGTATAAAATAGAAGAAAAAGCAAAAGATATCATCAAAAACGTAGAAACATTGGGCAAACATCTAAATGCGTATACAGAATATCATAACAAATTGGGTAATTCCCTCGGTGCTGTATTTAACCATTATAAAAGTGCTGGAGCTGAATTAAAAAAGGTTGATAAAGACGTCACACGGATTACGCAAGTCAGCCCAGAACTTGATATCCTCCAGATAGAAAAACCAGACATAGCTGAATAATACAAACAAAAACGACCCTGTAGGGTCGTTTTTGTTTGTATTATTCAGCAGCTGGAGTTTCAGCTTCTTCTGGCATAGCTTCAGTAGCTTCTACTTCTGGCATTTCTGCACCTTCTACCATAACTTCTTCATTATCCATTGTATTATCTCGTTTACCCTATAATACACAGAGTATACACTATACGGGTGAAATCTCCTAACTTGTTTCTGCATCACGAACTGGAGGTTCTTCGTCAGTTTTTGCATCTCCTGAATTTGGTTGACTTGCATCAGTCTGTGCTTTCTCGGCATCAACTTTTTGCATTACTTCACCAATTTTTGATAATGCAGTAGACAATTCTTCACTTGCTTTTTTTATAGCTTCCATATCAGTACCTTCTTTGGCACTGCGCAGTGCGCCGAGTTTGTCTTCAACTTCTTGTTTGATAGACGGATCAACTTTATCGCCGTATTCTTTGATTGATTTTTCTCCAGTAAAGATCATCATCTCGGCAGTGTTTTTCATATCAACTATTTCTTTTTTCTTTTTATCTTCTTCAGCATGAGTTTCGGCATCTTTCTGCATTTTCTCGATATCTTCTTTACTCAATCCTGAGCTTGCCTCGATACGAATAGTCTGAGTTTTACCAGAAGCTTTATCAGTTGCCTTTACATTAAGGATACCGTTTGCATCAACATCAAAGGTCACCTCTACCTGAGGAATGCCGCGTGGTGCAGGTGGGATACCTTCGAGGATAAACCGGCCGAGGGATTTATTATCAGATGCCATTGGTCGTTCACCCTGGGTAATGTGAATTTCTACACTAGTCTGATTGTCTGCTGCGGTTGAGAAAATTTGTGATTTGGATGTTGGGATAGTTGTGTTTTTCTCTACTAATTTTGTCGCTACACCACCGAGAGTCTCGATACCGAGAGAAAGCGGGATAACATCGAGGAGGAGGATATCACGTACATCACCTTTCAATACTCCACCTTGTACTGCAGCACCGAGTGCGACCACTTCATCTGGATTGATAGATCTATTTGGCTCCTTGCCTCCGAACAATGCTTTGACTGCTTCAACGATTGCCGGCATACGAGTCTGACCCCCGACCAATATAACTTCATTGATTTCACTGTTTTGAAAACCAGATGCAGCCATCGCACGTTTGGTGATTTCGATAGAACGGTCTACGTATTCGCGAGCCAAATCTTCGAGCTGTGCACGAGACATTTTGACGAGCAAATGTTGTGGTCCTTCTGCAGTTGATGTGATAAATGGAATATTTATTTCTGATTCTGTTGTGGTCGAAAGCTCGTGTTTGGTTTTCTCGGCTGCTTCTTTCAAGCGCTGTAATGCGAGGACGTCCTTGGTGATATCGAGCCCTGATTGTTTTTTGAATTCATCTGCAATCCATCTGATCATCTTTTGGTCGATGTCTTCTCCACCCATGTGATTGTCTCCATCGGTTGATTTTACTTCTATAGTATCATCAGATACTTCGAGCACGGTGACATCAAATGTCCCTCCACCAAAGTCATAGACAACGATTTTTTCATTTTTACGAGAATTAAATCCGTATGCCAATGCAGCAGCTGTTGGCTCGTTGATAATACGGAGCACATTGAGCCCTGCAATTGTCCCGGCGTCTTTGGTTGCTTTACGTTGCACATCGTCAAAATACGCTGGCACGGTGATGACCGCTTCGGTCACCTTTTCACCAAGCTTGGCCTCGACATCAGATTTAATCTTTGCCAGGATTTGTGCAGAGATTTCTTCTGGGCGTTTTACTTCATCACCGAGTTTTACTTCGACGCCGTCATCTGTTCCTTTACTAATTTTGTATGGGATAAGTGGAATATCTTTCTGTACTTCTGGATCTAGAAAACGATGACCCATAAAACGTTTGATCCCATAGATCGTATTTTCTGGATTAGTCACCGCTTGGCGCTTTGCCAAAAGCCCTACGAGACGATCTCCGTTTTTTGCTTTGGCAACAACAGATGGAGTTGTTCGTGCACCTTCAATATTTTCTACAATTTTTGGCTGTCCGCCTTCGATAATAGCAACAGCACTGTTGGTTGTTCCTAAATCAATTCCTATTACTTTACTCATATGTTTTATTTTCTTAATTTTATAAAATTTCGACTTATAATTTATTTACCTGTAACTACTCGCGCGGGACGAATCACTGATTCCCCTATCTTGTATCCTTTTTGGATTACCTGGATAACTTTTCCTTTCTCTTCTTCTTTGTCTGTCGCTCTATCTTCTATCGATTGATGGAGACTCGGATCAAAAATCTCGAGGTATGCTGGGTTGATTTCGGTAATACTGTTATCTGCCAATACTTGATTGAATTGCTGATAGATGTATTCGACTCCGCGTCGCCAATTCTCATCAACTTTTTCCCAAGCTTCTTTGTTGGAAAATGCTACAGAAAAACTATCAAGGATTGGCAGTAATGATTCGAGTATCGATTCTTTAACCATGCCTCGGATTCGGGTACTCCGGACATCTTCTTCTTTTTTGAAATTAACAAAGTCTGCGCGTTCTCGTTGCCAATTCTGCAAATATTCGTCTTTTTCTTTTTGGATACTTTTTATTTTTTCTTTGAGTTTTTTTACGACATCTGTCATCGATTCGGATGAATCATATTCGATATCATCTGCATCTTCGTATGGAGATGGGATTATTTCTTCTTCATTTTCATCTTGCATATAATTTAAAAATTAACCTAGTAATTTCAACCTCACCTTGACCCTTTCCTATCAAGGAAAGGGAGTAATACACAGAGTATATACTAATCATTAAATTTTGACAAGTTTTTTGTAATAGCAAAATACTTGTCAAATATATCTATATCGTATATACTATGTCTATGTCAAGTATAGTACCCATAAAAGGCTCAAAACTGCCTAAAAACAATGAAAAACAGCCAGTTCAGTACTTTATCCTGAAGGCTGTTTCTATAGGCAAGCGGGTCAAAATAGTCGATATTATAGACCAAATAGAAGAAACGATCACCAAGAAAGATGCGATGGAACGCAAGGTCAAGCCAGCCTACACAATCCAGCGAACAATCAAGAAACTTCACTCCGAAGGGCTTCTGATGGTTGAGCTCGAGGAATCCTCAGAATATGTCAAACTCACCGACCAAGGGCTGAGTAAACTCCAAGATCAAATGCTCATATCGAAAGACTCTGTCATTCCCCTCTCTGGTTGGGATGGTCAGTACTGTGTCGTCATTCTCACTACAAAAGATAAAAGTATTCGCGAGAAGCTCCGCTATGCGCTCACTCGTGCCCAGTTTGAAAGCGTCGCTCCAGGTGTCTTTATGACCAAGCTTAATATGGAGCATCTCATCATCCAGCTCAAAGCACTCTACGAGGACAGCTTTATTAGTTTCAAAACAAATCAGCTATTGTAGCTACACCACCTCCTGCTGATAACATTTTTCGCAGTATATAATGGTATTTTTTGCACTATATGATGTGGGGATTTGCTTTTGACACTTTTGACAAGAAGTGTTTTCCAATTTAAATCCATTACATCTTGATAATCGTTCATTTTGTCTACATTTATAGCAAGAAGTTGGTAAACTTACATTAAACTTCTTAATATAAAATAATTCCATTTCTCTGATTTGGTATCCGTTCTGGCAATCTGTACAACAAAAGATTTCATTACAGATAGAACTATCACATTGTGCTGTTTCAAAATTATGTATATCATTTGTTATGTTATAAACCGTTACATCTCCATCATACCAAGAAAAACCTTCTTGTATCGCCTCTTCTTTAGAAAGAGGGAGTAAATCTTGAGCGACAGTTTCATTATATCCATACTCACTGATTTCTGTAGGAAAAAATTCTCCATACGTATA
>JACCDG011801002.1_pt1 | contig 10791 bp, 11 predicted proteins | sample 7442471 | NCBI WGS metagenome assembly JACCDG01 (sample SAMN15323444, study PRJNA562643) | freshwater metagenome | isolation source: river surface water | place: USA:Blue River Watershed | collected 2017-08-17 | reverse complement strand
GTCGAGTGCAAACACCTGTCCTTGGCTTGATTGTGCGGCGTGAACGTGCGATCGCCAATTTCAAGCCTAAAACTTATTTTGTGTTGAAAGCTTCGTTTGAAATTCAAGGGTCAGTTGTTCCGATGACATGGCGAGTTACGAAAGACAAACTCGACTCGGAGGGCCACTGTGTTGACCTTGCCTATGTGCAATCGGTGGCTGCAAAGGTACTCAACAAAACTGGTCGATTGACAGTGGTTGAAACAACCCGTGAACGTAAGCTGGCTCCCCTGCTCTACAGTTTGGGGAGCTTGCAACGCGAAGCTTCTGCTCGCTTTGGATTGAAAGCCCAAGCTGTCTTAGATGCGTGTCAAGCACTCTATGAAAAGCACAAGGCGACAACCTATCCTCGTAGTGATTGCGAATATTTACCGTTGTCTATGCATGCGGACGCGCAAAGCGTTTTGCAAGCCGTTTCAAAAATTGATCCATCGCTATCAAAGCTTACGCAGTTGGCTGATTTGAGCAAGCCAGGTCGTGTTTACAACGACACGAAGGTCACGGCTCACCATGCAATCATCCCGACTGGAAATGCAAATGTACGCATGGGCGATATGTCAAAAACTGAGGCCTTGGTCTATGACCTAATTCGTCGTCGCTTCATTGCTCAGTTCTTGGGTGCTTTTGAGTACAACCAAACTGTCATCGAGTTAGTTTGTGAAGCTGAGGCATTTGGAGCAAAAGGAAAAATCCCACTTGTGCAAGGTTGGCAGCTTGCTTACGAAGGCATGGAGCAAGCCAAAGCGAAGCCATCGAAGGCTAAAAAATCAAACGACGCGGGTGACGACGACGAAGATCAGGACGTTTCACTTCCAAGCTGTCAAGTGGGTATGCAGGGCATCAACCGACTGGCTGATGTGGCCACTGAAAAAACCAAACCACCTAAGCGTTATACCGAGGGTACGCTACTTGGTGCTATGGAGTCGATCGACAAAGTAATTGAAGATCCGCGACTCAAAAAAATTATGCAAACCAAGGAAAAGGCAGGCATCGGCACAGACGCTACTCGATCGGCAATCATCGAAGGCTTATTCAAGCGTAGCTACATCGCCAACGAAGGGAAAGCAATCGTGCCCACCGACAAAGGCATGCACTTGATTGGCATGATGGAGAAAGTAGCGCCGGAAATGGTTGATCCCGTGCTTACAGCTTTGTGGGAAGACCAATTGGGACAAATCGAATCGGGCAACGTAACGTTGGAGCAGTTCGAACACAAGCTAGGTACTTGGCTATCAAAGCTCATCGAGCGGATTAAAGCTCAAGCGAGTTCAATGCCTCAACGTCCAGCTGCTCGTCATACAACGTCAGCTGACGCGCATAGCGCCCCTTCAGATGCGAATTCACCCGTGTATGCATGCAAAGCATGCGGTAAGCCATTAAGGCTTCGCAAAGGCCCTTCTAGCGCGTTTTGGGGCTGCTCTGGCTATCCAACATGCAAGACGACTCTGCCAGATGCAAACGGAAAGCCTGGTGAGCGCACACAACAAACGTCGCCAGCTGGAAAAGCATCCCTACCGCTTGAAAAAAGTTCACCGGCAGTGGTATGTGATGCCTGCGGAAAACCTATGAAACTGCGACAAGGTGCACGTGGCCCGTTCTATGGTTGCAGCGGTTATCCCGATTGCAAAAATACCAAACCAGCATGAAGGGCTTCGGACACTGGGGCGAAGCTTCAACAGCAGCGTGGTTATGCCTTCGTGATGAAGGCGGCTGGTGGACCGTCAAAGAGTTGGAAGATGAGTTGCGATGCTTCTCGCATCCAGAGCTTCAGCGATCGCTAAAAAATCTTGTCAATCGACAACATTTGCGTCAACGTATTTTAAAAAAACGTATCGTTTATGGCGTGACATTTACCTGCAAGCCCATTCAAGGACATACGCTAAATCCGCAACTATCACTGTTTTCTGATCCTCGAAAATTTGTTCAATGCACTGATCGTGGAATAAGTATTTGAAGTCGTTAAAGGTGCTCTCTAGTTAACCGATTAGAGAGCACGATGAATTCAGATCTTCTATGTGTTCTTGCTGAAATCCATGAGTGGGAAATTGAACACCATGTGGTGTTTCAAACCGTCTTAGGTAGAGCACTGTATTTTGGAATATTGCATGCACATTTGAATGGTCACCGACTTGATCACACTTCGTTGAAACAGTTGGTCAACCCCGATGTTGCGACAGACAGAGGTGTTAGGTTGCGCATGAGAGAGTTTGAAAAAATCGGATTGATCTATGTTGAGCTGAATACCATTGACAAACGAACAAAGCGAATCGTTCCGACTGAAAAACTCATTGAGCTGATGAATGCTCACGCATCACAATTCATGCGGCTATTCCAGAAGCGATTCATCGTCATTAAAAAAGATGAATGCGGCTCAAGATTACGGAGTTAAACTAGAGGCTCCAACGCGGTAGGGACGCGCCCCTTGTGCTTGATTTTTGTGCAAACAACTGAAACCCAGTGTTTATGCGGTCAAGCGATGGTGTAACCCTAACTTATCCACGAAAGCTGTGTATATGTCCCTGCCCTCTAACGTTGTTGACGCTTCCAAACTCTTTGCGCAACGCGCATGCCCACCTGGTGCAATTGTTCAGCACAACAAACTTGGCCAAGGCCGAGTTCGCCTGTGTGATGGCTTTTGGCGTGAAGTTGATTTCGTTTCCGAAATCTCTAAAACCCCTAACGAATTGACCCCTGACGAATGGCCTGATGGTGTATCCGCTGAAACGCTCGTTAGCGTCTCATGGATTGAAAGCTCGCCAATTCGACTTCATATCCATGATTTGAAGCTGGTCGCGCCATCTCACTATCCATCCATTCGTGCTTGGTCTGGTTTCCCTTGTTAAAACTGGAACTTGAGAAGCTCAAACGAATAGAAGACAAAGTGTGGTCCAAAAATAACGATCGCAATAAAAATCAAGCAACAAATAATGAACTGCAAAATTGCGTTAAACATTGTTCTCCTTTGAAAATTGAAATTGAATCTTTTCAGTTTTTCGAACAGGTTGAGCATCCCAAAAACATGCTTTTTTGCCTTTTTTCACTTTTTTAGGTCAAGCCATGGCAATTATTTTTCTTGACAACACTAAAAGTTTTTAAAGTCAATAAGTTGTCTATCTAAAGGGTGTCGTATGCAAAGTCACATGATTTGTTTGACAGCATCATTTAGATGGAAAAAATCTCACATTTATCTCTAGAAAGTTGGGTTTTTTTGATGCAGAATTCGCGCACTTGTCCCGCTGAGTCATCAGCACCCAAGTACGCTTCGCAAGGAGCACCCTTCAGCCGTTTGGTTCCAAGTCCTCTACATCGCAAGGTGCAAGACTGACGGCACTCGCAAGAGTCAGGAATGTTCTGTTCATTTGTTAACCCCCTGGGGAATGTTTCATTCCCCGTCGGGGCATGGCGTTCCCCTTTTTCTTTTTTAGGAGAACTTCCATGTCAAATCAATCTACTAGCAACTTCATCAATTTGCACACTTCGGGCATTGGCTACATTCGCCGTGTTCGTAATGTCGCAGTTCGCAAAGGTGGTGCGTTCTACGCAGCATCAATTAGCGCGATGTTTGGTGAGAAAGGCGTTAAAGATGGCGTTCAATACGTCCCCTATGACGTCAAAGCAGTCAGCGAGCAAGCCGAACAGGTTTTGCAACTGATCCAAGCTGATGCAAACGACCAAAACAAACGTGTGATGGTCCGTTTCAACATCGGTGATGCTTACATCGACTCCTTTAAACATCAATCTGGCACTCGTGCTGGTGAGACAGGTTTAACGATGAAAGGTCGCCTTCTTTTTGTGACTCATGCGTGGGTTAAAAACAAAAATGATGGTGATGATCAGCAAGGTTGGAATCTGGTTTACGAATTGCCTAAACAGCAAGAAGAACAACCAGTCAAAACCGGCACTGAAGGCTAACTTCTCTGCATTTCCTCAAGGCTTCGGCCTTGAGGAGTGTGGAATATTAGAAGGACAAATCATGTCGCACATTTCAGTTGAAGTAAAAAGAACCTGTGATATTTCTCATTCGGATATCGTTGAAGCCGCTCGCAAAGCTGGCTTTACCTATTTTGATGAGCCTAATTGTGAGTCTGAGGCCGGAATGCTCTTGGAGTTTGCAAAGGAAATCAAACTCGTTTTTGAGCGAAGTTTTGATCCTCAAAAAAGTTAAAACCTTTCGCATTGCTCATTGCCTTATAGGCAGTGAGTTTTGCAAAAAGTTTTTACAGTTCCTTGTCAGGCTTGCCCGTTCACTGGCTAAACGAATGGGCGACGCTGGCTTGCCAGCAACCTTAAAGCAGTTAGGTCCAAAGTCGCAAGACTGACTGCCGTGATGCAAATCATGCTGGATTTTCTTGAGCACATTGACAGCTCCCTTTCGGGTTCATTGTTGATGTCCACCATCAACAGACAAACACACCCAGCGCAACAGCGCGTTTGTTCCCGATACAGTAAGTCTCGGCTCGCCCTCCCGCTACGACGTCAAGAACCGTAGCACCTATTCCGAGGCTTTATCGGCCTTGCAATGCACCCAAGAGTTCATTGCAAGGCTGATACCGGCCAATCTTCATCTCGGGTGTCCGACCACCCTTTAACTCGGTCCCTTGAACGATCAGGACCGTCGCGTTTTACGCGACTGTTCTGCATAGTCTTTATCAAATGAAGACTATGCAGAACAGATCTAAAGATTCATCGCGGGAAACCGCTATGTACGCTGCGCAAGCAGCACCCTCGCCGTTTGGTTCCAAGTCCTCTACATCGCAAGATGCAAGACTGACGGCACTCGCAAGAGTCAGGAATGTTCTGTTTGTTTTTACACCAACCTAGCCAGGGGCAATTTCCCTGCATGGGGATGTGTCTCCTGGTGCTTTTATCAGGAGATCACATGCAAAAGTTTGCTGGCCGACTCATAGTCGAAGAAATCAAAGGCCGCAATGGCCTTTTTTGTGTAGGAACTTTGAAAACTTCAATTGGAGACTTCAAAGTCAAAGATCCCGCGCTTGATCAATTCAAACGCGGAAGCTACGAAGGTGATTTTCTTATTGAAAAAATTTACACCAAAGGCGTCCCATGGCGTGGTGGATTTTTCACAGAACTTATCGCCAAAATTGCAGAAGGTGGTTTCATCATCGCTGATGAAACTGATGCGCCACCGCAAGACCTTCCATCGACGCAAGCTGAACCAGATCCTGTTGATGAAAAATTTCAAAACACTTCGCAGTCTGCGCCGATACAAGAAGTTGCACGGCCTGTTACCAAGAAACGATCTGAGTCAACAGAAAACGATGACATGGAACTTTTTGGTATCGAGTTGTACTCTGCCTTTATCCAGTGTGCCCAAATCGCACTAGATCCCACGGTAGATCGAGAGCAATTCCGTAGGCAACGTGACCGACTTAAAGAAGCTGGCTATCGCTTCAATGCGCAAGATCAAGTTTGGACAATAGTTCAAGATTAAAGCTGATATTCAAATAACTTCCCCCCCCTAACGGAGATGCCGTTAGGGCATCTCCGTTCAAAACTTTGAAGGAGATTTCAATGGCACTCATGTTCTCGCGCTTAGCGCACAATTTCATAAAAAACGGGTACTTCCCTACAGATGAAGTCACCATGGGTCGCATCTTGCAAGCGCTTGATGCCCCTCTCGATCAAAAGCTAGCAATCCTTGACCCTTGTTGTGGTGAAGGCGCAGCGCTGGCTGAAGTACAAAACCACCTACAAGAACTTGGAGCAAAACCTCAATCTTATGGTGTGGAGTACAACGCAGAACGATCTCAAAATGCTCGTCAATGGCTCGACATAGTCGCTCATGCCGACATTGCTGAAATGGCAATTAAAGTACGCCAATTTGGATTGCTGCTACTGAATCCACCATATGGCGACATGGTTTCAGACCAAGCGCAGCTCGATGCCGCAACTGGTGGAAAAAAACGTCTTGAAAAACACTTTTTCAGACTTTCACACCCGTGGCTCATGCCTGATGGTGTGCTAATTTTGATTGTGCCTCACTACGTTTTTGATGCCGAATTTTCTGCCTTGATTGCCAAGAGCTATCGTGATGTACGAGTGTTTATGGCACCAGAGCAAAAATTTAAACAATGCGTCATATTTGGCATCAAAAGAAAAGCTGATCGCCTCGATCCCGAGCTGGCCAGTCAACTTGAAGCCATGGGTACAGGAACTCTTCCTCCCGAGTTACCAGATCACTGGGCTTGGCCTTGCTATCAGGTGCCAAGCTGTGTCTTAGATTCCATCCAGTTCGTTGCTCATCGCATCGAAACAGATGGTTTAGCTCATGAAGTCGAGCGAATGCACCGATCTACCCTTTGGCCGCAATTTGAACAACACTTTGGTGGCCGTGTTCAAAAGCATCGACGTCCTTTGCGTGCACTACGTGATTGGCATTTGGCGTTGGCGCTTGCCGCAGGTCAGATTTCAGGAATTGTGCGCTCACCCGATGGCCGCATGCTGCTGGTCAAGGGCGACACGCACAAAGATCGTGCTTTAAAAGTGACGTTTGAAGAGACGGGCAAAGACGGTGACATGCGCGAAATCCGTACATTCACAGACAAGTTCGTTCCAGTCATTCGTGCGATTGAGTTCACACCAGGACCGATGTTCGGAAATCTAGTCACGATTCAGTGATTAGAAATTTTTAACCCATGCGGGACTAGCCCGCATGGGGGTGGTTTCGCTTATTTAGGAGATCCACCATGAACACAACCATCCATCTACGTGATGCAGCGCAAATATGCGCATTTTTGTATGCAGGTGCTTTGCAGCATCCAACACACAGCAAAGACTATGAGGCCTGGAATGGTCACACTGGCTTTGTTTACTTTGCCGCTGAATGTGCTGAACTCATTTCCAAGTATTTGAACCAGCCAGAAAGAGTGAATGAGATTTATCCAGGTGTTCTTTATTACGAAATCATTGAACCACTGGGTGAATGGCTAATTGATCAGGACTCATCACTCACAGGTAGCAACCAAGTGCTAGAACGTTTCATTCAAATCTTTCATGATTGGATAAGAGCGCCAGGGCACTAATTTTCACGACACGTCATTTACTGACTTTTTTCAACCCCAGCGGGAACATCCCGCATGGGGGATGTTCTCGTATTTTTAGGAGAGCAACCATGGAAAATTTTGAAATTAACGTCCATAAGGACAAGCGCGATGGATGGAAAGCATTAACGCGCATTGAAGTGAACGCCAAGCAGGTGCTCAAAATTTCAACCTACAAACCAATGGCACCAGGCAAAGGTCTTCGAACCCAAGCTTCTGTATTCCAAGTTGAAGGTGGTTTTGAACGTCATGTACTTTCATACGGCATCGCTGGTGACTTTTCAAAGACGTTAATCCACAACTTGCCAAAGCGAATTACAGAAGTCGTGGTGCGTGATCAACACAACCAAGTGTTTACAACACCAGGCTTTCTTGATGCACTTAAATGTGAAATTCAAAAGCACTACGAAGCACAAAATCAGGCCAAGCAAGGCATGGAACAGGAGGCTTCGAATGCTTTATGAAGTTGAACGTTGCCAAGGCATCTTTGTAGACGCTTGTATACGTGATGAAGCTGGTCGTTTGTTGATGCTAAGTGCCTACGGGCGCGATACTGCTATCAAGGAACTTCTTGCTCGCATGCAACTCGGCGCTCAGCACCAAGATGGCTTGCAGGAGCTAACGCTTAAGCCGCAATCTAACGAAGCGCGGTCGCAAAAAGTCTTTATTGGAAATGTCAAAGATCTGGACAAGTTAAGTGGGCGACTGCCCAAGTGCGTGTACGGAAATTTGAATCACTTGTGGCTTTATAACCCTGTCATTTTGGCCCCTGTAAAAGGCGCTGATGTGGCATGGGTAATTGAGCAAGTCCCCAAGTTGCCAAACATTCAAGTCACGAATGCCCATCAACTCGATCCTGAGATGGTGGACAAGATCAAGACTCGTTTGTGGGCGGCGATTAGCCACTTGGCCAGCATCCCGCTGTTGCCTCACTGGCGCGATCCTGTGATCGCGGCAATTGAGCACAGCATGCTGCTGCGAATGGGTCAACGTGGCCACGAAGACATCAATCCACTGCTCTCTGAGCCTGTCGGGGACTTCATAGTTTTGAAGGTTACTTTGGATCAACCCAAGTTTGCCCAGATCGTCACAGACCTGGTGCGTACCGGACGCTTAGACCTTGGATCTCAAAAAGTGCCTCCGACTACATCAGGCGCATTGCCTGCACATAACCCCATGGCTTTGGCCATGTAACCCTGCCTGAAGGCCGTTTAGACGGTTTACAGGACATTTTTTAACCACCCTAGCGGGGACGCATCCCCGCAAGGGGATGTCTTCGCGTAATTTTGGAGATTTCCCCATGAATGCATATGCAACACCCGAAGTCGATGTGCTCGAAGCAATTGAGATTAACCCTTCAAAAAACCAGTCAAGCGGTAATGCAGACGGACAAGCTTTGGAGCAAATCATCACTCTGCCGGATTTCATTCGTCAGTTTGGCGAAGGCCTACTGGATGCTGTTCAAGAGCAAAACCCACCGATTTACCAAGAGGTTCGTCGGCTTGAATGGGATCAGCTACTCGACAGTTTGCTTCGCAAGCCGTTCCCTGCTCAAAGCGAGGTAGTTCACGCCATAGGTGAGTTGTTGATCGGTTCAGGTGAGTCCGGAGCCGTTATCAACGGCGAAATGGGCACGGGCAAGACTCTCATGGGCATTGCAACAGCCGCTGTTTTGCACAAAGAGGGCTTTGTTCGCACTTTGGTGATTTCACCCCCTCACTTGGTCTACAAGTGGCGACGTGAAATTATTCAGACGGTGCCACATGCACGAGTTTGGATTTTGAATGGTCCTGACACATTGCGAAAGCTCTTGCAAATCCGCTCAATGCGGGATAAGCCTGAGCATCCTGAGTTTTTCATTCTGGGGCGCGTGCGCATGCGCATGGGCTTTGATTGGAAACCCTCCTACGTCACCCGAATCGTTGGCACCAGTCGTGAAGAAGGTGACTATCAAGTTTTGCGGGTGGCCGCTTGCGGCCATTGCGGAGAGACTGTGCATGACGATGAAAACGCCCCCTTGCAGGTATACCTAGCTGACGATTACCTCAATCGTCGGCGTATGTCCTGTAACCATTGCCACGAGCCCTTGTGGACTTTGACACGAGGCAAGGCTCCTGAGAAGTCTCAACGCGATCGTGTCCTCGATGCGCTTCGTCAAATTCCAAGCATCGGCGACAAAACCGCTGAACGTTTGGTTAAAAATTTTGGCGAAGCCATGTTGGCCAACATGCTGGAAGACAACTTTCACAATTTCATCAACTTGATGGACGAAGACGGCGAGCTGTTGTTTTCTGATCGACAAGCCAAGCGTATGGAGCGGTTCCTTGGGAACAACGAAATTAGCTTTGGTCAGGGGGGCTACCAACCCACCGAGTTCATTAAACGGTATTTGCCCAAAGGCTTCTTTGGCACATTGTTGGTAGATGAAGGTCATGAGTACAAGAACGAGGGTTCAGCTCAAGGGCAAGCCATGGGTGTGTTGGCCGCTTGTGCAAGCAAGACCATTTTGCTCACCGGTACTTTGATGGGCGGCTATGCAGATGACTTGTTTCATCTGTTTTATCGCCTTAATCCCAAGATGATGATTGAGGATGGTTTCAGCTACAACGAGCGCAATTCAATTGGGCCAGCGAGCAATGCCTTCATGGCTGCTCACGGTGTTTTGATTGAAACGCAGAAAGAGCGTGACGAAGGTTCGCATCGCACAGCGCGTGGCAACCGTGATAAGACCAGCATCACCAAGGGGCCAGGCTTTGGACCTAAGGGCATCATGCGGTATGTGGTGCCCTATACCGCGTTTTTGAAACTCAAAGACATTGGCGGGAATGTGTTGCCGCCTTACGAGGAGATCTTCATTCCAATCGCTATGGATGAGATGCAAAAGCAAGTCTACGAAATGCGGTTAGCTTCAACGCTGCGCCGAATTTTGAACGACTCGCTGCGTGCTGGAGATCATTCGCTTCTAGGCGTGGTGCTCAACGTGCTGTTAGCGTGGCCTGATTGCTGTTTCCGCGAGGAAAACGTCTATCACCCACACCGTAAAACCATGCTGGCTTCGGCACCTAGTCTCTACAGTGATGTTGAGCTTATGCCTAAAGAGCGCAAGCTACTAGAAATCTGTAGGCAACAGCGTCAACGCGGACGTCGAGTCTTGGTTTACACCACCTACACAGGTGGACGTGATACCACGGCACGACTCAAAGTGATGTTGGAGCAGGCAGGCTTTAAAGTCGCAGTGCTACGAGCTACGGTCGAAGCTGCAAAGCGTGAAGACTGGTTGGCCGATCAGGTTGAACGTGGGGTTGATGTCATCATCACCAATCCTGAGCTTGTCAAAACGGGCTTGGACATGCTGGAATTTCCAACCATCGTGTTCATGCAGACGGGTTACAACGTCTATACATTGCAGCAAGCGGCACGTCGAAGTTGGCGCATTGGTCAGAAGGTGGCTGTTGAAGTCATATTTTTGGGGTACGAAGGCAGCGCCCAGGAGCAATGCCTGACCCTCATGGCCAAGAAAATCGCTGTTTCGCAATCTACCTCGGGGGACATGCCAGAAACTGGGCTAGAAGTCTTGAATCAAGATGGTGACTCCATTGAGGTCGCCTTGGCTAAGCAGCTCGTTGGCTGATCATTCCATTTAATCGCCCCCACTAGCCAAAAGCTGTGTGGGGGCTTTTTTAGGTTCTGT
>JACCDG011277828.1_pt1 | contig 10792 bp, 8 predicted proteins | sample 7442471 | NCBI WGS metagenome assembly JACCDG01 (sample SAMN15323444, study PRJNA562643) | freshwater metagenome | isolation source: river surface water | place: USA:Blue River Watershed | collected 2017-08-17 | reverse complement strand
CGAGAGATTGGTCTCCGCAAAGCCGTCGGAGCGAGACCAGTTCATATCATAACGCAGTTTTTGATCGAATCATCGTTCGTCACACTGATTGGAGGCTGTATCGGTATCCTCTTTGGGGTGGGCCTCGCCTACGTGGCAGCTCTCATCATCCCGCAGCTCGGCTACGAGTGGCAGTTCTTGGTCCCACTGTCATCGGTTGTCATCGGATTCACGGTCTCACTCCTCATCGGTATCATCTTTGGTCTCTATCCGGCATTCAAAGCGTCTCGTGTGAGTCCTATGGAAGCGCTTCGTTACGAATAAGGATATGAATAAGAAACACTTCATCCCATTTTTCTTTGCTTGGAAGACGATCACAACGCACCGAGCTCGGACGGCCTTGGCTCTGCTCGGAGTGGTGATCGGGGTGTTTGCGGTGGTCGTGGTGACCAGTCTCGGTGATGGGGTCAAAGGCTTTGTGCTCGGGCAGGTGGAGAGTTTTGGGAGCGACCTCATCCAGGTAGAGATCAAGATCCCAAGTACGACCGCTATGTCGAGTGAGAACTCTACCGGTCGAGCCCAGGGGACGCAGATCACGACTCTCACCGTCAAAGACGGCGAAGCGATAGAGAAGCTGCCCAATGTGTCGGCAGTGTATGCTGGGACAATCGGCCAGGAGCGGGCGACCTATGGATCGCTTGGCAAGCGTATCCAACTCTTTGGGACGGGTGCTGCAGTCGCTGAAGTCGACAGTAACCTCGTCCTGGAAAGTGGTCGGTTCTTTACCGATGAAGAGGCTTCATCACTGGCCCAGGTGGCGGTGCTCGGGAGCGAGACCAAGGACACGTTCTTTGGGACAGGTGATGCCGTGGGCCAGTCGATTACTTTGAAGGGTGACAAGTATCGCGTCATCGGAGTTTTGAAAGAACGTGGCGCGGTCGCATTTCTCAACTTTGACAGCTTTACGTACATCCCAGTCCAAACACTCCAAAAGAAACTCCTTGGTGTCGACTATGTCCAGTTCATCTCGGTCAAAATGATCGACCCGAGTAGGGAGCGAGAGACAGTGGCCGACATTGTCGCCCTGCTCCGTAACCGGCATGATATCGACGATCCGGACAAGGATGATTTTTCCGTGACTTCGACCAAGGAAGCTCTGAAAACGTTTAGCGACGTACTGGGTTCGCTCTCTATCCTCCTCTTGGCTCTTACCTCTATCTCGCTCGTCGTCGGGGGAGTGGGGATCATGAACGTCATGTATGTTTCGGTCAACGAGCGTATCTCCGAAATTGGTCTCCGCAAAGCGGTGGGCGCCACGTCTCAGAGTATCCTCATCCAGTTTTTGATAGAGGCCCTTATCATCACCCTCTCCGGAGGCTTAATCGGCATCATCCTCGGGATGCTCCTCACGCTCGCCCTCGGGGCGATCTTTGCTTCGTTTGGCTTTGCTTTACCCCTCTCTTTCTCTGGGCAATCATTTCTCCTTGGGGTAGGATTCTCCACGGCAGTGGGCCTCATCTTTGGCCTCGCGCCCGCCTACCGTGCTGCTTCCCTCACCCCCATGGAAGCCCTCCGCAAGGACTAAAGCTAAGGTTTCTGATACATCTTTTCGATGTCGGAGAGCGACATTATGGCGTCGGGTGCGAGGGCCTCGGGAGGGAGGTTGCCATCATCACCGACGGAATATTTTTCGACGCGACCTTTTTTCATTTTCTTGGCTTTGCTTTCTGGGATTTCACGCCCGGTTTTTTTGTCGATATAGATCGTTCGACCACCAGCGTTCTCTAGTGGTGTGGCGAGGCGTTGATCAGGCTCTGATTGGTAGGCGGTAAAGCCCGTGACAGGGAAGCGCTTGAGGGCCACATCCATAAAGGCACGCCAGATAGGCGCAGCGACATAGATACCATCAGCTCCAGCCTGCATCGGGCGGTTGTCGTTGTTGCCGGCCCAGACGGCGACGGCGATCGATGGAGTATAACCGACGGTCCAGGCATCACGGAAATTTTGCGTCGTTCCGGTTTTCCCAGCGACGGTCACGCCCGATGGGAAAGCAAGTGGACTCTTCGGACCAAAGATAGGGGTGCGAGCGCTATTATCTGAGAGAATGGAGTTAATCTTCCGAGCCACTTCTGGGTCGAGCACTTGCTCACTCTGTTTGTCTTGCCAGGGAAGTACTTTGCCATGTGTGTCCCCGATGTGGGCGATACCAGTAGTATCGTGCGCCCGGCCCTCCTGACCAAAGGCCGAAAAGGCGTTGGCCATATCAAGTGGGCGAACTTCGGCACCACCGAGGACGAGTGACAGTCCATAGCGACGGGGCTCGGTGAGGGTGGTGATACCAAGGCGTGTTGCGAGATCGATCGTGTCATTGAGTCCCGCGAGGGCGAGCGTCTGGACCGCTGGGACATTGAGTGACATAGCGAGCGCCTGGCGCATCGTGAGACGACCATGAAACTTGCCATCGTAATTCTGAGGAATATAGTCACGGCCAGAACCATCGGGGCCAAAGTTCACGGGACGATCATAGATGGGTGTCTCGGGCTGAAATCCTTTGGTAAAGGCGGTGGCGTAAGCAAAGGGCTTGAAGGCTGAACCGGGTTGTCGCTTTTCGAGGGTGACGTTTACATTGCCATCAATAGCCGTGTCCCAGTAGTCACGCGAGCCAACCATGGCGAGGATATGACCATTGGTGGCATCGAGAGCGACGAGAGCAGCGTTCTCGGCTCCGCGCGCGAGGTTCTTCCGCGCACCCTCGCGGACTACTTGTTCGGCAGACTTTTGGAGATCGAGATTAAGGGTTGTGGTGATACGCAGGCCAGCCGTCCGGAGATCGAGATCGGGATACCGGGTCTTGAGCTCATCGAGGACCGCAAAAACAAAGTGAGGGGCGATAATCTGGTCGCTCCGGGGCTCTATTTCGGCGAGCGGGTCGCTTGCGGTAGCCTCAGTGTACTCGTTCCGGTTGATAAAGCCGAGAGTGTACATACGTAGGAGAATGCCGTCCAGGCGAGTCCGGAGTTCATCGGTATTGTTTCCAAACGGCGAGAAGAAGCTCGGCGCATTCGGGAGGGCAGCGAGGAGGGCGCTTTCGGCAATGGTGAGGTCAATTGCCCGCTTACCAAAGTAGAGCTCGCTGGCAGTCTCGATGCCATAGGCATTGGCGCCGTAGGGGACAGTGTTGAGGTAGAGGTCGAGGATATCATCCTTTGAAAGTTTCTGGTCGATTTTGATGGCAAGGAGAGCTTCACGAAATTTACGTTCGAGGGTCCGCTCATTTGAGAGGAAAAGGGCGCGCGCGAGCTGCTGGGTGATGGTCGAGCCACCCTGTTCGATGTGGCCACTTTTGATATTGGCCCTGAGAGCACGGAGGATGGAGAGGGGGTCGATACCTCGGTGCGTATAGAAATTGGCATCTTCGGAGGCGATGGTGGCGAGGCGGATAGACTCGGGGATGGCGTCGTGCCCGACCACGATGCGGTTCTCTTCATCGTAGAGGCGATAGAGTTCGACGGTGCCACTCTGGTCATAGATGATGGAGGGGAGGTTGAAGCGATAGGCGAGGATCTGGTCGATATTGGGGGTGGCGTAGCGATAGACGAGAAACAGGCCGATAATCGTCCCGAGAATAACCAGGCATGTGAAAAAGACGATTTCAGAGAGAATCGTAAGAATTGGGTTCTTGAGTTTGAAGGCCGAAAATCGTGACATGGGGTGGATATATACTCCTTAGACAGCCACCAAGACTGTATGATACAGTAGAAGTATTAGACCCATCTGTCAATAAAAATATGAAACTTCCTGTCCATCGGGCGCTCTATTATTTTCTGCGTTTTTTTAGCTTTCCGGCTGTCTGGGAGACGTCGGTCGGGGCGGTCGTGTTCCGGATGGTTGATGGTGAGCGCCAGTATCTCCTCCTTCATTACCCGAGTGGTCACTATGACTTCGCCAAGGGACACATCGAAAAGGGCGAGACCGAGGAAATGACGCTCCGCCGGGAGACCGAGGAAGAGTCGGGGATACGGGATCTCCAGGTCTTTCCGCACCGGGTGAGTATTCGCTATTTTTATGCAGCCAAGGGGACAGAGCGGGAGAAGCGCCTGCGTAAAGCCGAGGGAGTATGGATTTTCAAGGAAGTACACTTCTATCCCGCCGAGACCAAAACATCAGAGGTCATTATCTCTCACGAGCATCAGGGCTACGCTTGGGAAAAGTATGACGTCGCCATGAAGCGGGTCACCTTTGACAACGCCAAGCGCGTGCTCCGTGAGACAGAGGAATACCTAAAAAGCTTATAGCTTATAGGAGTTAGCTTATAGTGTTTCATAGTATGAAAAAGCCGTCCTCCAGGTGGCTTTTCCTGTTAGACGGCCGTGTGCTCAGAAGTGCATGTAGCGATCAGGCGTCTTTTCGAACGCCGCAACGCCATCTGGCTCCTGATCCCATGGGGTCGACGGGTATGGGAACCCCTCGTGCTCTCGCTGGTGGCACCGGGCGAGATCGAGCATCGCTGCCACGATCGTCAGACTGGCGAGTGTCAGGAGGAGCGTCCGCCCGTCCATGTACTCGGTTGTCGATGTGGCCAGCCCGACTTCACGGAGCGTCGCGCGGTGCGGGTTCTTGATGAGCTGTCCATCACCCCGCCCGAACGACACGATGGAGCCCAACGTTTCCGCGTTCCAAGAACGCAGGATACTTTGGACATCCCCCATGAAGCACCGCCGAAACGTTGCGCCCTCGACCGGAAGACCGTCAGCAACCAGTTGCATTGCCTTCGTCCTCCCCATCATGTCGCGGGCTACGTTGTACAGGTACTCGACGCTTTGATTCCGACGCATGATAAGCTCCCTTGTTAAGGGGTTTCCGTCTCCCAGAATGGACAGTACCTATGCGACAAGGTACATAAACGGAGTCAACCGAAGCTGACTATATATGATAGCATATTATATCGAACTTGTCAATAATAAGTGATACTTTTTGGCTTAAAATAGGAATTTTTAATCATTATCCCTTGCTTTTTTATTAATTTACTGTATAGTAAGTCATCTGTCCCCTCGTATTTCCTAAGAAGCTAATAGCTACCAGCTACTACCTCTCACCATGCTCACCCTCAAAAACATTCGGAAAATTTATGGCATTCACCGCGTCCTTGAAAAGGTCTCGTTTAGTCTGGGTGAGGGCCAGAAAGTAGCGCTCGTCGGTCAAAACGGCGTGGGCAAGTCGACGATCCTCAAGATCGCGGCTGGTCTTGAAACCTTTGAACGGGGGGATCGTATCGTACCGAACCGAGCGCTCCTTGGCTATCTCCCTCAAGAGGTCGGGACATTCCCAGATGAGACGCTCCTCTCGTACCTCCGCCGCATGGCTGGTCTCGAAGAACTCGAGCAAGAGATGAAGCGTCTCGAGAAACATCTTGATGAAGAGGCCATCCTTGCCCAGTTTGAACTGGTCCAAAGTGATTACTCTCGGCTGGGTGGCTATGACTTCGAACGACGGGCCAAGGGCGTGCTCGAGGGACTCTTTCTCTCCCATGTCGGACTGCGTCGTCCTATCCAGGAACTCTCTGGTGGTGAGAAACGTAAAGCAGCGCTTGCTGGTGTGCTCCTCCGGGGTGTGGACATTCTCCTCCTCGATGAACCGACCAACAACCTCGACCTGCCGGCGCTCCTCTGGCTCGAGAATTATCTCAAGCGCTCCAAAGCGACCTGCCTCATTGCGTCGCACGACCGACGGTTCCTCGATCACGTGGTGAAGAAAGTGGTCGAGATTGACTGGTTCACTCGGAGTGCCGTCATGTATACCGGTGGCTGGAGTGAATTTGCGGAGATGAAGGCTCATGCCTTTCGCAAGCACAAAGAACAGTATCGCATGCAAGAAGAAGAGCGCTCCCGTCTCCGTGATTCGATGGCTGAGAAAAAGGAGTGGGTTATTCGAGTGCAGGAAAAAGCGACCCCAGACAATGACAAATTTACCTCGAACTACAAAAAAGAACGGGCAACGCGCAAGTTCGATGCGTCGGCCAAGGCGCTCGAGGGACGAGAGAAGCGCATGCGAGATATCGAAAAACCGATGGAGCGCCCGCCGCTCAATATCATTTTGGAAACAGTGAAGAATGAGGAGAGTAGCATTACCCTCAAGAAGCTCGTGTTTGGCTATCCCGAAAAAGAGAACGGAGACAAAGTCTTTCGTGGGGGACCCATCAGTCTCAAACTCCCGCTTGGGAGTCGCATCGCTATCCTCGGCAATAACGGGGTAGGCAAGTCGACGCTCCTTCAGACTATTACCGGTGACCTCACTCCTGTGAGTGGCAAGGTGGAATGTGGTAAAGAGGTGATATTTGGTTATCTCATGCAGGAGCATGAAAATATTTCTCAAGCACTGACGCCACGAGAGCTCTTCAAAAAACGCGTCGTGGATTTCGATGTGTTTGAGACATCACTTGTCCTCTCCGAATTTCAGTTCCCACCAGATACGCTCGATAGCAAGATCGCGAGTCTCAGTCCGGGTGAGCGCGTCCGCCTCATCCTGGCGCTCCTCACTATGCTCCGAGCCAATGTCCTCATCCTCGATGAACCGACCAATCACCTCGACCTCGAAGCGATCGAGGCCCTCGAAGAAGCTCTCGCTGTCTATCCTGGTACCGTCCTCCTCGTCACCCATGATCGCTTGTTCCTCGAGCGGGTCGCTCTCTCAGAGAAGTATCTCCTCGACGGTGGACTTCTCACACCGGTCACCGATTATGCTGCCTACGAAGCCTCGGCTCTGCCTCAGGTAAAGAGAGTCTTGAAGCGGCTCGAAGAACGACTCGGTAAGTAGCCTGAAAATGGCTTGAAGTTGCCTGGATTTCGACTTTCGGGTATACTCGAGAGCATGACCCGGTAGTAGAACTTCGAAGGGGCATTCCTTGGGTTTTTTGCTTACCGGAATTTTTTCCGAGCCTTGAAATATATTGTGCCTCATAGGTGCGTTTTGTAGTATAAATATTCGAAGTTTCACTACCGGGATGAAACAACAGTACAAAATTCGCTACAAGTTCCTGGGAGTACTGCTCCTCGGCCTGGTTTGTGGTGTCATCTCCTATCCAAAGTCGGTCTCGTGGGCCCCGCCTCTCTATAGCGCACTCGAAAAAATGCAGGTCAATAAAGGCCTCGATATCCAGGGTGGTATCCACCTCGAGTACAAGGCTGATGTTTCTCAGATCGAATCTGAAAAAGTAGATGATGCCCTCATTGCTGCAGAGGCAGTCATCGAACGACGTGTCAATGCGTTCGGTGTGGGTGAGCCACTGGTTCAGCGTTCACGCTCTGGTACCGAAGAGCGCATCATCGTCGAGCTCCCGGGTATCAAAGACATCGAGCAGGCCAAGAAGATGATCAAAGAGACGCCATTTCTCGAGTTCCGTGAATCATCGGACGGTGTGGTCAGTGCTGAGGACCAGGCACAGCTTGATAGTTTGAATGAAGCCAGTCGTGGTCAGGCAGAGAGTATTCTCAAGCGTGCACAGAGTGGTGAGGATTTTGCCGCTCTCGCGACACAGTTCAGTCAGGACCCCGGCTCCAAGGACAAAGGAGGCGATTTGGATTTTGTGAAAGCGGGAGCCTTTGTGCCAGAGTTCGACCAGGCACTCTTTGAGGGCGGGCTCGCAAACGGCGCTATCTATCCTCAGGTAGTGGAGAGCCAGTTTGGTTATCACATCATCAAGAAGCTTGAGGAGCGCGGTGAGGGCAATGAGCGCGAAGTGCGAGGCGCCCATATCCTCTTCTCTAAGTACAGTGCCGATGATTTCCCCAAGCTCGCCTTTAAGGCCACAGGACTTTCTGGCAAGAACCTAAAGAATGCTTATGTTGACTACCAAACTCAAGGTATCGGATCGCCTCAGATAGCGCTCCAGTTTGATGGTGAGGGGACAGATCTGTTTGCTGAGATTACCAAACGCAATATCGGCAAGCCAGTTGCTATCTTTCTCGATGACGAAATAATCAGTCAACCGACAGTCCAAAACGAGATTGTCGCTGGGCAAGCCGTCATCACCGGTGACTTTACCATGCAAGAAGCCAATGACTTGGTGAAGCGCTTGAACGAAGGAGCACTCCCAGTGCCGATCACGCTCGTCGGACAGCAGAGTGTCGATGCATCGCTTGGTGAGGCAGCGCTCGAAAAGAGTCTCTTTGCCGGTGTGGTGGGTCTCGCAGCGGTCGCCATCTACATGGTGTTCTACTATCGTCTCCTCGGTATCGTGGCGGTTTTCGCCCTCCTCCTCTACACGGCGATGCTCCTTACGATTTTCAAGCTTTCGGCTTTTACCCCGTTTGGTATCACGGTGACCCTTTCGGGTATCGCTGGATTTGTCCTCTCGATCGGTATCGCGGTCGATGCCAACGTCCTTATCTTTGAGCGTACCCGCGAAGAGCTCTCGTATGGTAAGGGCGTCATCCGCTCACTGGTGGAAGGATTCCGACGAGCCTGGCCAAGTATCCGCGATGGTCACGTCTCGACCCTTATTACTACGGTGATACTTATTGGTCTCGGGACCGGCTTCGTCAAGGGATTTGCTATCATCTTGGCACTCGGTGTGCTCCTCTCCCTCTTCACAGCCGTGGTACTGGTGCGGATTACGACCGAGTTCATCGCTGGTGACTGGATGGAGCGTCATCCCTGGCTCCTCGTATCACCCAAGAAACGTCTCGACGACTAACGATCTACCCTCATGCTCCAAATCATTCAAAAACGAGCCTACGCCTATCTCCTCTCCGGTCTCTTGACCGGGGCGAGTATCATCGTGACCATCCTTTGGGGGCTCAATCTCGGTATCGACTTTAAGGGTGGAACCTTGATGGAAGTGCGTTTTGCTTTGGACCCAGCGCCAGAAACAAGAGCGGTCGAAGAGAGTCTCTCGGAGTTGTCACTCAAGAGTCTGACGGTTCAGCCGACCGAGAATCAGGGGCTCCTCCTCCGGTATCTGGCTTCTGATGATGCAGCCAATGACCAGGTCCTCGCCAAATTGCGCGGACTGGATCCAGAGGTGAAGCAGCTCCGGACCGACTTTATCGGAGGATCTGTTTCTGACCAGATCAAAAGCAATGCCTTTACTGGGACAGCGTTGTCGCTTATCGGTATCGCCCTCTATATTGCGTGGGCCTTCCGACGCGTATCCGGCGTAGTCACGTCGTGGGAGTATGGTCTCGGGGCCATCATCGCTCTTGCCCACGATATCATCATCGTGATTGGCCTCTTTGCAATTCTCGGCCATTTCTATGGGGTTGAAGTAGGCGTGCCATTTATCGCGGCCCTCCTCACTATCCTCGGGTACTCGGTCAATGACACCATCGTGGTGTATGATCGGGTCCGTGAGAACCTCATGCGTTCCAGTAAGAAGGGCGATTTCGAAAACATCGTCAACCGTTCGCTCAACGAAACTCTGGGGCGCTCGATCAACACTTCGATGACGGTCATCATCACTCTCGTCGCCATCGTCATTTTCGGTGGTGAGAGCGTCCGATACTTCGGAGTGGCGCTCTTGGCCGGTGTCGTCTTTGGTACGTACTCATCGGTCTATATCGCCTCGGCGCTCTTGGTCACACGATATAATATGAAGACCTCTCAAAAATGACATAATCCCAATGCCAAATGACAAATGAAATTCGAAAGAAAAAATTTGAAATTAAAACATTGAAAATTGATTTGGTATTTGTAATTTGAGCTTTGACATTTACTCGTATGTGGAATCCCTTTAGTAAAAAAGACGAAGAAGAAAAGAAAGAGGACATGGCGAACATCCCCGGTATGCCGGACACTAAGGACATGAACATGCTCCAGCGTTTTGCGATGAAGCGTCTCATGAACATGAGTCCTGCCGAACGCGAGAAGACCCTCCGTAAGGCCATGACCCCCAAGAATATCGAAAAGCACAAGGGTGAAATTCTTCAGTCGCTCGAGGCCATGCGCAAGGCCGGGCAGATGTCCGATGACCAGTACAGGCTTGCCAAGGCCCGTTTCGGACTGAAGTGATTCTGTGAAGACGGAATCATCCCGCACTCGATGCGGGATCCAGTAACTAAGAATCTTATGGAAAACAAAGAACAACTCATCGAAGAAATTCTCTCGCGTGGAGTCGCTGAGGTTATTGACCATGAGCACTTGAAAAAGCGACTACTTGAGGGCAAACCGCTCCGCATCAAGCTCGGTATCGATCCGACGAGTCCTAATATTCATATTGGTAGAGCAGTATTACTTTTGAAGCTGCGCGATTTTCAGGCGCTTGGCCATACGGCCGTTTTTATCGTTGGCGATATGACGGGAGTGATTGGAGATACGTCTGACAAAGAGTCTGAGCGACCCATGCTAACGAAGGAACAAGTTGAAAGTAATATGAAGAGCTATCTTGAACAAGCGTTTAAGATACTTGATCAGGAAAAGACGGAAACGCATTATAATTCAGAGTGGTTGTCAAAATTGGGTTTTCTTGAGTTGGGAAAAATGGCGAGTGCCTTTAGTCTGCATGAGTTTTCATCACGAGATGTGATTGCTAGGCGTCTAAATGCTGGGCAAAGGGTTTCTTTTCATGAAATGTTGTACCCCTTATTTCAGGGCTACGATAGTATTGCTACGAGAGCAGACGTCGAGCTAGGTGGAACTGATCAACGATTCAATTTGCTTGCGGGTCGGACGCTCCAGCCGAAGTACGATCAGGAGCCACAGGATATCCTCATGACCAACCTCATTCTCGGGACCGATGGTCGCAAGATGAGTTCGAGCTGGGGGAATACTATCAACCTCACCGATGTCCCCAATGAGATGTTTGGTAAGGTGATGAGTG
>JACCDG010180065.1_pt1 | contig 10792 bp, 9 predicted proteins | sample 7442471 | NCBI WGS metagenome assembly JACCDG01 (sample SAMN15323444, study PRJNA562643) | freshwater metagenome | isolation source: river surface water | place: USA:Blue River Watershed | collected 2017-08-17 | reverse complement strand
GAAAATTCCTTCGCCAGTTGTATAGCGAGTGAAGTTTTTCCTGAACTGGTTGGTCCGACAATAACAAGTACTTTTGGCTTCATAGGTAGGGGGAGTGTAGCAGAAGTTGGCCATAAAAGAAAACAGCACCACTGATGGTGCTGTATGGGGATTTGTCTTACACCTCAAGTTTGGACCCACGTATGCGCACCAGCTACGTCAGTGGCTCAAGAATCCGCGTGATGAGTCGTGGGTTAATGAGGTGACCTGGAAGCGACCGGAGTAAACGCAAAACCGCACCAGGTAAGGTGCGGTTTTTAGATGAGGATGGGAAGTCGAAACTACAGTTTCAGTACAGGTTGTCGATATTTCTTTTCGTCCCTCAAAAAATATCAGGCAACCTTTTCGACTCCCTCCGAAACAGTGCGTAGGCACTGTTTCTCCCGAGGCACAAACAACATCAGGGAGTCGGTCTCAGATAAATTTCTTTCAGAAATTTTCCGCGACCCCGGCTCGCCGGCCCAAAGGGTCCCCGGCTCCGCCTTTCGACTCCCACCCGTTGCTACAAAATATAATAAAACCCAAGCATACGCTTGAGTTCTAATATTTTGTGCCTCGGGAGGGAGTCGAACCCTCACGCCTTGCGACACACGATTTTGAGTCGTGCGCGTATACCAATTCCGCCACCGAGGCATCTTTGCACGGCGTGAGTATAGCAGAAATATAGCCACATTTCCACATAAAAAAGTTATAAACAGGCTTCTTTTCTCGGTGTGGTAGAATGTCGGTACGAAGGGCAAGGAGGCTCTTGAGGTATTTAATTGTTGCGTATGGCTTTTCAAGGAGATTCAATATTTTGGGTAGAGGTAGAGAAAATTGTTCCGAATCCGTTTCAACCACGGCGGGAATTTGATGAAGATAAGTTGCGCGAATTGGCGGAGTCAATTCGCATGTACGGCGTGCTACAGCCACTGACGGTGACGCGCAAAGAAATTTACGATGAAGACGGTTCATTCCGCAGTGAGTACGAACTGATTGCTGGTGAGCGACGGTTGCGTGCCTCACGCCTCGCTGGGCTTGAGCAGGTGCCAGTACTGATTCGCTCAGGTGAACAAACAGAGCAAGAGAAGCTCGAGCTCGCGATTATCGAAAACTTGCAGCGTGAAGACCTCAACGCAGTGGATCGGGCGTTGGCCTTCAAGCAGCTTGCGGATATGTTCACGCTCTCGCACAGTGAGGTGGCAAAGAAAGTTGGTCGCTCTCGTGAGTACGTCAGTAATAGTATTCGCTTACTGGCACTACCTGAAGTGATTCTCGATGCCTTGAAGCGCAGTGAAATAAGTGAAGGTCATGCGCGCACGCTCTTGATGCTTAAAGATAGACCAGAAGAGCAGAACGTTGTGTTTCGAGAAATTCTCCTCAAGAAGCTTTCAGTCCGTGAAGTTGAGCGTATTAGTCGAAAGATTGCGACTGATAGGGTACGCAAGCGGGAGTGGCTCGATACTGATGCGCACTTAATCGAAATGGAGCGAGCCTTTACCGATACCTTGGGTACTCGCGTGCAGATCTCAAAGACAGACTTCGGTGGCAAGCTCACCATTGATTATTTCTCTGAGACTGATCTGGAGAAATTGCTCGCGGTTATCAAAACCAAGGAAGGTGTGTGGGAGACACCGCAAGTCCCGGCAGCAGAAGCTAGTAACACCGGCGAGACGGTCATCCGTACTATGGACGAGATGGTAGCGCCGCTGCAGGACATTGTTGATGCTACACCGCTTGAGTTAGTAGAGGAGATGGATATTGAGGTGTCGAGTGTGCCAGAGATTCCACCTGTATCTCAATATGTAACTGAAGCGCCAGTTTCTGTTCCTCCACCACAGTTTGCAGCAGCGCCACTAACTCCGCCAGCGCCAGAAGTTGCTTCGGTGGCCCCAGAGATTCCGGCAGTAGCAGCTCCAGCACCAGTTACGCCACCGCCGTCGTACCAGGCTCCTGAACCGGTTATTGAAGTAGCACCAGTGTACGTACCGCCAGCACCACCGATGACCGAGACGTATCCTGCGCCAGCACCGGTGATTCCGAGTACGCCTGTATACACAGCAGCACCTGTGGTTGCTCCGCAGCCACCAGTATCGAGTGTCCCTGCACAACCGGCAGTTGTACCGCCAGCACCAGTAGTACCACCAGCTCCGGTTACCCCGGCAGTACCACCAAAAGTTGAACCACCTGAGGATGATTTGTACTCGATGAAAAACTTCTCTCTGTAAACTAGAGTGAGTTGGCAAAAAGCCGGAAACGTTAGTTTCCGGCTTTTTCGTCTTCGCGAGCTTGGAGTGCCGCTCTAATGCGGCGCTTGGCGAGAGATGTCTTCGCGCCCTGGAGCCACTTTTGCGTAGGGTGTGCTGACTGCTTGGTCTCAATTACTACGATGTCACCGTTTCTGAGTTCACTATCGAGCTGGGCCATCTTGTTGTTTACCTTACTGAAGGCAATGTGGTCACCAACCTCAGAGTGAATGGCGTAGGCGAAATCGATTGGAGTGGCGCCAACCGGGAGGTCGACGACGTCACCGTTTGGTGTAAAGACGAAGATGCGATTCTCAAAGAAGTCTTTGCGCATGTCGTCGATAAACTCCTGACTCGTACTTTTTTCCTTCGTGTACATTTCACCAATTTGCTGAATCCACTGCGGGATTTTTTGTCGGGGCAGAATGTGCTTAATGGCATTGATGTCGCGCTGTGGCGTTTCCGCTTTTGGTTGATTGCGCCACGCAAACGGACGGAAGAGGGTAGGGACGAGGTTGGCAAACCAACCAGCGTTCGCCCCATCAGGAACAATTTTGGCTTTGTAGGCAATGTGTGAGGCAATACCATACTCAGCTTCTTGGTGCATCTTCTTAGTACGGATTTGGATTTCAAAAATTTTCCCGCTCCCACTAATGACGGTAGTGTGAATTGATTGGTAGCCGTTTGGCTTCGGGAAGTTAATGTAGTCCTTGATGCGCTTTGGTAGTGGGCGCCAGAGCGTGTGGACGACCCCCATAGCCTGGTAACAATCCTCAATAGTATCGACAACAATACGCATGGCGAGAAGGTCGTATACGTCATCGAGGTTCCAGTCTTTACGCTTGAGTTTATGGTAGAGACTATACGTCCCCTTAACACGGTACGAAGTTTGGAAGTTTTTGAGGCCCGCTTCAGCTAATTTCTTTTGCAGGTTTTTACGCTCGCGCTCGAGAATCTCTTCAGACTTCTTGGCTTTGGTTTCAAGGAGCTTCACGACGCGCGCGTGCTCGTCAGGGTGGACGTAGGGGAAGGCCAGGTCTTCGAGCTCCTTACGAATACGGCCCATTCCTAAACGGTGGGCAACCGGTACGTAGATTTCGAGCGTCTCGCGCCCAATACGGAGCTGCTTCTCGGCTGGCACGTGGCCAAGAGTCTGCATGTTGTGGAGGCGATCCACGAGCTTGATGATAAGTACACGAATGTCCTGGCTGGTGGCAACAAAGAGCTTTCGCAAACTTTCGTTGTGCCGGTCGGTACCGTAGTAGCGGACTGATGATAGCTTGGTAACACCTTCAACGAGGAAGAGGATTTCCTCACCAAATTCTTTACGAATATCTTCACTGGTTACATCAGTGTCTTCGATGGTGTCGTGGAGTAGTCCGGCAGAAATGGTGCGCGGCCCCATGCCCATCTCGGCCAGTTTTTGCGCAATTGCGGTAAGGTGGGAGAGATACGGCTCACCTGAGTAGCGGGTGTGTCCCTCGTGCGCTTTTTCGGCGAAGTTGTAGGCGCGTTCAATGAGTGCCTTGTCGGCGTCGGTGATGTGCTGCGCAGAGCGGAGAATGTCTTTTAATGTGACCATATTTTCATTCTACGCTGAACTGCATTTCTGGCAAGGTACAGCAAAAAACCCAGTTCGAGATCCGAACTCGAACTGGGTTTTAGTTTGCAGGTGCTACTTCAGTAGGGCTATTGCGTCTTCGATGGTGAACTTCTCAAGGTCGGCGTTATCGGGGAGACTGATGCGCTTGAACCCTTTGCGGAGGTAGCGGCCAGACTTTGATTCAAAGACGTTAATCATTTTGCGAGTCTTTGGATGGATGCCAAGGGCTTTAACCATCTTCTCACCTTTACGACCCTGCTTTGGTTCGGCGAGGATGGTCATGGCGCGCTTAAAGGTGATGTCGTAGGGGTTATCAGTACCCTTGAGCGATCGGAAATCACCGGCGTGGACGATGTATGGCCCGAATTGTCCTGAGTTAGCAATAACTGGCTCGCCGGTTTCTGGGTGGGGACCAAGCTCGCGGGGGAGCAGGAGGAACTTCACCGCTTCCTCGAGGGTGACTTCTTCAGGCTTTACGGTGGCTGGCAGCGACGCACGACGTGGCTTCGGAGCTTTCTTATCTTTTTTATCAGGGGTTTCACCGAGCTGTACGTACGGACCAAACCTGCCTTCGAGTACAAAGATTGGTTCACCGGTTTCGGGATGATTGCCCAATGGTTCATCGCCAGCCAGTTCAGCACCGGTTATGGTGCGCGCTCCTTCACAATCGGGATACCGACCACAGGAGAGGAACTTGCCACCACGACCAAGCTTGATGACCATAGCTGCGCCACAGGTAGGGCACGGGAACTCTTTCGGTCCATCACCGAGGTTGGTGAGCTTCTCAATATTTTCTTTTGCTGCAACGGCAGCTCGAAACGGAATATAGAAATCTTTAAGGGTCTTCACGTACGTGCGTGTGCCTTCAGCAATTTCATCGAGACCGTCTTCCATTTCGCTGGTGAAGGTATCACTAATGTAGTCTGCAAAATGCTCTTCGAGGAAACTCGATACAACATCACCGGTGTCAGTTGGGAATAGCGTACGACCTTCCTTGGCCACGTAGCCGCGCTCCACGATGGTATTCATGATTGAGGCGTAGGTTGATGGGCGCCCGATACCGCGCTTCTCGAGCTCTTTGATGAGGCCGGCTTCAGAGTAGCGGCTTGGTGGTTGGGTCTGCTTTGCTTCGATAGTAACCTCCTTCACGGTGAGTGCATCACCAATTTCGAGCTTCGGCACTTCAACGTCTTCGCCTCGTGCACGCGGGTCAGCTTTAAGCCATCCGTCGAAGATAACGCGTGAACCGTTTACACTGAAATCGGGAATGGTCTCCTTAGTACCAGTGACATTGGTGAGAATTTTTGTGCGTTTGAGCTGTGCGTCAGCCATTTGGGACGCGACGGCTCGTGCAAAGATAAGCCCGTAGAGCATTTTTTGATCAACGGTAGCCCCTGCGACTTCACGCCCAAAGTTGGTCGGGCGTACGGCTTCGTGGGCTTCCTGGGCTGACTTACTCTTGGTTGTAAAGGTGCGGGGTGCCAGGTAGCCTTTGCCGTACTCCTCGACGATGTACGCATGCATTTGCTTCAGGGCGATTGGACTCATGTTGGTTGAGTCGGTACGCATGTAGGTGATGTGACCAGCTTCGTAGAGTTTCTGAGCAGCCTGCATGGTGCGTGATGGAGAAAAGCCAAGGCGGGTAGAGGCAGCCTGCTGCAGGGTAGAGGTGGTGAATGGTGGGCGCGGTGATCGCTTGGCCTCACTTTCTTTGATATCGGTAATAACCCAGTCGTTACTCTCACCAACTTTTTTAATGCGCTTTGCTTCGGCTTCTTCCTGCGGCTCGATGGTGCAGGCAAACGGCATCGCAAGTTTAGCTTTACTTGCGTTTGCAGTAAGGACGAAGAAATCATCAGGAATGAACGCGCGAATTTCCCGCTCGCGCTCCATGAGGATGCGAAGCGCCGGCGATTGCACGCGACCAGCAGACAGGCCGTAGCGAACTTTCTTCCAGATAAGACCAGAGAGATCGTAGCCAACCAAACGATCGAGGACGCGGCGTGCTTCTTGGGCCTCCTTGAGGTGTAGGTCAATCGCGCGTGGGTGCTTTACCGCTTCTTCTACCGCGGGCTTAGTAATTTCGTGAAAGACGATTCGCTTTTGGTTTTTGTTGGCATCCTTAATGAGCTCAGCGACGTGCCAGGCAATTGCTTCACCTTCACGGTCGGGGTCGGATGCGAGGAGAACGGTGTCGGCCTTCTTAGCGGCAGCCTTAAGGCCGGCGATGACTTTCTCCTTACCCGGCGACACAATGTAGCGCGGCACGAAACCACCGTCGATATCGACGGCGTCTTTATTGCTCTTCGGGAGGTCACGAACGTGTCCAATAGAGGACATTACGGTAAAGCCAGGACCGAGGTATTTCTCAATGGTTTTCGCCTTGGCCGGTGATTCCACAATAACGAGGGTTTGTTTTGACATATATAGGTAGTGACGTAACAAATACTATTGATGGGGCCCTGTGTCAAATAAGTCGACGGTATATCCCATTTTCATTAGCTATATATCCTTTCAGCTCAAGGTGCATTAAGAGTACGTTTGCTTCGTGGGCAGGAAGGGCGAGTGCAGTGAGTAGGGTGTTGGTATCGGTCGGTTCGCGGAGGGTTGTTATGACGAGTTGTTCCGTCGCAGTGAGCTCGTTTGATGGCGTAAAAAGTGTTGCCGGTTGCTCTGACAGCGGTTCTAGTTTTAGTGCGTCTATAATATCTTGAGCACTGGTTATCGGGGTGGCGCCTATCTTCATAAAGAGGTGTGGACCTTTACTTGTTTGTGAAAAAATATTGCCAGGGACGACGAGCAGCTCTCGATTGTAATCAACGCACATCCGGGCGGTCGTGAGTGTGCCTGACTGTTCGGTTGCCTCAATGACGAGGGTGGCTTGTGTCAGGCCGGCCATAATGCGGTTGCGCTGAATGAACGACCACTTGGTAGCTTTGAAGGTTGGCGCAAATTCCGACAGTAGGCAGCCGTGGTTCTCCAGAATACGCGAAGCCAAACGAACGTGGGTGCGGGGGTAGAGTACGTCGTCTTGAAGGCCAGAGCCGGGGATGGCAAGGGTATAGAGATTATTCCGCAACGCCGCTTCGTGAGCGAGCGAGTCGATACCGAGAGCGAGTCCTGAGACAATACCGACACGGTACCCGCGAAGGCTATCAATGAGAAAATCGACAACCTGTTTGCCGTAGGTGGTGTACTGACGAGAGCCGACCACAGCAAGGAGGGGGAGGGTCGGTAGCGGGAGAGTGCCGCGGTAGTTGAGTTGTGCTGGTGGGTGTGGAATCTCTCGAAGGAGCGGTGGCATAGCGCCTTCAGTAAGCTCAATAATGGGAAATGAACTCATATAAAAAAGTGTAGCATACGCGAATTTGGTTCTGAGGTATACTAGGGTAATCGCTACTTGCAGGGAGGGGAGACGAATGCGAGGGGTTCTTTCAGGGGTGATCATGCTTATAGCGGGGAGTGCTTCGGCGCAGAGCTTTGATCAAGCGGTACCAGCTGTTGATGCTACGTTCGGCTTGTATCCGTATAGTGAGGGTGCACCAGCCCCAGTAGATGTACACAGTAGTGCATCTGCGAAGCGGGAGAAGCTTGGCGACGGTTTGGCTGATGTGCTTGGGATACAGCACGGGTTGCCAAAGCCTGGCACCTGTCGCCTGGTTCTTATACCGAGCTTTAGACTAACCTGCGCTTCAGATCGGTAACCCACGACCAATCACCTGGTGGTTGGTCTTTTTCTTTTTTCGCTTCGTGGTAATGTATATCGCATACATTACTTAGTATTTGCTGTATTTTATGCTCGATATCAAATTTATTCGCGAAAACTTAGACATCGTAAAACTCGCTGCGACAAAGAAGCGAATTACGGTAGACCTCGATCGGCTCATGGTAGTTGATGATTCGCGCCGTGCCCTCATGACCTCACTTGAGGCAAAGCGAGCAGAGCAGAATGAGGTTTCTAAGCAAATCGTGGGAGCGAGTGATGCAGCGGCACGTGAAGCCTTGATTGCGTCAATGCAGACCTTAAAGGCTGAAGCACAGAAAGAAGAAGAAGCACTGAAGCCAATTATGGAAGAGTGGCAAAAGCTTATGCTCCAGGTACCGCAGGTCCCGGATATGACCGTACCGGATGGTACCAGTGATGCTGATAACGTCGAGCATAAAACCTGGGGCGAGCAGACACGGTTTGCGTTTGAGCCAAAGGATCACGTCGAGCTCATGACCAAGCACGCAATGGTTGACTTTGAACGTGGGGCAAAAGTGCATGGCTTCCGGGGCTACTACCTCCTCGGCGATGGCGCTATGCTCTCATGGGCGATTTGGAATTACGCGCAGGCGTTCTTTATGCAGAAGGGCTTCACGCCAATTTTGCCACCAGCGATTGTGCGAAAGGCTAACCTCTACGGAACAGGGCACTTGCCGAACGACGCGGAAGACGTCTACAACACCCAAGACGAAGACTACTTGATTGGTACGAGTGAAGTGTCGGTGATGGGGTACTACAGTGATGAGGTGCTTGAGGCAGCACAGCTCCCGGTTAAGTTCCTCGGCTTCTCACCGTGTTTCCGTCGAGAAGCAGGAAGCTACAGTAAAGACGTGAAGGGGCTCATCCGCGTGCATGAGTTTTACAAGCTGGAGCAAGTGATGCTCTGTGAGGCGTCCCACGAAGAGAGTGTCCGCTGGCACGAGTGGATTAACCGCAACACTGAGGAATTCATTGAGTCGCTCGGTATCCCGTACCGTACGGTCTTGAACTGCGGCGGCGACCTAGGGCAGGGACAGGTGAAGAAGTACGACATCGAACTTTGGGTACCAAAAGAAGGAAAGTACCGCGAGATTAGTTCAGCGTCATACTTCCATGACTTCCAGACACGTCGCTTCAATATTCGCTACCGCGATGGCGAAGGGAAGGTTCGCTATGCGCACTCACTCAACTGTACGGCTATTCCGACACCGCGTATCTTGGTCTCACTCGTGGAAAACTTCCAGCAGGCAGATGGCTCGATTGTGGTTCCTGAGGCACTCCGTCCATACATGGGTAAAGAGAAGATTGGGTAGAAAGCACGTAGGTGTACAGTGGACAAAACCGGGCGGCACCAAAGGTGCCGCCCGGTTTTGGTATTTTGCCTACTCCCTGTTGTGCTACACTATGCGGAATGAAATTTCGGCTTGAAAAAAAGCGAAAGAAAATTACTCCACCCAGTCGCTTCAGTGTGGCCATTGCGCCGTGGCGGAGGCAGATTATTGTAGGGGTAGTCCTTACGCTCCTTATTGCACTTCTCGTCACTGTGCTGTGGTACGGTACGCGGTTGGCATCGTTCCAGATTACCGACGTGGAGGTGGTGGGTGGAAGCACGATTTCTCACGACACCATTGAGGCAACCGTGTGGCAGTCACTTGTTGGGGCGCACTACCGCCTCGTGCCGTACACATTCTCGTGGTGGTACCCAAAGGCACACATTGAAGCCCAGCTGGCACAACTGCCACGTTTAAAGCAGGTGTACACCGAGGTGAATGACCAGGTGCTCACGGTGGTCTTTGAGGAGTACCAGCCCTTCGCCCTCTGGTGCGGTGATACAGAGGCGACGAGCTGTTTGTTTATTGATGACTCAGGGTACGCGTTTACTGAAGCGCCGTACCTAACTGGCAGTGCGTTTGTGCGCTATGTCAAAGAGGGGGTTGCACCTCAGGAGCGAACGGTTGGTTTTAGCCAGAGCTTTATCGATACAACCGGTAGCTTGGCTCTGCGACTCGAGCAAGAGCTTAACTTGTACGTAACGCATGTCGTGCAAAGTGATGCGGTTGATACGTCGTACTTTTTAGCGAGTGGGGCAGAGATTAAGGTGTCGGAGCGGATGACGGCTGATGAGACTTTCACAAACCTGCAAACGATTTTTGCCTCTGAAGATTTTGCCGATATTGCTACGGGTGAATTTCACTATATCGACCTGCGCTTTGGTGACAAGGTATTTGTAAGTGAGGTTGAGGTAATCGCTACCAGTACAACCGCTACGACGAGTGATGAAGACACTGCCGCGTTGAACTAAAAATGCCCGTCACACGTGACGGGCATTGTGGTGTTGGTGTGGTTTAGGGGTCGGTGATAATGCCAATACCCATCCAGGTGAATGCACCTCCAACGAGAACCCAAAAGATGGCGGGTCCAAGCCCGTACTCGGCGTAGCAGACAACGCTACCGAAGATAAGACTCAGTCCGATTACCAGGGCGATGACTCCAAACAACCTGTACATGAACTTTTCCCTTGCGTTTATGAGAACTTTCGGTACAGTACAACAACTATGAACTTCTGGCAACAACTCCCAAAACCCTTTTTTGCAGTCGCTCCAATGGCAGACGTCACTGACGTGGCCTTTCGTCGGATGATTGCGAAGTACTCCAAGCATGAACGAGGGAATGGCACGGTGGGCGGGCCTGATGTGATGTGGACGGAGTTTGTGGCGGCCGACGGGCTGGTGCGGGCAACCCCAGAAGGGAAGGAGAAGCTCATGGCTGATCTCCTCTACGCAGAAGAAGAGCGGCCGATAGTGGCGCAGCTTTTTACGCGCAACGTCGAACATATGGAGTACGCAGCCAAGCTCTGTCTTGAGCTCGGGTTTGATGGCATTGATATCAATATGGGGTGCCCGGCCGGTGCGATTATCGACCAGGGCTGTGGGGCGGCGATGATTAAAACCCCAGAGATTGCGGTTGAGGTGGTTCGAGCGGCCAAGCGCGGCGCTAAGACCGATAATGGAGGAATCCCGGTGTCGGTAAAGACACGCCTCGGCTATAACGTCGATCAGGTAGAGGATTGGATTCCGGTTATTTTAGCTGAGCAGCCAGCGGCATTAACTATTCATGCGCGCACTCGCAAAGACATGAGTAAGGTGCCGGCGCGCTGGGAGCGCATTACTCGCGTAATTG
>JACCDG011144153.1_pt1 | contig 10793 bp, 13 predicted proteins | sample 7442471 | NCBI WGS metagenome assembly JACCDG01 (sample SAMN15323444, study PRJNA562643) | freshwater metagenome | isolation source: river surface water | place: USA:Blue River Watershed | collected 2017-08-17 | reverse complement strand
TTCTTAGAGAGTTTTATTCAACTAAAGAATTGGAGTACATGGTCGAAGAACAGATAATCGAAATAACCCCACTAGCCTTCTGTAGAGGCCGTAACTTTAAGCACAGTTGGATCATTCTGGACGAAGCACAGAATGCAACGCCAAGTCAGATGAAAATGCTAATGACAAGAATTGGTGAGGGCAGTAAAATTGTCATTACTGGCGACGTTGAACAAACCGACAGAAAAACACCAGATAACGGTCTATTAGACCTTAAACAGCGCATACTAGAACACAAGGTGCCAGGTATGGCAGTTTGTGAATTTGATCACAAAGATATTAGGAGACATGAAATAATCGAACACATTTTAAATATGTATTCATAAAATATAAACGGGGAGTAATCCCCGTTTATTTTTTCTTTTGAGGTGCTAGCTTACTAGCTAATTTTTCTTTGTCCTTTTCGATTGGTGCTTCTCTTTCAAGCTGATCAATCAAATTGGGATAAATCTTTGCATAGTAATCACGCATCTTTTCAAAAGTTGTGTCGTGGTTCTTACCTTCGATGACACACTTTACGATTTTCTTGTTGGCAAAATCAAGAATTACATTTGCGTTTTCCATATCGGAATTACGCACTCTCTTACTAAGAGCAACGACTTCATCAATTTGTCCAGCACGTTTGCGCCAAAAACTAATTACTAAGTATCTCATCCGTTGTCCTCCAATATTTCTATATATCTCGGCTCACCATATGTAATTTCAAAATCAATAATTCCGCCACCCTTGTACCAAGGTTTTCTAGTGTATTCGTGATATACTGGGCGAATGCGCCAGCATAGCTTTCCGTTGCGCCATACTAACGATTGCTGATGACCGTGTGTTTCTTTCATGAGGTCAACTCAACCAATGTTGCGGCCAAACTGATTTCGGGGATACCGACGAGGGGAAGATTAGCAAGACCATTACGAATCGTAATGATTGCTGCGTCCTTACGCTCCTGACTGTTTCCCCATAGATCAAGATTGTCATACATCCATCGATAACAATCTTCAATACGAGTTGGATACAGCCCGATATACTGCATCAACTGTTGACGACCTTCAAGAATCTTGCCGCTTTTAAACAAGTTAGTAGCAGCAACTAACAATTCGTCTTCACCGCTACCAGTAGACTGTGGCTTGCTAAGCTTGCCACCCATGCTATTCTGCTGTAATTGATTCAAGCACTTTCTTAGATCGGGATAGCATCCACGAACATATGTATCAAGGTCATCAAGATCAAACTCAATACCTTCGTTGATCAGTACGGTTGCTGCACGAGTTGTGTATTCAGTGATATCAGGCTTTGCAATATGAAACTCCTGGCAACGTGACTTCAATGCAGGAATAATCTTGTGCTGATAGTTACAAGTGAGAATATAGCGTACAGTCTGGTGATATGCTTCCATATCATTACGCAATGCTGCCTGTGCGGGCTGGGTTAGATAATCGGCTTCGTCAAGCAACACGACCTTGAATCTACCAAAAGGCATTGTCTGCACAAAGCCGTTGATACGTTCACGCATGTTATCAATGCCGTTTTCACGGCTAGCGTTGATTTCTAGTACGTCATAATCTTGTACGTCAAGTTCATTGATTAAGACTTTTGCCAGCGTTGTCTTACCTGTTCCCGGATCACCTGAAAGCAATAGATGAGGAAAGGACTTATCAGAAATCCACTGTTGCACAGTTTTCTTCTGATTTTCGTCAACAAAGACATAATCTTCTGCTTTATTCGGGCGATACTTCTCAACCCATAATTGATTTTTCACTGCTTATCCCTAGTCTTGAGCATTGATAATAGTGCCTCATCATTGCCAAAGTCAAGATCGAGGTCTTCCAATTTCTTGATAGCGTTAAACGTTCTAAAAAGAACGTATGAAGCAAGTCCGGCAGCAATTGTCACTGCTGCGGCTGCTACTATGGTTGTTGTATCGGGTTTTTTAGTCATGTGCTATTATATAACGACTAGTAGCGTTAGTCAATTAAATTGGGAAATGATCCGGGGCCTGCCGCCTTTGCGGATTGTTTCTCATTTCCCAATTCATATTATGCGATAATCTTATCACTCATTGTGTAATCGTTTACTGGTTCATCACTTACTAATAAAATATCATTTGGATCTACTCTACGGATCGTTTTCTCGCCTTCCTCGTCTTCAATTGCTATCCCACGAGACCAGCGACCGTGTGCTATCATAATATATTGGCCTACTTCAACATCTTTAATGCCATCACCGACTGCATAGACTTGTGCCCATCTTGGTCGAATTCCTTGGCTTTTCATGTCATCATCTAAAATGATAAGACCACCGCGACTCAAACGTTCTTTAAATTCCATACCATGTACAATGATGGTACCTTTAGTTGCTTTAAAAGTTTTTCTATTAATCTTTGCATGTGTAGCGTGGATTTGATTTGCCATATTAGTTTTTCTTAGATTTCTCTAGTTCTGCTTTTTTAATTTCTTCGATTTCTACTTCAAATTCAGCAAGTTCATCAATTTCTTGCTCTTCTTCCAATAATTCAAATTCTTCTGCAATATCTAGCTTTGTTTCAGGAGCAGGTGCAGTTTCGATTGGCTTCAACAAATCTTCTTTGCGCTTTGCCAAAGTTGCTGCTCTATTTGAAACGGTGCGCTGATACTTGTCACCGACTTTCTTAGTGACAGGAACAATAACTCTGCCCTGGCTATCAATAGTATCTCCTCGTGCATTGACACTCATATTACCAACGGCACGAACTCTTTCATTTCTTCTAGCAAGCATTGCCATATCAAGCCTCTTGCCCTGTGCTGTTCTATAAATTCCCATTGAATTTACTCCTTCTTGTACTATTTATATTTTGTCAATATAGGCTATTTTAAAAATTCTTCAATAGGAAGATCATAATACAGTGAGTTTATCTTGTGTACTCCGATCAAAAACAATACAAAGCTAGCAACACTTGACCCTCTACCAACACCCCAAACTATATTATTATCTCTCATCGTATCAACTAGATACTTCAAATATTGCAGTAAGACAAACATATCTCGCTTTTGATACAGCAAAAGCTCCTTGCCTACCCTTTGTAGTTCTTCATCAGTATTGCATAAATTCAATACATACGCAGCAATATCAAAATTTCGATATTCGTCAGGCATAAACCAATTATTAACACGTTCGCTATCGAATTGCTCTACGGTTTTATCTTCTGTCACATAGGTGATCAGATTGGGAATGTTATCTAATTCTAAATTGTCATCAAATACTATATCTTCTTCAACCAAAATTTTTCCTGAGGCGTTGAACTCTGGATTGGTCATATAGATGTCTAGAAGGTCATTTTCAGTATAAATTTGTTGACCATATATATCTGTTCGCATGTATCTATTATACAACAGAATTGATATTATGTCAACAAACTTTTTGGTTTATCTTTCCAAGATAGATCGTGTTGTGCCCAAACGCTATCGTCAAACAACTTGACTACATTGTTATCTGTGTCTATTTTGAATACGTTTTGATTAGTAGTTTCGATATCGCTACGATACCACCACTTATCACCCAACATAATGTCTGCGTTTTCAGCAGTTTCAGAAACTATTGGGTAACGTATTCCCTCACCCAACAACGAACTTACAGTAAGGTCAGTAATTTTGATTCTATTCTCCATAATAGAATTAAGCTTGAGCAAGATTACCATTGCCACAATCTGATCAAACGGTTCGCTGGGAAGAGTGATTACATTTAAGCCGGCTTCTACATACTTCTCAATTTCTTTGTGCTTTTCTTCATTAATAAACACTGAATTAGTTACAATAGTTTTAATGAAAAAGTCAAGTCTATCCATTGCGATAGTATGTTCTTTTGGTATGTCAGTTTCTACTAGCATTGAAAGCAAAAAGTCATACGTATTAATATAGTATGCGTCATTAAAATGCACACCGGCCACAAAAAATATGTCTCGTTCAATGCGTGTAATCATTTTTTATCTGATTCAATGTTGATCTTGTTCTTGATGTTTTGTTTTTCAAACAATTCATCCATCCTAACTTTATATTGCGCTCTGTAAGATTCTAGTATCATCTGCGCCTGATGAATTAGTGGTCCGTTTCCTGTACGATAAGCAAAAGTTAAGTTTTGCATTAGTGTAGCCATCTTTTCTTGTAGTTGCTCCAATGACAAATCTTTGAGATCACTTTGCTTAATAAACGGATGTTCCATAATATATTACCAGGATGTGAGCTGGATTCTCTTCCAAATATCACTGCCTACATAAACAGTAGCAACACAGTTTCCGGTATCAGTATCAAGCAATACTTCCGACCCAGCTACACCGTTAACTCTTGTTTGACTTACAGTAATGTTTGGACTTGAAATTGACTTGATATAGTATGTCTGACTATCTACTAGACCACCAAATACATTACCGGTGAATACAATAGGGGCATTTACCTCTAAATTAGTAGTATTGAGTAGTGTAATGATATTAGTAGTTTGATACGTTGCAGTTACTTCTTTATTGTATACTGTTGAATTGAATGAGTCAGTACATACATATACATAAGAAGCAGGATTACCGTACATTGTTCCAGATGCATCAGTTAGTGTGAGCATTGCGCCGCCTGGAGTAGATGAAAGTGTGATAGAGTTACTATCTGCCACTTCCTTAACATAGTATGTTGTGCCAGCAGTGATTCCACCAAATGTTGTACCGCTAAATGTGATCGGCATATCACGATAAAAGCCGGTTGTGTCACTGACAGTAACTACATCTATGTTACCGTTGATAGTTGCTGGTGCGGCATATTGTGTCGCACTAACTCTCCACGTTGACCCTGAACCAGAGCCACTGAGATTTTCTACAATCCAAGTATTTGCGGTTACGCCTGAACCACTGAGAATCATACCTTCTTGTACAGTACCTGATGTTTGTACACCGACGGTTAATGTTGTTCCTATAATACCAGTGCTGCCGTCAATAGCAGTCGATGCAACAGTTTGTGATTCACTTACAGTCCAAGTTGAACCCGAGCCTGAACCACTGATATTAGTAACAATGTATGTGTTTGCAGTAACACCGGTGCCGCTAAGCAACATTCCTGCTACGATGGTACCAGTGGATAATGTGCCAATAGTTAATGTGGTACCACTAATTGAGCTACCAGTAGTTGTGAAAGTGTTAGCAGTAATTACAGTAGGAGTATTAGCAGTCTCCGTAACTTCTACCTGTCCAATTGATGTGCTGACTGCTACAGTACCATTTGTATCTCCTTGTACACCTGTAGAAGGAGGATCACGAGTAATTACTTGCGTTGTTTGTAAAGGACGATTAGTTGGAGTAACAGTGATGGTATTACCGCAGTCAATTGTACTAAAGGTGTATTCGAGAATCGAAGTATTTGCCGGTGCAGTCAATGTTGCTGTGCCAGAAACATCAGCATAATTTTCTAATAATACTACACCAAAGTTATTGTTTGATGAAATACATTGGCTAGGTAGCTGAATATTTGCTAATGTATTTGCGATAGTTAATCGTAATACTACATTGCTTTCAGTATTAGTAGGAGCCCATCCGCCGAACTGAAATTGTACATCACCGGTAACAGAGCCATAGTGAACATCAGCCCGATTAACGTCAACTAAAACAGTACCTGATAATGCGTTACCTAGATTATAAGTAGTCGCTCTCCAACCGCTAGTGCTAGCGTTGCTAATAAGTGTATTAGCCATGTCATTGTTTAATACACTGTTATCTAATGCTGCTTTCAATACTACTTTGTTTTGCAAATCAGTAATTTCGGTAGCACCGGTATTAAGATTAGTTTTGATCTGAGCAAAGTTATCTCTAAAGCCCTGAGAGCTATTATTTTGCCCAGGAACAGGATAATTTACGTTGATTCCATTTGTATTAATTTGACTTGTCATATGCTGTTGTTTCCGTAAAGTATTTAGTATTGTGTTTCATCTGGTAAAATTGTTTGTCTTGGGAACAAAATGTAAAAGTTTTTACTATCCAGTGGATCAGGGGTTGGACTTGCACTGGGCAATCCAGTCCATGCGGGTGGCGATAGATTGTTATCATAGTTAAACGTAGTACTCTTGTCTACTGTAAATCTATCAATCTTAAAGTTGATAGTGTTAAGTGTGTACGGGTTCTTCAATACATCTACCCATTTTGTTTGGATGTTGTTTTTGATTGTTTCTGCAAAGCCCGGCTTAGTATAGCAGATAACCCAAGCAGGAACAAATCCAGTAGTACTTCCATTTAGTTGTTGACTTGTCATCCATTTAGGAAGAAGATTACTGTTAAACTCTTGACCCAACACATCACCTACTTGCTGTCGCATGTTAGGCAAACTATTTGGATATAGTTGTTTTGCAAAACCAGGAGTCAACGAGGTATAGTAGTCGGGAAGTCCATAGCTTGCAAAGATATCTTCTTCACTCGTGTAATAGGGTCCTAGCTCAAGAGGAATAAATCTAGGCCAAATTACTTCTTTACTAACGCTTATACCTTGAGGATTAACTAAATTGTCAATTACCTCACTGTATACTACTTCGTATATAATCTCTCCATTATCATTACGTGCTACCGCAGTCTTAATTTCACCTAATGTTATTTGTCTCCAATAGTGATTTTTAGTTACTGCTGCTACATAGTCTTCAAAGTCACTAGCATAGATGCCAAAAGCATGTTCATATACTATGTTGCTAGCTTTTCCGAAATATGGATCAGACGGGCGATATAGATAATCAGTAGGAATAATTTCGGTGTTGTCCAATAGACTTGCAATTAGATTTCTGTCTGAAATGCTAGGTGTACACTTAATGTAGAGAGTGTCAGTTGGTTGTCCAAATTGAATGTCTACCGTAACAGTGAATGTTTTTGTAGAGCTTATTACCGGAAATTTATCTGAGTATGCTTCAACTGTAAATGTAAAGTCTACAGTTGAATTTGGCGGTAAGAATGTTTCAGTAGGTTGATATGCAACTACTCCTGAGATTTCCCCGTTGTCTAGTAATGTTAGATTAGGAGGAAGTGACCCACTATGATTTGATAATCTATATTTTAGCGGAACATCGCTCACTGCTTGAACTTTTAACGTGCTTACGATACCGTTGCTAATAACGCCTAAACTGTCCGGTGTAATCCAATTCACTACCCCTTCAATATCATTCTTAAGTATAAAACTAAAGTTTACGAAAGGAGTTTGTAAAGAAGGATTGATTGCCTTTTGGGCCGCAACCTTAAAGGTGTGTTGACTAATCGAATTGTCGCTTATTACAGGGTTTCCGCGTATCCAACCTGTATTACTGTCTCCTACTAAGCCTAAAGGCAAATCTGCAAACACATATTGCAATGTGTTATTGTCAAAATCACGACCCATAATTTTAAATGTGAATTCATCATCGCTGTTGAATTTACCTATATAGGCTGGTTGAGTGGGTTGATACGTAATACCGTCTCCGTTCGGAGGCAATATGTAGTAACTGTAATCTACATCGTTTTCACCGATATTATATGTAGCTGGACGAGTGTTCAATATAGTAGGGACTCTAGTATTGGGAGGCTTGTTGCCACCGCCAATGCTAGCTGGAGCATTTTGGTTAGCAATAGTGATCGAATATGTTTCTGAGTCTGAACCCAAAGGACTATCTAACGCTAACGTAAAGCTATAAGTTTGAACTGTAGGCTGTCCTTGTGACACGCTAGGCAATGTCGAATTCATGTACCCTACATCATCAGAGAAATTAGCGACGGTCCCACCTGATGTATTTGAAACTGTGAAGGAAGTGCCGTCAGGTAAAATTTCTTTAATGTAATATGCTGCTCCTGACACAATTCCTCCGAAACTAGTTCCGGTGAAAATGATAGGTCTTCCTATAGTGAATCCTACAGTACTGAAGCCAGTGATCACGTTAGAACTGATAGCTACAATTGCAGTATTAACAGTTGGTAAATTAACATTAGTAATAGGTGGATTTGGATAACCTCTGATCAATCCAAATTGATTTATTTCTAGACCAGGCGGAAGTTGACCTTGTGTAACTCTAATTTCTATAGGGTTTGATACTATGGGATTGTTATACTTTATAGCATATTCTACCCATACACTATCTGATTGTGAAAATAATGTACCTGCGGGAGTAGAAAATGAGGGGCCGGATACCCCGGTAATAGTCAACGAAAATGTTCTATCTCTGATATTCTGATAGTTATCTGTAGCTCTAACTACAAATGTCGAAATCTTATTCGATGGCACAGCCCCTGGAATACCGTATATTAATCCATCTTCTGTCATTTGAATGCCGGTCGGCAAAGAACCGCTTATAACAGTATATGTTACTGTAACTGCCGGAAGTACAGCCGAAGCTGATAATTGTACAGGAACTATTGACAATAGTGACGGATAAGTTCCTAAACTTCCGGCAGGTGTATTCCAGTTAGGCTGAGCCATATTAATCCTTACTTAAGTGCCTTTAATGCAATATCGTAGTGATGCTTTCTATCTGCGAGACCGATAGTTCCGCCGTTAATGCGACGAGTTAGTCCTACGAAGTCTCCCTTATCTGCATAGACGTTTAGTTTGTTTGCATCCCAAAACCATCCAGCACTTGCTACAGCACCTTCTGGAGTCTCAAGATATTTAACTGCTTCGTCCAATGACATACCAATTGATTTTGCAAATCGAGTATAGTTGTCTTTTCCAGTTAATTGAATTAACCCGCGACCTCTAAACTTAAATCCGTCGCCACTTGCTTCTGTTCCGTTACCCATACGGTTTGCATATACTTTGTTTGCAATCTTCTGAGGATTACGAGCATAAGCATTTGCTACCGTAATATTAGGAAATCTCTTTGGCCATGTTTTCATAAGTGCTTTAGCACTATAACTTAAGCCTTCAGCAGTGAAGTTAAAACCTCCCGATTCATGTGCAATCTGTGCTAAGAATGCAGCCATTCTCTTTGGGTTTTCAAATAGATCAAAATGCTCTCCGATTTTATTCAACGGTTCTACATATTTTGCAAGAACCGTTGCTCTAGTCTTCGGGCAAATTTCTCTTAATAATTCTAATGTTACTCTACTCATAAGTCCCCCTGTGTTATTTATGGTCTTCCTTGACCTCTATACGCCTTATAGTTTCGTCTTTTGTTCTTATTCATAGTAGAAAACTTAATAGAACTATGAGACAACCCTATAGTAGTCTTTCCTTTAGCTTGATCACTGAATGATACTTTTTGTCCTTTGTTGGAACTTCCACCTGATTTTGCTTTAGCCATTAATTTCCCTTTCTATGTTAAGCAAATGTTGCACCGACTGTATACCAGTCAGTAGTATTAGGAGCAATATATTGTAATGTTGATCCTGCTGGTTGTGTATAAGCTGCGTTCGCTGCTCCTCCGTTAATATCTCCGTTAATATGAGGATATACTAGTAACGAATTTGCAGAAATATTAGTGATAGTGATTGCCATACCTGCAACTGCTGTTGGAAGAATTACTCCCTGAGAAACAAGAACGGTAGAAACCACATTCATTTCTTTTGTGATCGCAGTTGCTTGTGCTTGAGTAGTACCGTTAGCACTAATACCTGTTCCTACAGATCGTAGATGATACCCAGTTACTGAAACATTACCCGCACTAATATTACCGGTTGCTGTCATCGCAGTAATATTAGCGTTTGTTGCACCGATATTTCCTACATTAGCATTAGCAGACACATTCAATGTACCTGTAATAGATAAGGTGTGTGCCGGATTAGTATTAGCAATACCTACATTACCGGTACTAGCAATTCTCATTCTCTCTGGAGGTGTTCCAGCTGATGTTGCGTTTCCAGTTGCAAATGTTATTGCAGCAGGTGGACTTTGAGTTCCGGCAGTATATGTTGCATCTACAATAGTAGTGATATTTGCAACTTCTACTGGCTGTAGACTATCCCAAGCCAAATAGTTAATTTGACCTAATCTATCACCGTTTAACACCTCAGTATAATTGGTAATGTTTCCTCTAAATCGCTCAAATGTTACTAGTCCTGAAGTAGCAGCAGTATTACCAAAGTAACCAGTGTCTACGCCGGTCTTAAGTACTGTTGTTACAGAATTAGTGTCTGATACATATAAGTTACCATCGTGTGCTGTAGCATACAATGTGCCTGTATTCAAGTTTGCATAAATTGCTGTGTTAGAATTTAATGCATAGTTACCATTTGCTGTAGCGGAGATGAACGCTGGATAATATGTACCAGTTGAACGAACATTGTTCAGTACTGCGGATGCATTAGTTGCACTTGTAGCAGTACCAGTTAAAGCACCTACGAATGTTGTTGCAGTAATTGAGTTTGCAGCGTAGTTAGCAGTGATGCCAGTTACAATATTAAGTGCGCTATTTCCATTGGATGAAGATGTAACGCCTGCAAGATATACAGTTGAACTAGTTGATGTATTGGTCTGCACTGCGGCTGCATTCGTAGCACTAGTTGCACTTGTTGCTGCGCCGGATAGAGCACCAACGAATGTCGTTGCAGTAATACTTGCATTTGCTAAGTTAGCACTAATGCCTGCATTGATAACTGCACTTGAGTTTCCATTAGCACTTGAAGTACTAAATGTAGGGTACACTGTCGTTGCAGTTGAGGTGTTCTGTAATAATGCACTAGCATTAGTTGCTGATGTTGCACTTGTTGCAGCACCGCTTAGTGAGCCGACAAATGTAGTTGCAGTAATACTTGCATTTGCTAAGTTAGCACTGATGCCTGTATTGATAACAGCACTTGAATTTCCGTT
>JACCDG010847274.1_pt1 | contig 10795 bp, 11 predicted proteins | sample 7442471 | NCBI WGS metagenome assembly JACCDG01 (sample SAMN15323444, study PRJNA562643) | freshwater metagenome | isolation source: river surface water | place: USA:Blue River Watershed | collected 2017-08-17 | reverse complement strand
GCGTTTTCGGAGCTCCATCGCTTTTATCTCTGTGTTTTGAGGAGTCCCTTTCATGGGCAACAAACTTTACGTCGGCAACCTGCCTTACTCGGTTCGCGACGGCGATCTGGAACAAGCCTTCGGTGAAGTCGGTGCTGTGACCAGCGCCAAAGTCATGATGGAACGTGACACTGGCCGCTCCAAAGGCTTCGGCTTTGTGGAAATGGGCAGCGATGACGAAGCACAAGCTGCCATCAACGGCATGAATGGCCAGCCTTTGGGTGGTCGTAACGTGGTGGTGAACGAAGCCCGTCCCATGGAAGCACGCCCTCCTCGCACGGGTGGTTTTGGTGGCGGTGGCTACGGTGGTGGCCGTCGTGAAGGCGGTGGTGGCTACGGTGGCGGTCGCGAAGGCGGCGGCGGTTATGGTGGCGGCCGTGAAGGTGGTGGTGGCTACGGCGGCGGTCGTCGCGAAGGCGGTGGCGGTTATGGCGGCGGCGAAGGTGGCGGCGGTGGTTTCCGCAGCCCCTACGGCGCAGGCCCACGCGGTGGTGGCGGTCGCCGTGAAGGCGGTGGCGGCGGTTACGGCGGCGGCTATTGAGCCCGACTTTGGCCCATCTGAGTGTGGGCCCTTGAATGCAAACAAAGCCCTGCACTGCAGGGCTTTGTTGTTTATGGCGTGGGTGCAGACTGCTGATCAGTCGCTTCGGAACAAATTCAGGGGACTTTTCGGAGTTTGGGGGCCAGCGTGCCGCGCACACGGCCTTGCAGCACGTGTTCGCCCGTTTTGCTGTTGAAGTTCATGGTGTCGGCGGTATAAACATCGCGGTCACGGGTGATGCGAACCGGATCGGATGACACCACACGGTCTTCGTCGGGCAAGGCCACCAGGCGTTCACCCCGCAGTTCGATTTGGGGTCGATCGTTTTGCGGATGCTTGATGGCGTAGGCGTTGCCCATCAGGGTGACTTGCTTGCCATCGTCCGTGGCAATGCCTTGTTCGGCTTGCGCATTCATCCTGGCCCCTTTTTCGTTTTCGGCATAGATGCGAACCTGATCGATGTACAGGTCCTCGGTGGCCGGATAGTGCCGAGCCTTGTCCCCAGTGACCTCGCGCGTCATCCGACCGTGGGTATCAAAGGATTTGACCGAAAAATCAGACAGACGGTAATCCGGGTCCTGTCGCACCGGTTTGTTGGTTTCGGGTGTCAGCAGGGCAGGCACGCTTCTGACCAGCCACCAACTGCCGGAGGCCAGCAGCCCCATCACGATCAAGGGCAGGTACACGCTCAACTTGTCAAGCAGGCGGTTCAGGCTGTTCATGCGGAGGGACCTGTGTGCGCGCTGATGCCGACCTGGTCCAGCAAGCGTGCGTAATGGCCGCCAGCCACCAGCAACAGATCACAAAACGCGCGTGCTGCGCCTTCACCACCGCGCTCGGTCGTGACGTGGTGGGCTACGGCCTTGGCCTGTGCATGGCCGTTGACGGGTGCGCAGGCAAAAGCCACGCGTTGCATGACCGGCAAATCGGGCCAGTCATCGCCCATGGCGGCCGCTTGCGCCCAGCTCAGGCCCAAGGTGTTGAGGAATTCTTCGGCCGCTGGGCGTTTGTCCTCGGTGCCAAATCGCGCATGCACAATGCCCAAAGCCTTCAGGCGAAGGCGCAGTGCGGGGGAATCACGTCCGGTGATGACCACGGGGGTGATGCCCACTTGCTGCAACAACTTCAGGCCCTGCCCGTCCAGTGTGTTGAAGCGTTTGAGGGCTTCGCCCGTTTCAGAAAAATAAAGTCCACCATCGGTCAGCACGCCATCCACATCGAAAAAAACGACGCGGATGCCTTGCGCCTGGAGCAGCAGCTCGGGCGGGTAGTTCAGGGCAGGAGTCAAAGCACGCATGTCAGATCACCTTGGCCCGCATCAGGTCGTTGGTGTTGAGCGCACCGCACAAACGGCCCTCGGCGTCGACCACCAAAATGCTGGTAATGCGATGGGCCTCCATGATCTCGACCGCTTCCACGGCCAGTGCATCCTGGCGGATGGTGCGTGGCTGGGCGTGCATGACATCGCTGGCCTTGAGCGAGCGCAGGTCCTGGCCTTTTTCAATCAGTCGGCGCAAATCGCCATCGGTGAAGATGCCCAGCACCTGACCATCGGCGTCCACCACCGAGGACGCGCCCAAGCCTTTGTGGCTCATCTCACGCATCAGTTCCGAAAAGCTGGCTTCGGGGGACACGCGAGGCACGGCATCGCCCGAACGCATCACATCGCTCACATGGGTCAACAGCCTGCGACCCAATGAGCCGCCGGGGTGCGAGCGTGCAAAGTCTTCGGGTTTGAAGCCACGGGCGTCGAGCAGCGCCACGGCCAGCGCGTCACCCAGGGCCAGTTGCGCGGTGGTGCTGGCGGTGGGGGCAAGGTTCAGCGGGCAGGCTTCCTTGGCCACCGAGCTGTCCAGCACCACATCGGCATGGCGCGCCAGCGAGGAGTCCAGGCCACCTGTCATGGCGATCAGGGGGACCCCCTGGCGCTTGAGCACCGGCAGGATGGCGACCAGTTCGTCGCTTTCACCACTGTTGGAGATGCCCAGCACCACATCGACCAGCTTGATCATGCCCAGATCGCCGTGGCTGGCTTCGGCCGGGTGTACGAACATGGCCGGTGTGCCGGTGGAGGCCAGTGTGGCGGCGATCTTGCGACCAATGTGTCCACTTTTGCCCATGCCGGTCACCACCACGCGGCCTTTGACATGCAGCATCATCTGGACGGCTTTGACAAAGCGCTCGTCCAGGCGGCTCTTGATGTCTTGCAGGGCGGCGGCTTCGATGTCGAGCGTCTCGCGTGCCAGCTGCAGGATGGATGGGGCGTTCAGGGTCATGCGGCCATTTTATCGGGCGGGACCTGCTTTGAGCGACACAGGGAAAACCGGGAAGAAATAGACCCTTCTCACGCATGAAGGCCTCACATTCCGTTGGTACGATCAAGGCATGAGCGCCTTGGAGTTGACCTTGTTGTATTTGCTGGCCGCCGTGCTGGGCGTGGTCGGCTGCCGCATGCTCAAACTGCCGCCCATGCTGGGTTATTTGGCTGTGGGCGTGGTGATTGGTCCTAACGCGTTGGCGCTGGCACAAAACTCCGAGGGCGTGAAGCACCTGGCCGAATTTGGCGTGGTGTTCCTGATGTTCGTGATCGGGCTGGAGTTCAATCTGCCCAAGTTGAGATCCATGCGCAAACATGTGTTTGGTCTGGGCTTGCTGCAGGTCCTGCTGACCTTGGTGATCGTGACGGTGTTGTCCCTGTTCGTGGCCACGCTGGCCCCCACGCTCTGGAAAATGGAGTGGCAAACCGCGCTGGCCTTGTCGAGTGCGATGGCCATGAGCAGCACAGCGATCGTGATCAAACTGGTGGCAGACCGGCTGGAGCTGGAGACCGAACATGGCAAACGGGTGGTCGGTGTGCTCTTGTTTCAGGATTTGGCGGTGGTGCCGTTGATCGTGATGATTCCCGCTTTGGCCGCACCGGCTGAAGAAATGTTCTCAGCGTTGCTACTGGCGGCGGCCAAGGCCACGGTGTTGATCACTTTGCTCATGACGGGTGGGCAACGGGTCATGCGCTGGTGGTTGACCCTGGTGGCGCGGCGCAAGAGTGAAGAGCTGTTCGTGTTGAACCTGCTCTTGGTCACTTTGGGCCTGGCCTGGGTCACCGAGCTGGCGGGTTTGAGTCTGGCGCTGGGGGCCTTCATTGCAGGCATGTTGATTTCGGAGACCGAATACAAGCATCAGGTGGAATTGGATATTCGGCCGTTTCACGATGTCTTGCTGGGGCTGTTTTTCATCACCATCGGCATGATGCTGGACTGGCATATCGTCGTTGAGCGTTGGCCATTGGTGCTGGTGCTGACCACGCTGCCGGTGATTTTCAAGTTGGTGCTGGTGACCGCATTGACCAAGTTCACGGGCGCGGCCAATGGTGTGGCCTTGCGTACCGGGCTGTATTTGGCGCAGGCGGGTGAATTCGGTTTTGTGTTGCTCACGCTCGGGGCGCAAAGCCACATCATTCCGCCCGCCCTGCTCAACCCGGTGCTGGCCAGCATGGTGCTGTCCATGATGGCCACGCCCTTCATCATCATGCACAGCGACCGCATCGTGCTCAAGGTGGTGGCCAGTGAGTGGTTGCAACAGTCCCTGCAGATGACGACGATTGCCCGCAAGTCGATCAACACCAGCAAGCACGTGATCATTTGCGGCTATGGGCGTTGTGGCCAAAACCTGGCCCGCATGCTCGACAAGGAAAACATTCCCTACATGGCACTGGACCTGGACCCCGACCGGGTACGCCAAGCCGCCGCTGCAGGCGACTCGGTGGTCTTTGGTGACGCCGGTCGCTTGCAGTCGCTCATGGCTGCAGGCTTGGCCCGCGCCAGTGCGGTGGTCATCACCTACCTGGACGTGCCCGCTGCCATGAAGGTGCTCGACCATACCCAGGGCCATGCGCCGCAGGTGCCCGTGATCGTGCGCACACAAGACGATCTGGACCTGGAAAAACTGCAACTGGCTGGTGCCACCGAGGTGGTGCCAGAGGCACTGGAGGGCTCGCTCATGCTGGCCAGCCATGCGCTGGCGCTGGTGGGCGTGCCCATGCGGCGGGTGATTCGCCTCGTGCAAGACCAGCGCGATGCGCGCTACAACTTGTTGCGCGGTTATTTCCATGGCGCGGACGATGACACGCTGGACGAGATTGATCATGAACGCTTGACCACGGTGAGTCTTCCCATGGCTTCGCCCTGGCTGGGCAAGCATATAGAGGACCTCGCTTTCCACGCCATGGGGGTGCAGGTGGTCAATTTGCGCCGCGCCAACGGTCAGCCTGAAACCGTGAGAGATGGCACCGAGCTGCACGCCGGTGACACGCTGGTTTTGTCGGGTAAATCGCAAGCGCTGTCTGTGGCCGAAGAAAAACTCCTGCGAGGTTGAAGACATGGACGATCTGAACGTCAACGACTATTTGAAAAGCCACATCCGCACGGTGCCCGACTGGCCTGCGCCGGGCGTGCAGTTCCGTGACATCACACCGCTGTTGCAAGATCCACGTGTGTTCCGTGTGCTGATCGATGCCTTTGTGCACCGTTACATGCATCCGGCACTGCGCCCTGATGTGGTGGCGGGGCTGGATGCGCGCGGCTTTATTTTGGGATCGGTGGTGGCATACGAGTTGGGTCTGGGCTTTGTGCCCATCCGCAAGAAAGGCAAGCTGCCTTTCACCACGGTAGAAGAAACCTACGAGCTGGAGTACGGCAGCGCTACGGTGGAGCTGCATACCGATGCGGTCAGGCCGGGTCAGCGGGTTTTGCTGATCGACGACTTGATTGCCACGGGCGGCACCATGATGGCAGGCAAGAAGCTGCTTGAAAAACTGGGAGCAACCGTGATCGAGGGCGCGGCCATTGTGGATTTGCCCGAGTTGGGTGGTTCGGATCGGATCAAGAGAAGCGGCCTCAAGCTGTTCACCCTCGTGTCCTTCGAGGGGCACTGAAGACCTGTTGACTGCCCCTTTGGTGCTGTCGCGGCGGGCGCTGACAAAGCTTTTGCCTCGATTTAAGCTGGTGTTTTGATTTCTTCAAACACCATGAACCCAGCCAATACCCCAACATCAGCGACCGACGATCGTGTGCCCTACGCCAAACCCCAGCCTTGGGGCATGGCCCCCGACATGGTGGTGCAGAACGTGCAAACCGATGACGAAAGCCTGTGGGCCCCTGTGGGGCCCGATATCTGGTCACGCCCGTTGCACCTGAATGTGTCGGGTGGTTTTTATGTGCACCTGCTCAAGGTCAAGCGCTCGGGCCTGCTGCAGCGTCACCGTCACTCGGGCATGGTGCATGCCCATGTGCTGCGTGGTAAATGGTTGTATCTGGAGCACGACTGGGTGGCCGAAGAAGGTAGCTATGTGTTTGAACCCCCGGGCGAGACCCACACCCTGGTGGTCCCCGATGATTGCCAGGACATGGTGACGATGTTCACCGTGCATGGCGCACTCATGTACGTTGACACGCAAGGCCACGCTACCGGTTATGACGACGTGTTCACCCGCATCGAGAAATACCGTGCCCACTTCGAGGCCGTAGGGTTGGGGGCAGACTACGTGAAGAATTTCATGCGCTGAAATCTCACTGAGCCAATAAAAAACCGCTCAGCTGAGCGGTTTTTTATTGAGGGCTGAGCGTTGGCTCAGCGCAATGACATCAAAGCGGCTTTTTGATCCAGTTGGCGATTTCACCAATGATCCCGCGTCGGAATGCCAGCACGCAGATCACAAAGATCACGCCCTGAATGATGGTGACCCAAGCCCCGAATTGGGCGAGGTAGTTTTGCATGCTCACAATCACCGCGGCCCCCACCACCGGGCCAAACAAGGTGCCCAGACCACCCAGCAGGGTCATCAAGACCACCTCGCCCGACATGGACCAGTGAACATCGGTCAACGATGCCAACTGAAACACCAGTGACTTGGTGGCTCCGGCGGTCCCCGCCAATGCCCCCGAAATCACAAACGCAATCAGTTTGAACATGTCGGTGTCGTAGCCCAATGAAATGGCGCGATCCTGGTTTTCGCGGATGGCTTTGAGGATCTGACCAAAAGGCGAATAGATGATGCGCCAGATCAGGGCAAAACCAGCCAGGAAGATCGCCAGCACAAACATGTACATGGCTGAATTGTCAGACAGGTCAAACATGCCAAACAGTTTGCCCCGAGGCACGCTCTGAATGCCATCCTCACCACCGGTGAAAGGCGTTTGCAGGTAAAAGAAAAATACCATTTGCGAGAACGCCAAGGTGATCATCGCAAAGTAGATGCCTTGTCTGCGAATCGCCAGCATGCCTGTCACCAGGGCCAGCAAGCCCGAGCAAGCGGTGGCAAACAGCACGGCCAACTCCGGGTTCCAGCCCCAGACCTTGGCGGCATGCGCAGCCGCGTAGCCCGCAGTACCCAAAAACATGGCATGCCCAAACGAGAGCAGGCCGCCAAAGCCAATGAGCAGGTTGAAGGCGCATGCAAACAAGGCAAAGCACATGACCTTCATCAGGAAGACGGGGTACACCCAGATCGGGGCAATGACCAGCACCATCACCATGATGGCAAAGGCCACCCACTGGTGCGTGAACGACTGGGTTTTGAGTGAGTGAGTCGGGACAGTGGACATGGTCTTACTTCTGGGTGCCGAACAGGCCTGCGGGCTTGATCAAAAGAACAATGGTCATGATGATGAAAATCACCGTACTGGAGGCTTCCGGGTAGAACACTTTGGTCAGACCTTCGATCAGTCCCAACCCAAATCCTGTCAGGATCGCCCCCATGATCGAGCCCATACCGCCGATCACCACCACCGCAAACACCACAATGATGATGTCCGCGCCCATGGTCGGGTTGACTTGGTAAATGGGGGCGGCCATCACACCAGCAAAAGCCGCCAGACCCACGCCGAAACCATAGGTCAATGTGATCATGCGCGGGACGTTGATGCCGAAGGCCTGCACCAGGCTTGGGTTTTCAGTCGCGGCGCGCAGATAGGCACCCAGTTTGGTCCGCTCAATGACATACCAGGTGGTCAGGCACACCACCAGCGAAGCCACAATGACCCAGGCGCGGTACTTGGGCAGGAACATGAAGCCGGTGTTGTAGGCACCCTGGAAGATCTCAGGCACCGGATAAGGCATGCCTGAAGAGCCGAATTCGTGGCGGAACAAGCCTTGAATGATCAAGGCCAGACCGAAAGTGAGCAGCAGGCCATAAAGATGGTCAAGCTTGTACAACTGTTTGAGCATGGTGCGCTCGATCAGCATGCCCGTGGCACCCACGACCACTGGAGTCACAATCAGCGCAACCCAGTAATTGATTCCGAGCTTGGTCAAACCAAGATAGGCCACAAAGGCGCCCAGCATGTACTGGGCACCATGAGTGAAGTTGATGATGTTCAGCAAGCCGAAAATCACGGCCAGGCCCAGCGAGAGCAATGCATAAAAAGAGCCGTTGATCAGCCCGATCAGCAATTGCCCAAACAGGGCTTGTGAAGGTATGCCAAAGATTTCCATGGTGATGTATCGACTTGCTTGAACAAAGGGTTGAAATTACTTCTTGACCAATGGGCAATCACTCTCGGCCAAGGGGCGGAAGGCCTCGTTGGCTGGAATGGTGGCTACCAGCTTGTAGTAGTCGTATGGACCTTTGGATTCGGCAGGCTTCTTGACCTGGAACAGATAGGCAGGGTGGATTTTGCGACCGTCTGGACGCACAGAACCTTTGCCAAACAAAGGATCGTCGGTGGGCAGCTCTTTCATCTTGGCGGCGACTTTGGTGCCATCATCAGTCTTGGCTGCATCCACCGCCTTCAGATAGTGGATCACGCTCGAGTAAACACCGGCTTGCACCATCGATGGGTATTTGCCCCCCTGGAGTGCTGCGAAACGCTTGCTGAAAGCGCGTGTGCTGTCGTTCAAGTCCCAGTAGAAGGTTTCGGTCAGCATCAGGCCTTGTGCAATGTTCAGGCCCAGCGAATGCACGTCGGGCAAGAACACCAGCAAGCCTGCCAGGTTTTGACCACCCTTGGTGATGCCGAATTCAGCCGCTTGCTTGATCGAGTTGGTGGTGTCACCCCCAGCGTTGGCCAAGCCAATGATCTTGGCTTTGGACGATTGGGCTTGCAGCAAGAAAGATGAGAAATCCTGGGTTGGGAATGGGGTGCGGACTTTGCCCACGACTTTGCCACCGTTCTTGGTCACCACGGCTTCGGTATCCCGCTCCAAGGCGTGACCGAAAGCATAGTCAGCGGTCAGGAAGAACCAGGTGTCGCCACCGCTTTTGACAATTGCTTTACCTGTGCCGTTGGCCAGCATCCAGGTGTCATAAGCCCAGTGGATGGTGTTGGCGTTACAAGCCTTGCCAGACAAGTCGGCGGTGGCAGAACCCGAGTTCACGTGCAGCTTGCCCTTGTCACTGGCAATTTTGGCCACAGCCAGACCGACCGAAGATGTGGGCACGTCGGCAATCATGTCGACCTTGTCGGTATCAAACCATTGACGAGCCACGTTAGAGCCCACATCGGGTTTGTTTTGGTGGTCAGCGCCCACCACTTCCACTTTGAGTGTGCTCTTTGTGGCCTTGATGTAGTCTTCAACGGCCATTTTGGCTGCCGTGACCGAACCGGGGCCGGTGATGTCGGAGTACAGACCCGACATGTCGTTGAGCACGCCGATCTTGACGATGCCGTCAGAGATTTGCGCTTGTGCACCGCCAGCAAAGGCGCAAGCTGCCATGGCCGCGAGAGAAAGAAGTTTGCGTTTCATCGTGTTGTCTCCAGTTAGAAAAGAAATCAGACGCCCAAGTACTCGTTCAACATGCCCATCTTGGAGGACAGCTCTTGCGAGCTGAAGGACTCCACCATCTGACCATGCTCCATCACATAAAACCGGTCGGCCAAGGGCGCGGCAAACCGGAAGTTCTGCTCCACCATGATGATGGTGAAGCCCTTGGCCTTGAGGGCCGTGATCATGCGCGCCAGCGCCTGCACGATCACCGGGGCCAGGCCTTCGGAAATTTCGTCGAGCAACAAAAACCGTGCGCCTGTGCGCAGGATGCGGCCAACCGCCAGCATTTGCTGTTCGCCGCCGGACAGGCGTGTACCGGGGCTGTTGCGCCGCTCCAGCAAGTTGGGGAACATGTCGTAAATCTCTTCGACCGACATGCCGTTGGGGGCAATGACCGGTGGCAACATCAAGTTTTCTTCGCAAGTCAGGGCCGAGAAAATGCCCCGCTCTTCAGGGCAATAACCCAGACCCAGCTTGGCAATCTGGTGCGGTGCCCAGTTCACGGTTTCCTGCCCCTTGATCGTGATCGAGCCGGTGCGGCGTCCGACCAGGCCGAGGATGGACTTGACGGTGGTGGTGCGTCCCGCACCGTTGCGTCCCAGCAGCGTGACCACTTCGCCTTCGTTCACGGTCATGTCCACCCCGTGCAGGATGTGCGACTCGCCATACCAGGACTGCAGATTGCTGATGCGCAGGAACTCTTTGGATTCAGCCATGAGCCCCCTCCAGCTGGTTGTCGGTGGTGCCCATATAGGCTTCGAGCACTTGGGGGTTTTGTGAAACCACGGCGTAAGGTCCTTCTGCAATCACTTGCCCACGCTGCAAGACACTGATGGTGTCTGCAATCTTGGACACCACATTCATGTTGTGCTCCACCATCAAAATGGTGCGGTTGGCACCGACCTTCTTGATCAGCTGCGTCACCCGGTCCACGTCTTCGTGACCCATGCCTTGGGTCGGCTCGTCCAGCAGCATCAACTCAGGGTCCATGGCCAGCGTGGTCGCGATCTCCAATGCCCGCTTGCGACCATAAGGCAGCTCTACGGCTGTCAAGTCGGCCATGCTGCCCAGATCCACCTGATCCAGCAAAGCCATGGCCTGATCGTTGAGCTGGTTCAGGCTCCGCTCGGAGCGCCAGAAGTGCAACGAAGTGCCCGTGGCCCGTTGCAGACCAATGCGCACGTTTTCCAGCACCGTGAGGTTGGGGAATGTGGCCGAAATCTGGAACGACCGCACAATGCCGCGCCGCGCCACCTGCGATGGTTTTTCGGGGGTGATGTCATGGCCATTGAACAAAATCTGACCACGTGTGGGAATCAGGAATTTGGTCAGCAGGTTGAAGACCGTTGTCTTGCCTGCACCGTTAGGGCCGATCAGCGCGTGGATATGACCGCGCTGCACCTTCAGGCTCACGCCGTTGACGGCAACAAAACCTTTGAACTCTTTGACAAGCTC
>JACCDG010572780.1_pt1 | contig 10796 bp, 12 predicted proteins | sample 7442471 | NCBI WGS metagenome assembly JACCDG01 (sample SAMN15323444, study PRJNA562643) | freshwater metagenome | isolation source: river surface water | place: USA:Blue River Watershed | collected 2017-08-17 | reverse complement strand
GGCGGCCTCATCCCATAACTGTCAAAATAATACACACCCGATTTACCCTCCCTTGTGTCTATAATAAGCCCCACCCAATGCGAACCCTTTCCTAAATGATTATCTAGATTAAGCACAACCCCCCCATATTTTACACCCTCCGCACGCAGCTTCGGGATTTCAATCGCACACATTTTAGGAATAAGGCATTGTGTCTGGCCTTTTACATACGGTGACGGCGCCGAGAAATCAATAGGATGGACTCCGAAGAATCGGAACCATGGATAAATATCGGCATATTGCTGAAGAACCTGCTCAATATTCTCATTGTTGAGCCATTGATCTGGGTCGGAATCCCATTCAGCCGGCTTCGCAGGTCGAAAAGCTTGTGCTAAGAGTTCCTTCGCTGCCACTGTACCAGCCGCCTCCAAAATACAGCGTTCATCTGTCTCTTTACACTTACTACGGGCAGCTAAATCGCGTCGCAAGGTTCGTGAAGGGCGTGCTCGGACTGCTCGGGCCAGCTCAGCATCTGTTACACATTGCCCACGCCGTTTGCGAGTTGCAGAAGCAGCACCAACAAAGCGTGGATGACACTTCGGTGCGCCTAAAAAAGCCTCATACGGCCCTACACCTTTCGGTTGATGACCTCCTATCAGACGTTCTAAGGCCGCAGCCATTGCTAATTAATCGAGAGAGAAAAACATGGGCAATTAGTAAATGGCCGACGACAACACGCCTGATGTAACAATAACCTACACAAGCTATCGTTACTGGCGCATAATATTTCCACTCTTTGTTCTTGTTTTAGTAATTGAGTATTTGGTGCTCTTTTTCATGTATCCTGCATCGGCCAACTTAGGAATGATGGCAAATATAACAGGCGTTAAGAACGCTATTAACGGGCGCATGAATGCTGTCCGTCGGCAATATTTAGGGTCACGGACTTAAAGGCTGGCAGCCCACCTTTTCCGCACGGTCTATTAGAATGGGTGGCGAAATGGTACCAATCGTCCTAATGGTCGTCGGCGTCGGCGCACTTTTATACTCTCTTGTCGCAATTTCATACTACGTCGGCGGTAAAGATGATTATGCATCCTTACAGCCCATGTTAACCAGTATTGCCATCGTTAACCTCATTGGCACTATTCTACTAATGGTCGGTATGATCGTCTACTTCAAAGCACAACCTGCACTTGCCAATATATTTGCAATCGGTATTTCCGGTATTGCGGTGTTTTTCTCTATGACTGCCGTCAGCGTCAGCGTTCTTGGTAAAGTATACTCATAATGTAGATTATGAAACATATATTTATCCAATTAATATTATTGATATCCGTTTTATTATTATTATTAATCATAATAAAATACTATAATAAAAAATATGAATCATTTGAATCGCCTACATGGGCAATTGTACAATATGATGATCGACCACTAAGTGATACTGATAAAAAGTTAATTGACATTAATCAACAATACGCGGCTAGACACAATTATGATTACTTTTTTTTAAACAATGGTTATGAGCATTTACCCCCTTATTGGGCTAAAGTAGCAGCTGTACACGATCTCTTAAAACAAGGTAAACATAAAGGTGTTTGCTGGATTGATACCGATGCCGTTTTTGTTAAACCATCTACATCAATCGATGATTTCTGTAATATAGATCCTACAAAGTCATTTTATATGGCACAAGATCCACCCGTTCACCATAATGGTAATTTTAACGCTGGTATATGGTTTGTTCGTAATGATACAAATGGCAACTCAATTATGGATCATTGGATGAATTGCTGGAATGCCGTTGCAAAAGATTGGACAAAAAATGGCCCTAAATGGCATTGTACTGGTACATGGTCAGGGCCATCCTATGAACAAGGAGCTTTCATTGACAATGTATTCAAACATAATGAATTGTCAAAATTTATTAAACAATTTTCATATGATTTTTTACAATCAATTGATGCAAGTTTACCAAACGCATTTACATTACATTTTTCCAGTCATCAAAAAGCTCATATACCTAGTTTCCTGGAATCTTATAAATTGCTTTAACACTCTGCTGAAAACGCAGTTTACATAGATTAGCACCCGATACATCTGTTTGAATTGGAATTAATGTCTGTAAAATCGAAATTGAGGGATTCGTCAAAATGGAAATACCATGTAACTGAAATGCAATGCGCACTTTCTCACCCTGCTGAAGTGCTAATTGCATCCCTTGCTGCACTGAACCTGATCCATATACCCTAACAGATTGTGCAGAATTTCCCATATAAAGTGTAAGCTTCTTGTTATAGACGAGTGGGAAAATCATACGACGGAAAAAATCGGTCGTCAATGTTGGATTTACAAACCCAAAAAAAGACTGCTGATGTAAATATAACGTCGTCGCCAAATATGCCTGCATTGTTGACAACTTTGTCGCAAATGTTGCATGCTCCGCTAAACTCAATACCAACTTCCCCGTCTGCAAATCATGAAACAATACCTCTAATGGAGGCGTTAATATCACAAAATTACTAAGTGTTACATTATTGTCTATATATTTTAAGGGAGCAATCATAATTTTTTGACTTATCTGTGGCTCAAAGGGCGACATGTGTATATTATGAATGTCCAGAGTTTGTGAAGGTATCCATAACTCCATTTGCTCTGACAGCGCGTTGGCAATTTAGACTCTACTGGAAGCCAGGGTCTAAGTCCGCGCAGTTATTTAACAATAATTATGGCCACTCATATACCCAATCTTGTTTGGCTCGGCCCACGTGGCGCCGGCAAACGAACCGCCCTCCAAACATTCCTACAAGAGTATGCAGCACGTCTTCGACAACCGTACAACCTCCAAACGAAACGCTGGCAATTGCAAAATGGCGATGGAGAAGGTGAAATTTCAACCTCCGTCGAAGATAGCGGTGGCAGTAAGGATGAAAAGAAAGGCCTTGTGTATGAAGTGAGCCGTATTCATAAAGGATTCGATGTCGCCCGTATGAGCCTCCAAGATAAAAATTACGTTCAGGCAATATTAGCAAATCTCCAGGGCACCTCCAATATCCTCCTTGGAGATGGCCCAGGTGCAAGCCACATCTTTGTATTCTATCATGCACATCTTCTAAGTGAAGAGAGTGTTATTCTCATTCAGGAAGTATTAGAAAAATACAGCAGCACTGTAACATTCCTATTTACAAGTGACTATCCACTTAGTCGCCGTCTAAATGATTGGTTCTTAGAAATCCCTTATCCAGGCCCTGATCGCGCCTATATTGCTCTGCAAGGACAGCATACGGGTCTACAGAAAGTAAACGCTGAAGGTCAAGGAGATGCTTGGATGCATTTCTTTGATCGGTCCTTTAACAACTGGCGAGCCCGTAAAGGAACTGTGTGGACCGCCGCAGCAGCTGTGGAAATTCGCCAATGGATTTATACATGTATGCAACGTAATTTGCGGTGGTGTGATATGATTTTATATTGGACGCAAACAATTCATCGCAAATATGAGGCAGGTCAATTAGAGTTGGAGGAGGCGAGGCGATGTTTTGCGTATTTGGCGAAGGCAACTATGGGAGGGGGATTTGTGATGTTGCCGAGTTATCGTATCCCAGTCGCTTGGGAACAATTTATGATCGACTTCCTGGAATGCTTCGCTGGTGCCTAGAGTGGGGGAACAAGTTCCCCCACACCCCGTTCCTTGGATAAGCTCGGTGGCTACGCCACCTACGCAGCGATTGCTAGGCTACCTACTTAAAGCCAGCCTAGGCTCCCGCCATACTTTCTAATAGACACTTCCTAACTGGCTATTAGAGTGTATTTAGCAAATTCTGCGCATCTGCAAATTTGCAGATCTGCGTTTCAATCGCAGCTGCCAACTTCCCTGCCAGGAATGTTCCTGCCAGCCGGCCAGCAACTGCCTGCCTGCCGCGCAAACGCAGATCTACCGTTGGCAGATTCCTCAAACTCCTAATTGATACCTAGCACTTCCTATTTGACCACTTAGGGATTGTATAAGAAATCTCAACAGTAATATAGTAAATGCGGAATAGCAATCAGCTTGCAGCAGCCGCCTACTATCACCCCTTATACCAAGAAGCCCTCGCTCTCATGAAAAAAGAACAAGCACTCCCTGCACCCTCCTGGCGAGCCGGCAAAGTTACGCTCGCAGATCTTCAACTCATCCGCAAAGAATCTGCCGGCGGTCCCTTCGATCGCCTAAATCTCCGTGCCGCCATGAACGCAGCTCTTGCAGCCGGCCATGCGCAGATCTTCATCCATGAATCTGCCGTAGGTCGCATCATCACCATAACTGACCTCGCATACGATCCCACACCCTTACGCGAATGGGGGCGCATTCTGCGACTTTATGGCGGGGCAAAAGCATCGACTAAACCCCAAGTCCTCTGGTTCGCCTCACGTCAACAACGCCATTTTCCACCCCGCCAACAACCCGTTGGCCCCGAACACATTAACGGCGGATACTGCATGCCTTGCGAACCCAATACCGTCGTCATTTATCGATATGAAGATGCAACTCGTGTTCTAATTCATGAATTACTACACGGGTTTTGTACAGATCGCCCATTAACGCCTAACCATCGCATTGAGCAGTTAGAGAGTTCCACAGAGGCCTGGGCAGAAATCATCCTAGCAGCTGGACGTGAAACAGGTGTTATGTCACCTCGCCCCATTCGTGGCGCACTCAGCGCACAACTCCAATGGACTGCCCTACAGAATCTCCGCCTTCGTCGCGATCATGGTGTTCGCACACCAACCGATTACTCTTGGCGTTACACCATCGGTAAAGAGGCCGCTCTCATTCGTCTCGGATTTGTTCCCTACATTGAAAAATACCGAAATGTCAGCCTCCGCCTAACACCCCCAGTCAGCCGCGATCAAGTATATTAAACATATAAAATTGCTATATTTATAGGTACACTATAGAATGACATCTCTTTACACAAATGTACTTTCTGACGAAGAGCTACAGTATTTGAACAATTTCCCGGAAGTTCTCCAGGCAAAGGCTTTATTGGATGCTAGACCTACTGGAATGGTCTATTTCTCAGTACCAGCGACCGATTTAATCCGTAACACATTGCGCACCAGCTTTGGCCTACATATCGCAGCCGGTTCCTCAATTCCCATGCGCTGGATTAAAGGAGATACCGCACCACACATTGACACAGGTTCAACCGATTTCCAGAATACCTATTTACTATATCTAAATGACTCTCCTGGTGAACTCATCATTGACTCCCAATCATATCCTATTCAGGCTAATACTGGATTTGTATTCAATGAAGGTGTGTCACATAAAACACAGAACACAGGTGATGCCCCTCGTTTACTGCTCGGCCCAATGAATGAATTTGCCATGCCTGTAGGCAGCCCTTTAACATATTTTCCTACAGAGGCCGATGCTCTAGCTTTCACGAATGTCTTGGGATATGGAGGAGGATTTGTAGTTGGATCAGGAGGCCCTTTTGGACCTGGAAGCGGATATACAAGTTGGAGACTTGCTTCTAATAGTACTGGTACATCACCACAAAATATAACATATATTAACGGAGATACATTAAACGCCGATGGTTCATATTTTCTATATCCCGCCGCACCATGCTTCTTAGAAGGATCCACAATCCTCTGCCAAGTAGACGGTGTTGAAAAATATGTACCTGTTGAACAACTGAAGAATGGCACACTTGTTAAAACTACATTCGATGGATACAAACCAGTTGTCCTAATTGGAAAAGGCACCATTCAAAATCCTGGTAACAGTGAACGCACCGAAAACCGCCTCTATAAATGCTCTTCATCCAAGTACCCTCAGCTCACCGATGATCTATATATTACAGGCGCCCATTCTATCCTCGAATTTCCTATAACTGACAAACAAAAGGAAGACATCACCAAACATCTTGGGAAGTTGTATGTCACTGATAAAAAATACCGACTCATGGCATGCATCGATGAACGCGCTGAACCTTGGAATTCAGAAGGAACATATACTATATGGCATTTTGCCCTTGAAAATACAGATGAAAAAATGAATTATGGTGTATATGCAAATGGTGGATTACTTGTGGAAACCTGCTCTATAAATTCCATGAAAAACAAATCAAATTTGTTAATTATCGAATAATACTGTCAAATTGGTTTAACATTTTGCAGTTTCATTTGTGATCTCCTTAAGGACCGCATATAACGCCCGCTGCATATCCTTATAACTCACCGTCGAACCCTCTTCAAGTTTAAGAGCCTTCGAAAGTGCGCCATTCATTTTAATTTGTTTTCCTGTGGAGTCTTTTAGAGAATGCTCCTCAATATAAATGGTCAACTTGCTAGTAATTTCTGTAGGACTCATCATATGCCCAGGGACTTTATTAAGGAGATGGGCAAGACCGTCATTTAGAGGTAGAGCGCGTGTGAAAACGCAATTCGCACGCGTTTCCTTTGCGGTTGCTGCATCAGCAGGAGCCTTCCTCTTTTTATTGACCTCGCGCAGCTCCTTTGCATGACGCTTCTCCAACTTCTTCAACGATGTAATAGCATCCGCCGTTGCATCCTTAATTGCCAGCAGCTGCGTCATAACCGCCTGGACTTCTGAAGAGAAAGTTGGCTCGTCGACGCTTTGTACGTCCTCTACTGATGACGGTGGTGGCTCAGAACTTCCGCTATTTTCTGTAGACTTTTTGGTGCGCGGCATTGTAATAGTACAATAAATTGCTCTACCTTTAAACAGCTCGCCTCCCCCCAAATCAAATTTGCCAACTATGACGTGGCCACCCCTTTATCATTCTAATTGACACCCTTAGAATTGTATGGAGCTGTGGAAGTCGCCCCGTTATGACACCCGGCCGCGCGTGAAAATTGATTCTCGGTATTTCTGATGGCTGGCTAGCACAAGCCCCAAGCCAAAGATGTCCTCCTCCGTAGTTTTCGCCAGCAACTTCAATGCCTCTCGCCTCACTGTAAGCGCCCTCAAGACACTTGAGAGCGGTGCAAAGCAGGCTTATATCAACTATGACGGTGGTAAATTCGTATTCCAGACTCCTTCTGAGATGACTCTTCCTTATGGTGTCAGCGTCAGCGACAAGTCGAAGTTCGGCGGTACTGGCATTGACTACGCCCTCGATCTATCCCTAAAGGACCACGATCAGGAGGGTACGCCAATGTACGAGTACGCCCAGATGCTTCACAAGTTTGATGAGTTCATGATTGAGGAGGCTTACAAGAACCGCAAAGCATGGTTCCGCGCCGATCATTCCAAGGACACCATCCGCGCCTTCTACACGCCCAGTGTGAAGTTCAGCATGGATAAGGATGGTAACCCTAAGCCTTATCCTCCTACTCACAAGGTGAAGCTCCAGAAGGATCGTGATGGCAAGTTCATCGCCAAGTTCTTCAACAGCCGCGGTAAGCCCATCAAGGATCAGCCTGTCGAGGAGATTCTTCCTAAGAAGGCCACTATCACGGTGCTTGTTGAGTGCGGTACGCTCTGGTTCGCAGCTGGTAGCAAGTTCGGTGTAACCTGGAAGGCCGCACAGGTACTTGTCCAGAAGACGCCTGAGCGTATGGCCGACTTTGGATTCCAAGGCGTTGCCCTCGAGAGCGGTGGTGATGATGAGGAGGCCGGCACCGAGTCCAGCAGCTCCTCTGCAGCCGCAGCCGGTCCCGCACATGTCGATGATGACGAGGCACTTGCTGCACCTGCTCCAGTGTCCGCAGTCGCCGCAGTAATGCCCAAGAAGACAGTGGCGAAGGCCGCACCAGCACCAGCACCAGCACCTGCACCTGCACCAGCGCCCAAGGAGAATCCCTTCGCAAATGTGGATGTGCCTGATGGCAGCGATCATGAAGCTGAGGATGCAGAGCCAATCCCAGCCCCCGCCCCTAAGAAAGTTGCTGCCGCTGTCCCAGCCGCCACTAAGGTTGTCAAGAAGGTAGTGAAGCCCAAGGCATAAATTCCTTCAACGCTCCTAAACCTCATAAAATAAAATAGAAAATACTTAAAATATATAAGACATGCCAAAATGGCTCATATATTTTTCATTGTATATAGCTCTCCACACACCTTTTATGCAGAGCTGGTGTTGGCCGGATATCCGAGCGCAGACGTTGCCAATCCATCACATGCACATCCCTGCTCAACAATCGCCTGACTGACAGTCTGAACAGGGCCACCTAGTGTGCGCTGGATCACCACCGCATTTAGTGGCATAGAAGGCTGTTCACGCATTATAGATAGGCCAGCTGCAAAGTCCTCCTTTATTTTACGATTGTACGCATAGAGCGCACGCGCTTGACGAAACTGTGTTAATGTAGATGCATCACGATTACTTGTCGGCATTCTAATTGACAGCACTATATTTTACATTGCCCAAGACACTATTGCTGATCTATCACCCCTCCAATTATTTCTCGAAACTGGCTCTATTTGCACTGTCCCACTCGATGGTACACTATACGGCCCCAGCGTCACCGTAGTTGCCTCTATATTTTCTAACACTGGAAGTCGACCTCCATTCACATAAACATTGTATTTTACCACAGATCGATCATTTCCGGGAGTCCAGCTCACCACAAAATAACCAGCAACAGGTGGAACAGGTGCACTTACAATAACTTCAATAGGTCGACTGCTAATTGGATTCGGCCCCGATATATTTACCCCAGGCAATAAACATGTATCAGGTGGCACCGGGATTGTTGGACTTGTAAATATAATCGTAGAAGGAACTTCTGGATATTGATACGGTCTATATGCCTCAAATCGCGTTTCTGGATTGAACGGTGTCTGTATAGTCGGATCATCAATCTTGTCCTGAATATATTGACTTTGTGGCACGCCACCTGCAGATATCCCCTGCAAAACTATTCCCGCACAACCACGAGTAATCGTCGGCACATAATTGAAACACTTCTGAATTTGCTGAGTCCGTTCCCCAGAACTGGCCTGTATTTTTATTGACTGGGCCGGCGGACAAAGCGCAGCCTGCCCATTCATCCGTGATAGTAACGCCGCTGTCGCAGATCTTTCAGCGTTCCTCTGCAAACGCGCCGTATAACCAGATGATTGAGTTGCATTCTGTTGCGTATTCAAATACAGCGGCTGCTGCGGCGTCTCACAGCACGACTGCTCGGCTGACATCTGAAGAGATATATGAATATACTTTAGTAGTTTGGAATGCAATGGCTGCTTATAATCATCCTAATAGCCGCCTGCTATTTATTAGTGACCCGGCGATGGTCTGCTGAGGGTTTTGAAGAGAAAAAAGTACTACTTGATGAACTTGACCTCGGTAGCGCAGCTGAACCAACCATTCGTGACCTATTAATGGAAAAAGAGCCAATGTTTTTCGAAGATCAATTAGGAGTGTTTAAGCAGACGCGGGTAATATATGAGCGAATTATTCGGATTGCTGCGGCTGCATTGGCAACGGATGAAGGAGTTGTGCTACGCGGAGAAAATGACACCGCTGGCCTACAACCATTTGTCGAACCCGCTATCAGCGCCATTGCCCGCGATGCAGGTGAAACACCCCGTTTTTGCTCCACTAGCCAACTCAATGCAGCCCTTGCTACACCCGCTAGTGCCGGCCTCGAACGCCTTTATGAATGTATGCCGGCTAGCCCAGGAAAATACTTACTCCTCCTATCCTATGCAGCACGTCTCCTAAAAGAACAGCTTGGAAACGCCTCCGCCATTGGCATCGATACTAATGTACCTGATGCCGATCTTCCTATTGAACCGGCCGCTGAAGCGGCTAAACAGGCCAAAAAGACCACTGCAAGCATGGAAGGATTTGTCGATAGTCGTGCAAACTCTGCCTATGTCAGTGCCTATGCCCTAAAAGCACCTGAACGTACGCAGGTAACCGCTTCAGCAGATCCACGCACACAAACCCCTAACAGCTCCTTCGACAACCAATTAGAAGCTTGGAAACGCGCATTTGATCCTGAATCAACTAAACGTATCAAGCAATATCTTCGTTATTGTAACAACGTCTTTAAGAAACTTGATACAATAAAGGCTGATGCTGAAAGTGGGTCCTTACTAAAGCGTATGGATAAATCTGCAGCTACCGAGGCAGCTCAAGCTATTGTTGCACAACAGCAACAGGGACTGCCTGCTATGAATATACCACTCTAATTCACTTCCTGTGATTTCATATGCTGTCGCTGTCGCTGTCTCTGCGTTTGTGATCTGCGTTTGTTGCCGGCAGTCGCAGACTTGCCTACAGATTCCTGCCGACCTGCCACTGGCGAAGCTGCCATCTGCCTGCCTGCAGTTGCAGATGCCGGCGTTGCAGATAGCCGCCGTGTCTCCTTAATGCCTGCCCAACGAGCCTGCTTTAATTTCCTAATACGCCCTACTTTCTCCCTCAAAAGACTCGCAAACGTCTTCTGATGACCACTACATTCAATCGATATAAATGGAAAGGGAGCATTAGGACGCGCTCTATAAAGCGTCTGCAATTGGATCATCTGCTCTACCATACACCCTATAGGACGCAAAAAGAGATTCTGCAATGATGTGCGGAATAAAAAACTTAGATACAACGTTATCAATGTATCTAACGATGCAATTCGCAACGCCCGCCCATCCCTTAAATGAAGTGTATTATACGCGTGACACGCTGTCTCTTGTATAATAGCAACTGCTGGAGCTGCGCCGGCGTAGCCTATATAAATTAAAGGGAAAAATTCGGCCTCTGCCGTGTATTTCTTAAAAGTTAGTGCGCCTTGTGTGCGGGCATTGAGACGTTCTATATCATCTTCTGGGGAGGGGCTATAGAAAATAGTGGGGCCGCGGGACT
>JACCDG011230265.1_pt1 | contig 10797 bp, 11 predicted proteins | sample 7442471 | NCBI WGS metagenome assembly JACCDG01 (sample SAMN15323444, study PRJNA562643) | freshwater metagenome | isolation source: river surface water | place: USA:Blue River Watershed | collected 2017-08-17 | reverse complement strand
TGTGGAAATGGCGAAAAGCTAGAACGCTTTGGTAAATATATTTTAAGAAGACCAGATCCTCAAGCTCTATGGCAAAAGAGACTTGATGATGCAGAATGGAAAAAAGCCGATGCTCGTTTTACTCGCGATGATGATAATGGAAATGGAGATAACAGATCTGGTTGGATTTTCAAAAAAGACCTTGATGATAAGTGGAAGATTGATTTTGCAAACTTAAAATTTATCATAAAGCCAACGGCTTTCAAACATGTCGGTATCTTTCCAGAGCAAAGCCAAAATTGGATGTGGTTGGATGAACAGGTGAAGAATGCATTATCGCAAGAAGCCAACAAAACTGATGGAGTCGAGGTTCTAAATTTGTTCGGATACACTGGCGGGGCAAGTTTGATATGCGCGAAAGCTGGAGCAAAAGTGGTCCATATCGATGGTTCGAAGTCTGCTATTACTTGGGGCAAAGAAAATGCTGAAATATCAGATTTGGCACAAAAGCCTATTCGTTGGATATTGGATGATGCGCGCACTTTCGTCACAAGAGAGATCAAAAGAGAGAGGAAATATGATGGGATAATAATGGATCCACCAGCTTTTGGTCATGGTCCAGAAAATGAGTTGTGGAAGATAGAAGAACATTTTGTAAACCTAGTGTCAGACTGTTTCAAAATTATGAAAGATAAACCAAGTTTCTTTTTGATTAATGGTTATTCTGCAGGCTATTCTGCTATTGCTTACGAAAACATTTTACTCCAATTGGTAGAAAAATTTGGGGGTATAGTAGAGATAGGGGAATTGGCGATCGAAGAGTCGAAGATAGAAGGGAAATATAGGAGACTGCTGCCAGCTGGAATTTTCGCGAGGTGGTCAGCAAAATAAAAAACACTCATCGAGTGTTTTTTATTATATTTAGTACAGAAGTTAACTCTGATTCTATTTTTTTAGATTGCCAATATAGAAACCATCTAGAACACCGGCAGGTTTGTCTTGTCCTCCGTGGGTCTTTTCAAAAGCCTTTGTGCCGTCTATTCCGCAGATAGTAAATATTGCTTTGTCGCCACCAGGATGCTTTTCTGGCCAAGTGGTTAGGTCATAAACTAAGCCGTTTATGGTTGTCCAACAATCTCCGGCTTTGTTGTGTTTTTCTACTTCTGCTATATCGTAAACCTTTGCGGTTGTAGATGATAAATTGTCATTTGGTAATAATGAATTTGTCTCCGCTTGGGTAGTTGAGTTACGTTCGTCTATGTTTTGCGAACTCTTTGAATTGGTCCAATAGAGACCACCGACAATAATTAGAATTACTACAATGAGAATTATTTTTTTCATTTGATTTTTATTTATAAATAATTTTGTCTGACTATTCTAACATATTTTCAAAAAATCACTTATTTATGCTATGCTTTTTGCATGTTGGCAACAATATTGGATGGACGCAAAATACGAGATAAAGCAGTAACAGAACTGCGACAAGCTTTCGCCACCATCTCGGCGGTGCCTGTTTTGGCAATAGTTCAAGTTGGTGATAGGGAAGATACAAATGCTTACGTCAAAGCCAAGAGGAATTTTGCTGAGAAAATAGGCGTCAATACTATGCATACCAAATTACCTTTTGATATCTCTCAGTCAAGCCTTATCGAGGAAGTAAAAAAATTGAAGAATGATCAAATGGTGAAGGGTATAATTGTTCAATTACCACTTCCTGAGGGGATAAATAGAAACGCTGTTATCGATACTATCCTGCCCAGTAAAGACGTTGACGCTATTACACCACCAAATGTCAAACGTTGGGCAGATGGAATACAAGATGCGTTATTACCAGCTACTGCTCAAGGTGTAAAAACTTTGCTCAAAGAATATGATATAGATTTGCAAGGCAAGAAAGTTGCAGTCATTGGTCGCTCAACTCTAGTTGGCAAACCGATTGCCTCTATGTGTCTCAGTCAAAATGCCACTGTCACTATTTGCCACAGCAAGACGGTTGATCTTAAAGAAGTTACGCTCAATTCAGATATTATTATTGTCGCTGTAGGTAAGATTAATTTGATTACCAGAGATCATGTCAGAGCTGGGCAAGTGGTGATTGATGTTGGTATCAATACTTATGAGGGCAAAAAGCTCGATGATGAAATAGTCGAAAAGAAAATCGTAGGTGATGTCGATTTCCTGGAAGTGTCAAAGATTGTCGGCGCCATTACTCCTGTCCCTGGTGGTGTTGGTCCTCTCACCGTCCTCTCCGTTTTTCAAAATTTGTTGGCGTTGTGTAATGGTTAGCTATGGGAACGGCACCAACTGCGTAGGTATTCGAAGAGGCTCCGGAGAGATTTTGAGCACAAAATCTCGAGGATTAAGCCAGAATTCTGCAGAATTCTGGCGGCCTCTGAGGATACCTATGCGGTGGGTGCCGTTTATACTGAACATTGCCAATAATTGAACTAGACGTTAAGATAAGATTATTACTACTAATTAAAATAATATGATAAATACACCTCCAAAATTTTGGAATACAGTTATGGGTGCAGTTGGATTGCTTACAATCTTTTTGGTTGTAATTTCGATCAAGGAAATAAAGTCGATTTTCTATGTTGGACAAAATCCAAACATGTCCAATTTGATCACGGTTACAGGTAATGGTGATGCGGTTGCTGTTCCTGATATTGCAACATTTAGTTTTGGTGTAACAGAGACTGCAAAAACAGTTGATGAGGCTCAAGCCCTTGCGACAAAAAAGATCAATGATGCTCTAAAGGCAGTTCGCGATGGTGGGGTAGAAGACAAGGATATTCAAAACCAGTCTTACAATATAAATCCTCATTACGAATATCAGAATTTTGCTTGTACAACATACAGTTGTCCTCCTTCAAAATCTGTTTTGACCGGATACGATGTTAGTCAAAATATCTTGGTCAAAGTCCGTGATCTCAAGAAAGCTGGAGCATTGTTCAGTGCAATTGGCGCGACTGGTGTAACAAATGTTAATGGTCTAAATTTCTCAGTTGATGATCCAGATACTGTAAAGGCAGAAGCAAGAGCAGAAGCTATCGAAAAAGCACAAACAAAAGCAAAACTTTTGGCAAAACAGCTCGGTGTGTCCTTGGTTAGAATCGTAAGCTTCTCAGAAGATAATGGAGATTATTATCCACGAGCATATGGAATGGGTGGTGCAGAAATGATGTCTGTAAAGACCGCATCAGCTCCAGCTCCAGAAATACCGGTTGGTGAGCAGAAGGTTACAAGTAATGTAACTATTACTTACGAGATAAAGTAGAGCAAGTTTGTTAGGTGGTAGACAAAACAACCTGCGAGATTCGCGGGTTGTTTTCTCGAGGCGAGGCCTAGAAAGCAAAAGCGGGAGCTGTTCTTGTGAAGTATATTTGACATTGACCAATATCTATTGACTTATTGGCATTTTTTTGCTATACTTATTGCGGTTTTTGGAACCTTGAAAATGTTATTTTAGCCACAGCATTTAGCAGTTACAAACCTATATTTTTAAATATAAAGCTGACTTTTAAATGCTGTGGCGAAGACAAGATTCCTAGCCAATACAGCATGTCGAAATCCTAAATGTCCAATCCGGAGCTCACTTGAAAATAGTGGTGCAATGGGGAGGCAAAGGAGAGTATGAACAAACTCGATTGGAAGGGAGTTGGGCAGTTCGTGGCGGTGCTGGTTCAGATCTGGACTATCATCAAAGGGGTTGTCGATGAGACTAAGGTCGGCCTCGAAATTCTCGGTTGGATCACTTCGGATGGTGGGGAGTGGTTCAAGAATTTCCTCCGGGAACTTGTTGTGGAATATAAGAAGTCGCTCGAGCACATCATCAACTTCGACTCAGTCCCCACCATTCCACAAGGTCTCATGATCGCATCGGACAGTGATCAGGTTAGAACTCGGGCGCGAGGTAAGAGGGGCTTGAGCGCTATTAAAATCCAGCTCCATCTCGATGTCAGACAGGCGAATGGAATGCGGATCAATGGGTACAATCTCAAGCACTTTCTTGAAGGTGAGGAGGTTCTCGGAGCCCAGCTTCTGGACTTCTACCTCAAGCACCTTGACCTCATCCCCGAAGATTGGAATAAAAATAGACGGATTTTCTTCTGGGGAACCATCTATTGCGGCGTTCGTGGCAGTCTCCACGTCCGTTTCCTCTATTGGAACGGGTCGAGGTGGGTCTCGGACTACTTCTGGCTCGCCCGCGTTTGGGACGGCAACGACCCGGCTGCGGTCTCCGCAAGTTCTCAGGTCTAAGTCACTCTGGTCTCTTTGGACTTTTTGAACAAAGTATTTCGTTTGCTCATCTGCGCACCCTCACCGGTGCGCAGTTTTTTCCCGCGAGGTTTCACCTCGCGAGTAAAATTAACTACAAATGGCTTAATGTCGTTATTTTTTCATCAAAAACTCCTCGAGGTTTAACCTCGCGGGCACCTCGCGGAGACCTCGCAGAGCGCATTTGACTCACAATCCTGTGTCGTGATACCATATGTAAGTAGTCCCCTCAGGGGTTTTTTAATACAAATATGAAAATCACCGAATATATCAAAGATACGAGAGCAGAAATGAATCATGTCAATTGGCCTACAAAAGCCGAGACTATTCGTTTTACCGCTCTTGTTATCACAGTCTCGCTTGCTACAGCTATTTTGCTCGGGGTATCAGATTTTGTTTTTGGTCGACTTCTAACTTTATTATTCTAATAAAATGTCAAAACAAAACACAACAGGTGAGAGAAGTTGGTATGCCATTCATACATATGCTGGCTACGAAAATGCCGTTGCTCGCAATCTCAAACAACGTATTGAATCTTTAAACATGGAAGATAAAATCTTCAATGTTATCGTACCTACTGAAAAGAAGATCAAAGTCAAAGGTGGCAAACGTGTCGAAGAAGAAGAGAAGATCTACCCTGGTTATGTTCTCGTAGATATGATCGTTACTGACGATTCTTGGTACGTTGTTCGTAACACCCCTCGTGTTACAGGTTTCGTAGGAGCAGGAGTCTCACCGGTTCCATTGGATCCAAAAGAAGTTGAGACATTATTTGGAAGAATGCAAAAGAGTACAACCGAACACTCGATTGATCTTTCAAATGGTGATTTGGTCAAGATTGCCGATGGACCTTTCAAAGATTTCGAAGGCAAAGTAGCAGAGGTAGATACTCAGAGAGGCAAGATCAAAGTCCTAGTCTCAATGTTCGGACGAGAAACACCGGTCGAATTGGATTTCTTGCAAGTTAAGAAAGTATAAGGTAGGATTGCAAAACTATGGCAAAGAAGATAATTAAGAAAGTAAAGGTGATCGCTCCAGCAGGCAAAGCAACTCCTGCGCCCCCTTTGGGCCCAACTTTGGGTCAAGCAGGTGTCAATATCGGTGATTTTACAAAGAAGTTCAATGACGCTACAAAAGAAATGATGGGTGATATGATCCCTGTTGTTATCTCAGTTTACGAAGACAGGACATATTCTTTTGTACTCAAGACTCCTCCAGCTTCAAGTCTCATTTTGAAAGCTATCAAGAAAGATAAAGGTTCTGGCAAGCCAAATTTGAGTAAGGTTGGTACTATTACCAAGGCTCAGATCAAGGAAATTGCAGAAAAGAAGATGCGTGACCTCAATGCAAATACAGTCGATCAAGCAGCAAAGATTATTGCGGGAACATGTAGGTCGATGGGGGTTGATGTGAAGTAATCTCACCCAGTAGGCAAATCAGCAGATTTGTGTCTCGGACTGATTCTGCTGAATCAAATTTCAAATTTAAAATTTAAAATCCAGAAAAACAAAGGACCTGAAAGGGTCTTTTGTTTTTATAGTCTAATAAGAAGGGCTGGCATGTACAAATTATTTTTTTAAATGTTACGAGACTCGAGTCGTTAAATTGCAAGATTTTTGAACATTGGTCATAGCATGAGATGTTCAAAAATTAGCAATTTATACTCCTCTCAGACAATTCGTAACCTTTAAAAAAATAATTTGTACATGCCAGCCCTTCTTTGGTAAATCTATTATTTCAAAACATCATAATCCAACATCAGCGTACCCTCCTCGGTAATCTCCGATTTGACTAATTTGAGTTTAAAATCCATATCATCTTTGAACAATCTCATACCATCACCAAAGATGACTGGTTCGACGGTGAGATAAAGTTTGTTGACTAAGCCTGTTTTCATAAACATAGAATAGATGGTTGAACCTCCGCAGATTGCGACTTCTTTGATACCTCGAGCCTCGAGATTCTTGAGTAATTCTTCTGGGGCCAAGGTCGTCACCTCAACATTGTCCATTGCAGGAAGTGGGGTGGGTGAATATATGATATTGAGCCTATCCTTGAGCGGTTTACCACCAAGAGTGTTGAAAGTGTTGAGTCCCATCACTACTACGCCAGCTCGCTTTGTTATCTCTACAAAGCGCTTTTTGTCGGCTTTGCTGGTCCACAGAGCGGGGTGGGTGGCATTCTTGGCTATGTAGCCGTCGGTTGTGAGGGCGGAAATGATGAAGGTGTTCATTTGGAATTAAAATTAAATATTTGTCATCTATGCAATCTCTTTCAATAGGATTATACTTCATAAGTAATCAAAACAACAATATGAAACATTCTTATGAAGTAGAAATAAAAAGTCTGCTTGGTTCAAAGGACAACGCCGAATTATTAAAAAATAATTTAAAAAAGTTATATCCGGATACAAATCTTATCTCAAAAGGTAAGCAACTCAATCATTACTTCAACACACCAAAAGACTTTTCTGCCATTGAAAATAATTTTGCAAAATATATACCACAGGAAAAGAAAAGTACTTTTACAAAAATTTTAGAGCATGGTCAAAAGATTTCGATTCGAACTCGTGATGCGGATGGGAAAGTTATTTTGGTAATCAAGGCCTCGGTCGGTGATGATACTAGTTCAAATGGTGTAAAAAGGATTGAATTTGAATCGATCGTTCCGCTCAAGTTAGGAGAGTTGGACCAACTACTTATTGATTCAGGTTGTACTTATCAGGCAAAATGGTCAAGGGAAAGAGAAGAATACTCGAGTGGTGATATGCATGTTTGTATCGATAAAAATGCAGGTTACGGATATTTGGCTGAATTTGAAAAAGTTACAGATGATGAGGGTTTGTTGGATAATATTAGAACATTGTTGTTGGAAGAAATGAATAAATTGGGAGTTTTGGAGTTACCCCAAGATAGACTAGAAAGGATGTTCGCACACTACAATGCAAACTGGGAAAAATATTATGGTACTGATAACATTTTTAATATTGAATAAACTACAACGACTATGTATCTATCTGATAAAGACATAAAGAAAGCATTGGTGAAAGGGGATATTTTGATTCGTGATTTTGACGAAGACAGACTTCAACCTGCCAGTTATGACATTATGTTGGGCAATAAATTTATTGTCAGTAATACCGAATCTACAATGGCGATAGATCCGGTAAAAAAAATCTTTCCAGTCACAAAAGAAATAATTATTCCAGAAGATGGACTCTTTGTTCTACATCCTGGTATTAGTATTTTGGGAACTTCAGTTGATTATTTTGGATCCGAAAAATACTTGATTCACCTTTCGGGGAAGAGTAGTTTGGCGAGACTTGGTTTAATTATTCATAATACCGCAGGTATTATTAATCCGGGCCATTTTTTGAACATTACCTTTGAACTATGTAACCTCAATCACTTGCCGATCATCTTGAGACCACAGATGCGGATCGGGCAAATACTATTTTCTCAACTTTCAAGTACTCCTCAAAAAGATTACAAGACTACTGGTCGCTATCAAAATCGCGATTGGCAACACTTCGTAGATCCAAGAGAAGAGGAAATGAAAGTTTCAAAATTAAAATTGAAAAAGAAGATTATCAAATAATAAAACGTCATGAAAAAAGATAATAAAAGACATCCAGAATATCAGTATCTCGATCTATTACAAGATATCTTAGATAATGGCACAGTAAAACACGATCACAACACTGGTGTTGGTCTTACAAGTGTTTTTGGTCGCCAACTTAGATTTGATTTATCAAAAGGCTTTCCACTTCTTACAACCAAGAAAGTTCCGTGGAATAGCATCATGCATGAGCTCTATTGGTTCATGTCAGGTCAGACAAATATAAAATATCTTGTAGACAATAAAGTTCCTATTTGGAATGAATATCCATACAAGATCTACAAAAAGAAAGCTGATAAAGGTGAATTACCAAAATTAACACTCGAAGAGTTTGTGCAAAAAATTGCAACTGATGAAAATTTTGCAAAAGAACATGGAGAGTTGCCAAAAATATATGGCGAACAGTGGCGTGCTTGGCCCGCTGCTGATGGGAGGAAAATAGATCAATTGGCGTGGGTGCTTGATACGGTCAAAAATTTTCCAGAAAGAAAACATGCGATCTTGTCTGCATGGAATCCGCAATATCTTTATGCTATGGCAAAACCGGGCGAGGCACTTTCGTTTCCACTTTGTCACATTCTTTTCCATTTCAATGTTTCTGGTAATAAGCTTTCGTGTCTTTTGTACCAGAGAAGTTGCGATACATTTCTAGGTGTTCCGTTCAATATCGCTAGTTATTCTGCCTTGACTATGGTTATGGCAAAACTTGCCGGATATGAACCTGGAGAGTTTATTTGGACCGGAGGGGATGTTCATATTTATCACGACCATATTGAGCAGGTTAAAGAGCAGTTGAAACGCAAACCAAAAGAATTTCCGAAACTTATTTTGAGTGATGAGATAAAAAATTTAGAGACTTTTCGTCCAGATATGGTTAAGCTGGTTGATTACTCTCCTCACGAGAGAATTGTTGGGAAGATGACGGTTGCTGGTGGGTTTGATGAAAAAGATCGAAAAGTCTTTTCAAAAGATAAGAAAATGATCAAAAAAAGTAAATCAAAAAAATCCAAAATTGTTAAGACTAGAGTAGCTGGAACGAATAAGTCAAAGAGAAAGGGAAATAAATAAAATATTGTGTTGTTCTCCTTCTAATTCATTTATACGCCTTTTCTCTTTATAAGTCCAACACAGATATTGATTATTGTGTCATTGACACCAACACTCTTTGGTATATACTTCACATGGAGTTGCTAGCGCGCAAGCAATGTCTAGATGGGTGGTGTTCTGCAAGCCTGGAAGCTGGAGACCCGCACGTCACATGCGCGCATTGGTCCGTCACCTTGGTGGTGACGGACCTCTTTTTTTATTTTTATACCGTGATAGGATAGGCATATGAAAGACCTACAAATCAAAAAACTTATAGATACAGAACGAAAGAGACAAAAGAAAGTTATCAACCTAATCGCGTCGGAGAATTACGCTTCCAAGGATGTATTGGAGGCTCTCGGTTCGGAATTAAACAACAAATATTCAGAAGGCTATCCGGGTAAGCGATACTATGGTGGCAATGAAATAATCGATAAGGTAGAGAATCTCTGCATCGAGAGAGCCCTCAAACTTTTTGGGCTCAATAGCGCAAAGTGGCATGTCAATGTCCAAGCTCTATCAGGCTCACCAGCCAATCTCGCTGTATATACCGCTTTGGTGCCTCAGGGAGGCAAGATTATGGGCATGTCTCTCGCTCATGGTGGACATCTTACTCATGGACACAAAGTCTCGGCTACGGGTAAGTTCTGGCAACAGATACCGTATGGTTTGGATCAGAAGACCGAAGTTTTGAATTATGAAGAATTAAAAAATATTGCTCAAAAAGAGCAACCAGCAATAATCGTCGCTGGTTATACTGCATACCCTAGGATTATTGATTGGAAAAAGATCCGTGAGGTGGCGGACAGTGTCGGCGCTCTTATGATGGTAGACATGTCACATATAGCTGGTCTTGTTGCCGGTGGCGTGTATCCATCTCCTTTTGAATATGCAGACATAGTCACGACTACAACTCACAAGACTTTGCGTGGTCCTAGGTCTGCTCTTATCTTTGCAAAAATAGATGAACGTGACTTGGGCAAAAAGATAGACAAAGCTGTTTTCCCAGGACTTCAAGGTGGCCCACATCAAAATCAGATTGCTGGTGTCGCGGTAGCACTCAAAGAGGCAAGTACACCTGCTTTCAAAAAATATGCAAAACAAATAATAAAGAACACCGCTGTTTTGGCAAAAGAATTGAGTGCTCTTGGTTGGAGAGTTGTCTCTGGTGGTACGGATAGTCATCTCATCCTCCTCGATACTTGGAATGGTGGCAAGAAAAATGAAAAAGGCGCAGGTGGCGTCTCTGGAAAAGATGCCAGTCTCAAGTTGGAGAAGAAGGGTATTATCGTAAATATGAATGCCATACCTTTCGACACTCGACTTCCAAATGATCCGTCGGGCATCAGACTCGGTGGGGCAGCTGAGACTACTCGAGGCAAAAAAGAGAAAGACTTTATCCACATAGCAAAAACTATTGACAAGATTTTGAGGGAGGAGTAGGATAGTCTCAATCTCCCCACAACAGCACAAGTAGGCAGACACCTGCCAAAAGTGCCTTGAGGAAGACAGTGATAAATAGGGGCCTTTCGCCCCTCGCTGGATCGGAACTGAACGGTCTTTCCACCCGGCAAATCACAACCGGCCGTGAGATGAGTTTCGTGGTTAATCCCTTCTGTCAAAGTTGGGAACCTACGCTAATTCATCTCCGGCTTTTCTTTTACCTCAAAAAATTTAACTGTCAAAATCTCTCTAATAAATATAAGGCGAAATTGATCACTTTCTGCTACAATACTTTTATGAAAATTCAGGAACTGATCAAGATTCAAATAAGCAAAGCTCTAGAAAAAGAGGGTGTTTCTGTACCCGATTTTGGTCTCGAGCATCCCGAAG
>JACCDG010553758.1_pt1 | contig 10797 bp, 16 predicted proteins | sample 7442471 | NCBI WGS metagenome assembly JACCDG01 (sample SAMN15323444, study PRJNA562643) | freshwater metagenome | isolation source: river surface water | place: USA:Blue River Watershed | collected 2017-08-17 | reverse complement strand
GGGATATGATTTAGAAGATGAATTAGTTAAAAAAATAGAAACTAATAAAAATCGTAAATATATAAAAAGTAAATCACCAGATGGTAAAGATATTTTTATAAGAGTAAAATCAGATATTGATCCATAATATGACTGATGCACATAAAAGACCGACTTGGGATGAATATTTTATAGAACTTGTTGAATTTATTGGACGACGAGGTACTTGTGATCGTGGTCGCAGTGGGGCAGTTATTGTAAAAGATAAAAGAATTGTCGCTACAGGGTATGTTGGTTCACCAATTGGACTTCCTCATTGTGATGAAGTTGGACACCAAATGCATAAAGTGACTCATGAAGATGGGACTGAATCAATGCACTGTATTCGAACTGCTCATGCTGAACAAAATGCAATTTCAAATGCTGCACGAAGCGGAGTATCAATAGAGGGTGCGACATTATATTGTAAAATGCTTCCTTGTTATTCTTGTGCAAAGAGTGTAATAAATTGTGGTATCGTAAGAGTTGTTGCAATGAAAGATTATCATGCAACTAAGCAGACTAAAGAAATTTTTGATGCATCTGGTATTGAATATTCTATTTTAGATACTGAAGTTCAGTATTATCTAAATCAATAATTATATTGCAATTTCAAAAGATATTCTATCAAAACTTTCATAATTGTTAAGTTTTGTATCTTCGTATTTCCAATCAAAAATAGATTTCCAATTACTAGTTTCAATATTCGGTAATGGGTATTTTTCGGGGTCTCTTCCTAGTTGTTCTTTTGCTCCGTCTACATGGTTTTCAAAAAGATGTACGTCAGCTAAAAATCCAACTAATTTACCTTCTTTTAATCCTGCTTCTTTTGCAATTAAATGAAGTAGTAATGCATAACTAGCAATGTTAAAAGGTAATCCTAGCATTGTGTCTACTGATCTTTGGTTCCATAACAAATTTAATTTTCCATTGATTGTTGTTATTTGGAAAGAATAATGGCAAGGGGGCAACCCCATTTCATTTATTTGTAGTGGATTCCATGCGCTAACTATCATTCGTCTGTCTCGTGGATTTGTTTTCAGAGTTTCAATTATTTTCTTTAGTTGATCGAGTCCTTGGCCTTCGTAATTAGTATCATAGTTTTCATATTTTGCATTAAAATGTCTCCATTGGAATCCGTATATTGGGCCTAAGTCTCTTTCCTTGAGCATTCTTTTTTTTGATTCTTCGTCATGTCCATATGGAGCTTTAACTGGACTAGCCCATTCATCCCAAATATGGTTATTCCTATCAAGTAGCCATTGTTTGTCTGTTATGCCATTTATAAAAAATTCTAATTCGCTAGCAATTAAACGAAAAGGCATTTTTTTTGTTGTTAACAAAGGAAAACCTTTTGACATATCATGTTCAAAGATTGCACCAGCGATAGTATAAGCTTTAGTGCCTTGTCTTGTGTCTACTAATTCACCTGTATCTAATATTTTTTTTACAATATCTAAATATGCTTTCATGTTAATTATTTTATTATTTCTTATAAACTACAAAATCAAAATCAAAATCATGCTCTGTATCTTTTTCATGACGTATGCGCGAAATTTCTTTAAAAATATTTTTGTCCCATTCTGGGAAAAAAGTATCTGCATAAGGAAATGATCCAGTAACTTCAGTTAAATAAATTGTATCAACATATGGCAATGATTGGCGGTATACATCACCACCACCAATTACAAAAATTTCTTCACTAAATTCTGGATTATCTTTTTGGAAATCTTTTGCTTTTTCTAATGCATCTTCAAAACTTTTAGCTGTTATAACATCATCATGATTCCATTCATCTTGGCTAGTTATAACAATTGATTTTCTTCGGGGTAGTGGACGACCAATGGATTCAAAAGTCTTTCGGCCCATGATCATGATTTTGCCAGTGGTGTTTTCTTTGAAAAAATTAAAGTCTTTCGGTAAATGCCAAAGAAGTGACCCGGATTTACCTAGTTCACGATTCTGACCAATAGCTGCAATAATTGATAACATGGGTATATTATAGCTCTAAAATCAACCATTTTCCAAGACTTTCTTTTAGGTTTATAAGTGTTATAATTAGTCTATTATAATAACAAAAAAATACTATGATTTAACTTTTCAGCTTTTATATTATTAATTTAACTAATTCATTTATATGGTAGACAAACAAATAGAAAATCTAATAAAAGCTGAAGATAAGCGCCAAAAGAGTGTTATTAATTTAATTGCTTCGGAAAACATTGTAAGCCCTGACGTATTAACTGCACTGGGCTCAATACTCCAAAATAAATATGCCGAAGGTTACCCTGGACGCCGTTATTACGGGGGGAATGAGATAATCGATAAAGTTGAGAATCTTTGTATTGAACGTGCATTAAAATTATTTGGTTTAAATGCAAAAAATTGGCATGTAAATGTCCAAGCCCTCTCTGGATCACCAGCGAATTTTGCAATATACAGCGCACTTGTTCCGCCCGAATTTGGGAAAGATGGCCTGCCTACCGGACAGGCAGGAAAACCGATAAAAAAAATAATGGGAATGAAATTAACTAGTGGTGGGCATTTAACCCACGGGCATCCACTTTCAATGACAGGAAAATTATGGAAGCCAATTCAATTTGAATTAGATTCCAAAACCGAAATGATTGATTACAAATATTTGGAAGAACTAGCTAAAAAAGAAAAGCCAGACATTATCGTAGCTGGGTTTACAGCGTACCCACGGACAGTGGACTTTAAAAAATTCCGCAAAATCGCAAATGCATGCGGGGCATTACTGCATGTTGATATGTCGCACTTTGCAGGATTAGTTGCGGGCGGTGCATACCCAAGCCCTTTTCCTTATGCGGATTCTGTTATGACTACAACTCATAAATCTCTTCGGGGTCCACGGCACGCATTAATGTTTGTTAAAAAAGACAAAAGAGAATTTGATAAAAAGTTAGACAAAATGGTTATTCCAGGGCTTTTTGGTGGTCCACATGAAAACACAATTGCCGCAGTGGCAGTAGCGCTTAAAGAAGCAGATACTTCTAAATTTAAATCATATGCTAAGCAAGTTGTAAAAAATGCGCAAGCACTAGCTGGGGAACTTCAAAAATTAGGTTGGCATATTATTTCTGGCGGGACAGATTCGCATTTGATATTAATGGACACATACATGGGTGGAATTACAAATTCACTTGGTGCTGGAAATGTACCGGGATCAGTTGCAAGTAAAAAGTTAGAAAAGGCCGGAATCATTGTAAATATGAATACTATCCCAGGTGACCCACGTAGCGTTATGGACCCATCTGGAATCCGCCTTGGAACTTGCGCGGAAACAACTCGCGGGAAGAAAGAAAAAGATATGGTATTAATTGCACGAAAAATTGATAAGGTCTTAAAAGTGAAATAGTATGATTGAAGTAGAGAAAAAATTTCAACCGACAGATGAAGAAAAAATCAAACTTATCCAAGGTGCCGATTTGGTAATGCAAAAAAAAGTTCAGGATGATTATTTTGATACACCTACCTTTGATTTTGCTAAAAAAAATATGTGGTTAAGAAATAGAGACGGGGAATGGGAGCTCAAAGTATATATGCCCTCGTCTGTTCTAGGGGAAGAGGTTGCTAACGAAATAACTAATGAAAGAGAAATTTTAGAAACGTTAAAGTTTAGTTCTTTTGAAAGTTTTGAGGATTTTCAAAAAGAAAATCTTGTACTTTTGGGTAAAATTATAACAGATAGAACAAAATATAAAAAAGGAGAATTTATTTTAGATTTTGATGAAACAGATTTTGGTTTAAAAAAACTAGATATTGAGCTTCAAATTAAAAATTTAGAAGAAGCTCCTTTGGCAAATCAAAAGATTTTAGAACTCGCTAGGGATTTTGGGCTAACAGAGGTCTTTTTAAAACTTAAACCCATTCTTTATTTAGAAAAAATGAAACCAGAGATATATAATGCTATTTACCCTAGAATTGAAAAAAATAATGAATTAAATAAATTAAAATAATATGTCAGAAAAAATCGCTATTGATGTTGTAGTTCTTTTACCTAAAGAGGTCAAGGATTTATGTATTAAAATAAATTCAGAAATGGATAGTCCGGATTATCCATCTTTTAAGGATGGGTATAATCCACATATAAGTTTAATACAGTCTTGCGTTACTTTATCTAATATAGAAATAATCAAAAAAGAAATTACAGAATTTTTGAGTATTGTAGAACCATTTGAATTAGAAATTGAAAATTTCAGTGCAACAAGATCTGGAAAATTTAAACAATTCAAGATAAAAAATAGTGATTTTCTAATAGGTTTACATAAAGATATTTCAAATATCGTAAATAAATATAGTATATTCCCAGTTCAAAAAGAAGATTTTTACGAAGCTGAATTTATTACAGATTCATTAGTAGAATATGTGAATTTTTTTAAAGATAAATGCTCTGATGAAAATTTTGATGCACATATCACTCTTGGGATTGGTGAATATAATAACAATATTGATTATCCAATAAAGTTTACTTTTGATAAAGTAGGATTATTTCATTTAGGACGTAATGGTACTTGTAAAGAAAAATTAGCAGAATTTAATTTAAATTAATATGAACCTAAAAGATAAAGTTGTAGTTATAACAGGGGGGAGTAAAGGTTTAGGTAAATCACTAGCCATAGCTTTTAAAAATCAAGGGGCGAATGTTGTAATCTGTTCAAAAAACAAGGAAGAAATTGAAAATACCGCAAATGAAATAGGAGTAGTATCTTTTGTTGCTGATGTTACAAAAGAAATTGAAATGGATAATTTAGCCCAATTTGCAGTTAAAGAATTCGGACAGTTAGATATTTGGGTTAATAATGCTGGGGTACTATTTAGTTTTCCAAAAGAAGGATACATTGATATGGATAAAGCTCACAATATTTTAGATGTAAATTTATTTGGGACAATTTTTGGTTCAAGACAAGCCTTAAGGCAAATGGGAAATTCTAACCAAGGTTTAATAATAAATATTATTTCAAGTGCAGCTATTGACCCAACTCGTGCATTACTTAATAAAATTTATGCGGCAAGTAAATGGGCAGTAAATGGTTATACTAAAGCACTGCGAGCGGAGAATATAGATTCTGGAATAAAAATAATGTCAGTTTATCCCGGCGGGATACAGACTGATCTTTGGCGCAATCAAAAACCAGACAATATAAATGACTATATGACACCCGAATATGTTACAGAAAAAATAATAGACAATTTAAATTCAGAAAATGGGGAAGAAGAATTAATAATTAAAAGACCAGGTAAATAAAATGTTTGAGAAATTACCAGAAAATAATAAAAATGAATCAAATTCAATTTTAAAAAAATTGCGGAATTTACGGTTAGCTATTCCTTTAGCCGCTACAATGTTTTTTGCTAATTGTGAAAACCCTACAGAAAGATCAGAAACAATAAAAAAAGCATTAGAATTCAATCCAGACAGGGTAGAACAAATAGATCCAGAAATATTATCCCAAGCCAAAGAAACTTTTATTAAATTAAAAGAAAAAACCGGGCAAATTGCATTTAAGGTTGATAATTCTTTTGATGCGTATGCTATAGATGATTCTACTTTAGGAATTATAAAAGTTCCAACGCAGAACGACCCCAATGAAATCAATAATGGAATTGGGGTTTATGAGTATCTTTTTTCTAAAGATGGTGTTACTAAACTAACTTGGTCAGCAGATAATAGGGGTGCAATTCTATCTGGAGAAATTCTTTCTGCATTAAGTGCAAAAGGAGAAATTATTGTTGATAATAAAACTGGAGTAATTTTATCTTTTAATTTATTTGATGTTGATTCACATGTAGAGCCAGAATATTCTATAGGTTCAGGTGGTTATGTTACCTATGGATCAACCGGTATGGGTAAAGTTCCTGGGAAAGTTACCTATACAAAAGGAATTGCAAAAAATTTCCTTAACGAGCATATTTCAGATATTGATTTGATTAATAAAGAACTTGAGAAAGGGGAATAATATGTCTAATCCACTTACAGGAATTTCATCAAATGGGGGTATATTACACTATTCAGTAGGAGCGGTGATTGAACATAGTGGTAAATATCTTTTAATTGATAGAAAAGAAATTCCTTTAGGTTATGCTGGTTTAGCTGGACATGTTGATGATGGAGAAGATTTTGATAATGCAATAGTTCGAGAAGTTGAAGAAGAATCAAATCTAAAAATAGTAAATAAAGAACTTCTTTTTGAAGAAGAAATACTTTGGAATTTTTGTAAAACTGCACCATCTCATAAATGGAGACTTTATTCTTGTATTGTTGAAGGTGAAGTTAGGCAAAATATTGAAGAAGAAAAATCCATAGGCTGGTACACTCCAGATGAAATGCAAAACATGAATCTTGAACCAGTTTGGCGATATTGGTTTGAAAAATTAGGAATTATAAATAATAAAATTTAATTATGGAAACACCACAAATAAAAGTTGGAGTCGGGGTAATGATTTTTAAAGATGGAAAAATCTTAATGTCTCGGAGGAAATCTTCTCATGGAAATGGTGAGTATTGTTGCCCCGGAGGACACTTGGAATACATGGAATCATTTGAAGATGCCGTGAATAGAGAAGTGTTCGAAGAAGCTGGGATAAAAATAAAAAATATTAAATTTTTACATGTTGCTGATATTTTATTCCACAAGCCTAAGCATTATATAAATATTTCTTTTACTGCTGACTGGGAAAGTGGAATTCCACAAATCATGGAACCCGAAAAAAGTGAAGAATGGATTTGGTACGATTTAAATAATCTACCAAACCCAATATTCCGCCAATCACTACTAGCCATAGAATCATATACAACTGGTAAAAATTATTATAATGAAATTAAATAAATGTCTCTACAAAAACACATTGTAATATTTTCTCATGGGTTTGGGGTTGCAAAGGATTCTCGTGGGATGTTTAGTGGTATTGTTTCAATGCTAGGGGATAATGTAGAGTGTGTTTTATTTGATTACAATATTATAGATGAAATATCTAACACAATTACAATTCGGCCCTTTGGTGAGCAAAAAAATATTTTAGAAAAGATCATAGCGGAAACAAAGAATAAAAACCCAGACGCAATAATTGATATTATTGCGCATTCTCAAGGATGCGTTATCACTGGGTTAGTTAATCCAGTTGGAATTCATAAAATAATATTCTTGGCTCCGCCCTTTGATTTAAAAATGCAAAAATTAATCAAGCTTTTTAAGGAAAGACAGGGGACTGAAATAAATTTTGATGGTATTTCCAAACTAGCGCGTAATGATGGAACCGTCTCAATAGTGCCGAAAGAATTTTGGCAAGAAACTAAAAACCTTAATCCAATTGATATTTATAATAATTTAGCTTTATCAAATAATGTTAGCGTTGTTAACGCTAACCAAGATGAAGTTTTAGATATAGATAATTATGTAGCAATAAAAAATGTAGATACCATTAATATTGATGGTGACCATAATTTTAGTGGGGAATACCGAAATACTTTACTAGAAACTATAAAAAGTTTAATGGTATAATAATCATATGGAAGATAAATCTAAAGATGAACTTTGGTTCAAGGCCAAGACATATGGCTGGGGTTGGACACCAATAACTTGGCAAGGATGGGCACTGGTTTTTGGGTATGTTTTGGTTATGGTTTTAATCTTTTTAGATATTAATAAAAACGCAGAAAATTTAATTAAGAATATTTTAAATTTTATTGCTCCTTTTGTTGTTGGTACAGGACTTTTAATTTTTATATGTTATAAAAAAGGTGAAAAGCCCCACTGGAGTTGGGGTAACCGTGAATAAATACTTAATTTTAATTTTTGTGATATAATAGATCTATAATAGTTAATAGATAATAATTAGTTTTATGTTAGGAATTTTCATTTTGCCTTTGATAGCAGCAGTTGTTGCAACAATATTAGGTATGATTTGGTTTGGTCCACTTTTCGGTAGTCATTATATGCGTGTTATGGGAATTAACCCAGAAATGGCAGTAGCAAATAAAAAATCAATGATGCCAAAAATGTTATTAGACTTCGTACTTAGTTTCGTAATGTTTTTAGGATTATTAATGATATTAAATATTGCCCAAGCTGGTAGTTATGGAGCTGCACTTATTTTTACATTATTATTCTGGGGGTTTATTATGCTACCAACAAAAGCAAGTTCTGTTATTTGGAGTAATAAAACAACAAAAGATTCTTGGGTTTTGTTTGGTTTAACTGCAGGGTACTCATTAATTACATTTGTAGTTTCTGCTCTTTTGTTTATCGCACTTGTTCCACTATTTGTTTAAAAAGTCTTTAGATTTTTATGAAAAGGTATATTTCTGAATTCAAAGCTTTTGCTATTAAAGGAAGTGTTTTGGATTTAGCTGTTGGGGTTATTATTGGTGCGGCTTTTGGTAAAATTGTTGATTCATTAGTGACCGATGTAATAATGCCAGTACTAGGAATATTAGTTGGAGGAGTAGATTTTGCTCAAATTACTTTTGGTGTTAATAATGCTCAAATAAGCATTGGGTTATTTATTCAAGCATTATTAAATTTTATTTTAGTAGCTATTGCTTTGTTTATTTTTATAAAAGTTATCAATAAAATTAAAAAAGAGCATAAAGATGATACTGAAAAACCAATACCAGAAGACATAAAACTTTTAACTGAAATCCGTGATTCATTAAAAAAATAAATTAAAAATAACCACAGTCTATATACTGTGGTTATTTTTTGCTATAATAGTTTATATGAAAAATATATCTAAGAATCTCCCAGTTCATTTAGAGTCTGTTTTATTATTAGTAATTTTAATTACTGTACTATTATTTAGTCCATTAATTTACAATAGTTTTGTTCCTCGTTTTGCATTGTTAGACCAAAGTGTTTTATTTAACACATTTATTTTAATTGGGCTCATTGGGCTTATAGTTTATGTTGTTTCTAATTCGAAAAGAGTCTTAGGGATATCGTATCCTGTCTCTGCTTTTATTTTAGGTGTTAGTGGTTATGCTATTTGGCCAAGACTAATAAATATCCCAGAAAATACATATTTGATTTTAGGAGTACTTTGTTTGTCTTTTGTTGTATTTCGCCGAGGACTTAATATTGATATTAGTGGATCTAAAAAATCTTTAATAAAATATATAATAATTGGTGTTGTATTAGGTATATTTTCTTTTATTTTTACAAATTTTTTACTAAAAAGTCTTTTCCCAAATTTTGATCAAGTTTTGGTTTATGGGCTTAGTAGTCTTTTGTTAATATTGGGCTCACACTTAAAAGGTATTGCTTTACACAAAATGGATGTGCTCAAATTTTCTTTTGATATGAGTGTGTTAGTTATTTTGTATAATTTTATATTATTTAGTTCTAGAATAAATATTGGTAGTTTATTACAAATAGGGAAGCATAATGAATTTTTTACACTCGCATTCACTAGCTCTGTTTATGGAATCTTAGTTGGTCTTATTGGAGCATATTTATTACATCGACATCATTTATCTTGGAAACAAGAAACTATTAAAAATGAACAAAATTTTTATTTCGTTGGATTACTTTCTGGTATTTTAGCTTTATCGTTTCTTGTTGGAGCTAATCCTTTTATTTCAGCGGCAGTTATGGGGTTCTTGGTAACAATGCGTGATTCTCAAGATAACCCAGAAAACCATATTCTCTCTTATATTGAATCGTATTTAGGAATATTTGTTTTTCTTATTTTAGGATCTGCGATTTCTTTTTCTATATTAGGAATGTTGTTTGCTTTTTCGTCTGGAGTGGTTGTATTAATTAGTTTGGTTTTGGTTCTGGTTTTAAGTTTCGTTTTATTTATTTTTAGTAAATTTCATTTATTACCTGAAGCAAAATATATTACTTATTTAGCTGAAGTATTAAATAGGCAAAGCGTTAGCGTATTTATTGGGGCTTTAACTTTGTTTATTATTTCTTCAGGGTTCAATAATTTGTTCATTACAACTTGTTTTGTTGTTATTCTTTGTGTTTTTTATATATATCCAATTTTTATAAAACATCTTAAGAATTAATCTTTGATTTATTAATTTTTATTGCTAAAATACACCTATGCGTAAAACAAATAATACAAATGTATATATCGGGCTATTGGTTTTGGCCATATTGATAATTTTAGGGATTGTTGGATTTAAAAATTTTGGTAAAACGGTAACCGTTCCACAAGTTGGAGATGGGGTAATAACCGAAACTGATGTTGAAGCTATTAGTGGTACAGATAAATTATTAGATTCAAAAAATAAAAGTATGGAGGCAATTCAAACAATTAAGAAAGAAAATGGTTTAGTTATTGAAATTCTAAAAGAAGGAAGTGGTCCAGCTGTTAAATCAGGGGATATTGTGTCTTTAGATTATCGAGGAATGTTTACTAGTGGTAAGGTTTTTGATGAGAGCTATGCTCGCGGTGAGCAATTTAGTTTCCAAGTTGGAGCTGAAAGTGTAATTGCTGGTTGGGATGAAGGTCTATTAGGTATGAAAGTCGGGGGGAAAAGACGATTAATAATCCCATCTAGTTTGGGTTATGGGCCTAATGACTATGGTCCAATACCTGGGGGGTCAACTCTTGTTTTTGATATTGAGCTTCATAAAATAGGCAAGTAACGCTAATAAATAAGAGCGCCCAGTTATACTGGGCGCTCTTGCTTTTTAGCTTGAGCTATGTTATTTTATACGTACATGTCCCGCCGTGCGGGATTTTAATAGTAATGTGGGTGGTCTCGTAATATCTGACGAAATTTACTCTCGAAATTAATGCCAACAG
>JACCDG010940747.1_pt1 | contig 10798 bp, 5 predicted proteins | sample 7442471 | NCBI WGS metagenome assembly JACCDG01 (sample SAMN15323444, study PRJNA562643) | freshwater metagenome | isolation source: river surface water | place: USA:Blue River Watershed | collected 2017-08-17 | reverse complement strand
GATTTCCGCCACCTTGTGTTTGATGCCGAGCATATCGGCGATTTCGTCGATACATTCGATATTGATCAGCGTCGAGTCCATATCCATCACCACCAGGCCGAAGTCACTCAGTTTTTTCGCCGGGTCGATAAAGGCATAGTCGATGTTCTGTTCATCACAATAGGCGGCAACCGCATCGCGGCTCACGGCATGGCTGCCCAACAGGCGGAAGGCCGGGAAGGGGCTGGATTCGATGGCTTCAACGGCGCTGCTGCCGGCCAGTTGCGCAATGTGCTGCGCCTGATCCCGGGTGAGCGAATAGGACTGGATTACGAGTTTCATAAAAAATTCAGTAAGGTAATGTCTGCAATAAGTTGTAGGTCGGACTTCAGTCCGACGCGGTGCTCAACGCGGGCGACAGCGTTGGACTGAAGTCCAACCTACAGTGAAAAAATTAAGCGTTGCCTTTAACTCAGCTCGCGCACCAATTCCTTGACCGCACTGATCCGGTCTTTCACCGCATCCAGCTTGTTTTCGTATTTCAACCGGTCCGGCCCGGCCAGTTTGTATTGGCGCTTGGTCTGGATCAGTTTGATGATCTTCATCGGATCAATCGGCGGATTCGGCACAAACTGAACAATCAGTCCGGTTTCGGTGGCGTCGATTTTCTTCATGCCCAGCGGCTTGCTCACCAGCCGCAGGCGGTGGGTCTCCAGCAGGGTTTTTGCCGGATCGGGCAGCAGGCCGAAGCGGTCGATCAATTCCTGCTGCAGGTCATCCAGCTCTTCGCCGCTGTCGCAGTTGGCCAGGCGTTTGTAGATCACCAGCCGTTCGTGCACGTCCGGGCAATAGTCGTTGGGCAGCAGCGCCGGCGAATGCAGGTTGATTTCGGTGGTTACGCCCAGCGGCTGCGTCAGGTCCGGTTCTTCGCCGCGTTGCAGTGCTTTCACCGCGTTGTTGAGCATTTCGCTATACAGGCTGAAGCCGATTTCCTGCATTTCGCCCGATTGCGATTCGCCCAGCACCTCGCCGGCACCTCGGATCTCCAGATCGTGCATCGCCAGATAAAAGCCGCTGCCGAGTTCTTCCATCATCTGGATCGCTTCCAGGCGTTTTTTCGCCGCCGGCGTCATCGCCGCTTCTTCCGGTGTCAGCAGATAGGCGTAAGCCTGGTGGTGCGAGCGGCCAACGCGGCCGCGCAACTGGTGCAACTGCGCCAGGCCGAAGCGGTCGGCACGGTGGATGATGATGGTGTTGGCGGTCGGCACGTCGATGCCGGTTTCAACAATCGTGGTACACAGCAGCAGGTTAAAGCGCTGCTGGTGGAAATCACGCATCACCGCTTCCAGCTCGCGTTCCGGCATCTGGCCGTGGGCGACGGCAATACGCGCCTCGGGCAGCAGCTTTTCCAGCCGTTCGCGGATATTGGTGATGGTTTCCACCTCGTTGTAGAGGTAGAACACCTGGCCGCCGCGTTTCAGTTCCCGCAGCGCCGCTTCACGCACGATGCCGTCGTCGATGCGCGACACGAAAGTTTTGATCGCCAGCCGCTTCTGCGGCGCAGTGGCGATCACCGAAAACTCGCGCAGCCCTTCCAGCGCCAGCGACAAGGTGCGCGGAATCGGCGTCGCGGTCAGCGTCAACACGTCGACTTCGGCGCGCAGCGCTTTCAAGCGCTCTTTCTGGCGCACGCCAAAACGGTGTTCCTCGTCGATGATCACCAGCCCGAGGTTGTTGAATTTCACATCCGGCTGCGCCAGCTTGTGCGTGCCGATGACGATATCGATACCGCCGCTGGCGAGACCTTTCAGCGCCTCGTTCACCTCTTTGGTAGAGCGGAAGCGCGACAGCTCGGCAATCCGCACCGGCCAGTCGGCAAACCGGTCGCGGAAGTTCTGGAAGTGCTGCTCAGCCAGCAGCGTGGTCGGCACCAGCACGGCTACCTGTTTGCCCGCCATGGCCGCAACAAACGCCGCACGCAGTGCCACTTCGGTTTTGCCGAAGCCAACATCTCCACATACCAGCCGGTCCATCGGCCGGCCGGAGGTCATGTCTTCGATCACCGACTGGATCGCCGTTTGCTGGTCGCGGGTTTCTTCAAAGCCGAAGCTGGCGGCAAATGCTTCGTAATCGTGCTGATTCAGCTTGAACTGGTGCCCCTGGCGTGCGGCGCGCTGGGCATAGAGATTGAGCAACTCGGCAGCGGTATCGCGAATCTGCTCCGCCGCCTTGCGCTTGGCTTTTTCCCAATGGCCACTGCCAAGTTTGTGCAGCGGCGCGTCGTCCTGCGCTGCGCCGGTGTAGCGCGAAATCAGGTGCAACTGCGATACCGGCACGTAGAGCTTGTCGTTGCCGGCATATTCCAGCAGCAGGAATTCGGTGCTGCCGTCGCCCAGGTCGAGGTTCTGCAGCCCCATATAGCGGCCAATGCCGTGTTGTTCGTGCACCACCGCGTCGCCGATTTTGACCTCGGACAGGTCGCGCAGCATGCTGTCGGCGCTGACCTTCTTGCTCTGACGGCCTTCGCGGCTGCGGCTGACGTGGGCGTACAGCTCGCTTTCGCTGACGATGGCGATCTGCGGCCCGGCCAGATAAAAGCCGCTGTAGATCGGCCCGACGCCAAGGCAGAACGGCTCTTTGCTAGCCTCGAAATCGGCCCAGCTATCCAGCAGCGCCGGTTTCAGGCCGTATTCGGCAAGAAAGCCGGCCATGGTCTCACGCCGGCCCAGCGATTCGGCCAGCAGCAGGATGCGGCCGGACTGGTTGGCGACAAAATGCGCCAGCCGCTCCAGCGGGTTGTCGGCACGGCGTTCCACCTGCAGCGGCGGCAAGGGCAGGGCCGGGCCGTCGCCTTCCGGCGTGGCGGAAATCGGCACCCGGCGCAGCGGCTTTTGCAGGCCGAAAAACTGGTCTGGCAGCAGATAAATTTCCTGCGGATCGAGCACCGGCCGGCTGCGGTCGCCGCCCAGCAGCCTGTGGCGGCTTTGTGTGTCTTGCCAGAAACGCTCAATCGCCTGCTGCAGATTGTGGTGTTGCACCAGCAGGATGTTGTCTGGCAGATAGTCGAACAAGGTCGCGGTCTGGCTGAAAAACAGTGGCAGGTAATACTCGATGCCCGCCGGCGCCAGGCCATTGCTCAGGTCTTTGTAGAGTTGCGATTTGGACGGATCGCCCTCGAAACGCTCGCGGAAATTCTGCCGGAACTGGGTGCGCCCGGCATCGTCGAGCGGAAACTCGCGCGCCGGCAGCAGGCGGATTTCCGGCACCGGGTAGATGCTGCGCTGCGTATCGACGTCAAAAGTGCGGATGGTCTCGATTTCGTCATCGAACAGATCGACGCGATACGGCAGCGTGCTGCCCATCGGAAACAGGTCGATCAGCCCGCCGCGCACGCTGTATTCACCGGCCGAATACACCTGCGTTACGTGTTCGTAGCCCGCCAGCGTCATCTGCCGGCGCAGCTGGTCGAGGTCGATCTTGGTTTTGGCTTTAAGGAAAAAGGTATACGCCGCCAGATACTCCACCGGCGGCAGCCGCAACATCGCCGTCGCCGCCGGCACCAGCAGAATGTCGAACTCGCGGTTTTTTACCTGCCACAAGGTCGCCAGCCGCTCGGATACCAGATCCTGATGCGGCGAAAAATGATCGTAAGGCAGTGTCTCCCAATCCGGCAGCAGCAACACCCGCTTGCCCGGTGCAAAATAGCCGATTTCCTCGCGCAGCCGCTGCGCGTGTTGCGCGGTTTCGGTCAACACCAATAGCGGCGAGGCTTGCGAGGCCAGTCCATTGAGCCACCAGGCATCGGACGAAGCCAGCAAGGGCGGGGCGGTACGAAATTGGCCGGCAGGCGGCAGATCAAAGGCAAACACGGATATCGGGCGGATCGGATTGGGAAAGCCGGCATTTTAACAGGCTGGGCGGGCAGTGGGGCGGTGCGGCGCAACAGGCGGGACGATTGATTTGCCACGGGGATCCGGCATGCCCTGCAAGGCGCATCGGTATTGGGTTGCAGGCCGGGCTGCAAGGCAATGGCGGCGCGGGCTGCAGGGCAGGGTAGATGAGCTTGAGGCCTGTTTGATCCGGGCGTGCCAAAATCATTGGCGGCAAGATTCGCAAATTGGCAATCAGGTGTTGCTATGCTCTAATCCCTGCCTTCTCCTTGCTTCTCTTGTTTTCGGAACCCGCATGCACAAATACCTTTTTCTGTGGCTGGTGATACTGCTCAGTGGTTGCGCCGGGTTGGCCGTTAAGCAGTTTGATCAACTTTATGGCAAGCCGGACGCTGCCCGCTATGACCGGCCTCGCGCTGGCGGAAGTGTCAGCTACTGGCAGGATGTCAAGCCGGTTTTCGAGAGCCGCTGCATCGTATGCCACGCTTGTTACGATGCACCTTGCCAGCTCAAGCTGACTTCGTATGAGGGCTTGGCGCGCGGGGCGAATATCGAGCAGGTGTATAACGGCGAACGTCTGATCGCGTCCACGCTGACGCGCATGTTTGAAGATGCCCACAGCACGGTGGAATGGCGCCAGAAAGACTTTTTTCCGGTGCTGAACGAGCGTGATGACAACCCGCAGGCCAATATCGATGGCAGCGTGCTGGCGCAGATGTTGCTGCTGAAACAGGACAATCCGCTGCCGCAGCAGGACATCCTGCCCGAGAGTTTTGACCTGGGCCTGTCGCGCCAGCAGCAGTGCACGCAGATCGAGCAGTTTGCCGATTACCGCAAGAAATACCCGCTGTGGGGCATGCCATATGGCCTGCCGGAAATCGGCGCTACCGAACGTGATTTATTGTTGCAGTGGGTGCGCGAGGGCGCACCTTACGAATCGAAACCAGGGGTAAGCCCGGCGCAGCAGAAGCAGATTGATACTTGGGAGGCGTTTTTTAATCAGGATTCGCTCAAGGCGCAGCTGATGAGCCGCTACATGTTTGAGCACCTGTATCTGGCGCACCTGTATTTTGGCGATCTGGACGGCAAGCCGGCCTATTTCCAGCTGGTGCGTTCGGCCACGCCACCGGGCCAGCCGCTGCAACAGATTGCCACGCGTCGTCCTTACGATGATCCGGGCGTGGCACGCGTGTTTTACCGCCTGCAGCCATTGCGCGAAGCCGTGGTGGTGAAAACCCACATGCCGTACCGGCTTGACAGGCAACGTCTGGCGCGCTGGCGCGAGTTGTTCCTCAAGCCGGATTATCAGGTCAGCAGTCTGCCTTCGTATCAGCCGGAGCGTGCCTCCAATCCGTTTGTCACTTTCCAGCAGCTGCCAAGCGATGCACGTTATCGCTTCATGCTCGACGAAGCGCAATTCACCATCATGGGCTTCATCAAGGGCCCGGTATGTCGCGGCCAGCTGGCGCTGAATGTGATCAACGATTATTTCTGGGTGACGTTTGTGGCGCCGGACAAGGCCGGTGCCGAGCTGGATAGTGATTTCATGGCGCAGCAACTGCAATCCATGTCGCAACCGGCTGACAGCACCACCGGCCTGCTGCGCTGGGTGAACTATGCGAAGCAGGAAAAAGCCTTCCTCAAGGCCAAGGTTGACTATGCCAACCAGCATTTGCAGAACGTGCCGCTCGACCTGAACTTGCTGTGGAACGGTGATGGCCGCAACGACAATGCCGCGCTGACCATCTATCGCCATTTTGATAGCGCCAGTGTGGTCAAGGGCTTGCAGGGCGATGCGCCACAAACCGCCTGGGTGGTGAATTATCCCTTGCTGGAGCGGATTCATTATCTGCTGGTGGCCAGTTACGATGTGTACGGCAACGTAGGTCATCAGCTCGGCAGCCGCATCTACATGGATTTCCTGCGCATGGAAGGTGAATTCAGCTTCCTCGCCTTATTGCCCAAGGAGGCGCGCAGCAAGGTGCGGCAACACTGGTATCGCGGCTCGGTGAGTGAAGTGTCGCAATATGTGGCCGAATATGCCGCCGGCTTTGATATCAACAGCGATATCAAATATCGTACCGGGCAACCGCTGGCCGAGTTGTACGGCATGTTGAAACAGTCCATGCGGCCGGTAGCCAGCCGCGAACATGCGCTCGAAAACGGTTTCCGGGATGCCGCCTCGTTATCGGCATTGCAGCAGATCAACCGCATCAGCGGCCGTGCCGCCGTGTTGCTGCCGCAAAATGCCTTTGTTGCGGTGGAAGATGATCAGAGCGGGCAGACGCATTACTACACGCTGCTGCAGCATAGCGCTTACACCAATCTGTCGCAGATCTTCTCCGAGGCAGAGCGGCGCCTGCCGGACGAAGACCGGATATCGATGGTGTATGGCTTTGTCGGCTCCTATCCGGCCGCGCTGCTGCGTCTCAAGCGCAGCCAGCTGCCACAGCTGGCGCGGCAGCTGCAGGCGCTGCAGAGCGAGGCAGACTACCGTGCATTGCTGGACACATTTGGCGTGCGCCGCACCAACGGCAAATTCTGGGCATTCAGCGATCGGCTGCATGCCGATTTCCAGAATCGTTATCCACTGCAGGCGGGCTGGTTTGATTACAACCGGCTGGAAAACCGCTGAGCTGCAGGCCGCGCTGCCATTGGCTTGCAGGCCGGCCTGCAAGGCAATAGGGATAAGGCTTGCAGCGATGCAAGCCGTGATCAAGGTTTAGGAATTGGCTCAATGAACACTGTAGCAAGAGGGTGTGGGCAATGCACTTTGGGTGCACTGGCCTTGTTGCTGGGCCTGTCGCCGCAGGCCCGCTCGATGGAACTGGAGCCGCGTGCCTACAGCAACGCGCCGGTGGGGTTCAATTTTCTGGTGCTCGGTTATGCCTATTCACATGGTGCGATGTCGACCGAGCCGACCTTGCCGCTGAGCAACGCTCAGCTGAAGATTGACACTGCGGTGTTGGCCTACGCCCGTTCGCTTGATCTGTGGGGCAAATCCGGCAAGCTTGATCTGATTCTGCCGTTGTCCCGCCTCGCTGGCACGGCCACTTATGCCGGCACCGAGATTGAGCGCAATGCCAGTGGCGTTGGCGACCCGCGCGCACGACTGTCGGTCAATCTTTATGGTGCGCCAGCCTTGTCGTTGCAGGATTTTGCCAGTTATGACCAGGATCTGGTGGTGGGGGCCAGCGTGCAAGTGTCGGCGCCGGGCGGGCAATATGATGCGGACCGGGTGGTCAATCTCGCCAGCAATCGCTGGTCGATCAAGCCTGATATCGGTTTTTCCAAGGCCTTTGGCGAGGCGACGCTGGATTTTACCGGCAGCGTGACGCTGTATGGCGACAACAACAACTACTACGGTGGCAAGACGCTGGAAGTGGCGCCGGTGTACGCGGTGCAGAGCAATCTCAGCTACTCGTTTGCCAAAGGCGCCTGGGTCTCGCTGGGCGTAACGTATTACACCGGTGGCGAGTCCACGGTGGATGGCGTGGACAAGGACAATCAGCTCGACAATTCAAGGATCGGCCTGGTGCTGGCGCAGCCGCTGGATCGCAATAACTCGATCAAACTCAATCTCAGTAAAGGTGTCAGTACCCGCGTTGGCACGGATTTCACCACGGTTGGCATTGCCTGGCAGTATCGCTGGATGGATGGTTATTGATCGGGCCAGCTCAAGACAGGGCGGTGAGAGGCGCTGTTGCTGAAGGCGGGAGCAGGCCGAACTGCTGTCCGGCCTGCAAATGCGCTGCAGTGGGGCTGGCGGGAAGGGCATCTTCCCGCGATTGACTCAGGTGCGGAACTGCTCCACCGCCCGTTGCAGATCTGCTGCCAGCTGTTCCAGTTGTCTGGCCGTGCTGGCATTGCTGTTGGCCGCCGCATTATTTTCGTCGGTCATCTGCGCCACTTGCTCTACATGGCGCGAGATATCGGCGCTGGCAATACTCTGCTCCTTGAGTGCTGCCGAGATGTCTGACACGGCCGTACCGATTTGCTGCGCACCACTCTGGATTTCGCGAATCGCATCGCCGGCCTGATTGGCAAGACTCACGCCCTGATTCACCCTTTCCACGCCAACCTGCATGCTGGCAACCGCATCGCGGGTGCCGCTCTGGATATTGTGGATCATGCTGTTGATCTGCTGCGTGGCGACTGCCGTGCGTTCTGCCAGTTTGCGCACCTCGTCGGCCACCACCGAAAAGCCACGCCCCTGCTCGCCGGCCCGTGCGGCTTCAATCGCGGCATTCAGTGCCAGCAGATTGGTCTGATCGGCAATTTCCTTGATCGCCAGCACAATCGATACGATCTTGTCCGACTGCTGCCCGAGATCGGTGATGATCTGCGACGATTGATGCACAGTGTCGGCAATGCTGTGCATATCCTGAACCACACTCAGGATCACCTCACCTCCACGCGTTGCCAGATGCTGATTGCTGCTGGAAAAATCGCGCGCCTCACCGGAGTGATCAGCGACCTGATCGATGCTGACCGTCATTTCTTCAACCGCCGAGGCCATGGCCGACGCGGCTTCACTCTGTCGACCGGCATTGCCGGCCACCTGCAGCGAGGTGCTGGCCAGGGTTGCCGCCAGCCCAAGCACCTGATGCGCGCTATTGCTGGCGTTGGCCACACTCTGGCGCACACTGCTGATCAGGCGGTTGAACGCTTCGGCCACATGCGCCACCTCATCCTTGCCATTCACGGCGAGCTGGCGCGTCAGATCCTTGTTGCGCTCGATTTCGACCATGGAATCGCGCAGGGCATTAATCGGGTTGATGATGCTGGCGGCCATCCACCCGGCCAGGCCCAGCATGGCCAGCAACAGTAACAGGCTGAGCGCACCGTTCAACCACATCGCCCGCTGTGCCTGCTGCGCCAGCGTGCTGGCGGTGGTTTTGATCTGTTGCGTCAACATGGCCTCAACCGAGCGCATGTCATTGATCTTTTGGGTGATGGCCTTGAACCATTCGGTAGGTTCAATTCCAAACTGCCCGGTGGCCACATTGTCGATCACGCTTTTACGCATCGCTTCAACGGCTTGCGTGGCTGTGTTGCTGTTGTTTGCCTGGTAGAGCGCCAGAATGTCGTCACCCATATAACCCTTGAATGTCGACAGATAGGCCTGTTGCGCGGCCATATGGCCAATGAAATCACGGTATTGGCCCGCTTCGATGGCATCGGCAGTGAATACCGGCACCATCAGCGCCCGCTCCTGGCCGGTGCGTTCTTTGGCTTGCAAAAACGCCAGGTAGCCGGTCATGCGTTTGATCAGCGTCAGATTGCCGGTTTGTTCGGTGATGGCAGGAATATTGTCGAGCAGGGTGGCAATGCTGCGGGTGAAGTAGGCGGCGGCCTCAGGCGCCGGAATCGTAAGCCCCGATGCCGCCGCACGGGTTTCCGGCAACTGTTGCAATGCCTTGAATGTGGCTTGCAGCGTCAGCTGCAACTTATCAGGCATGCCTTGTTGCTGCGCTTGTGCAAACAAGGCTTGTAGTGCCTGCAGTTGCTTGTCGGTATTGGCGCGATAAGTTGGCAGATCGGTAGCGAATTTGGCCCCTTTTGACTGCACAAAACCGGCGGTGGCACCGCGTTCAATCTGCAGGTTATGTGTCAGGTCACCCAGCGCGATTGCCACATCCATCAGTGATTCAGTGCTGGCCAGGCTTTGCCACTCGGCATGGGCATGACGTACATTCTGCAGCGTGTAGCCAATCACGCTCAATAATGGAATCAATAGCAGCAGGGCAATTTTGGCAGCGATGCGCAGGTTTTTCATGATTTGGGTATCTATGTTAGTAAATGCTAATGGATTGCGGATAGTAGGGCTGGTTGGCGTTGCCAACCTTGATCAGCGACAAGTGAACACATTCGGAGCGTCGTGATAAACGGAACATGCCGCTTAACAATAGAACAAATCGGCAAAACTGCCGTTACAGAATCGGCAGATGTACGCCGACGTCAGTTTGAACAGGCCGGCAATAACAATTGCTGCCGGCTTTCAAAATAGCGCGCCTGGCCGCTAAGCGGGTCGATAAAGGCAATCGATTTCGCCAGCAGCTGCAAGGGGCGGGTGAAATCGTCGTCGCCGCAGGCGCGCGCGGTGGGGTAGAGGCTGTCGTTGAGTATCGGAATGCCCAGCGCCGCCAGGTGCACCCGCAACTGGTGTTTGCGCCCGCTCACCGGCTGCAGCAGGTATTGGCCAACCTGCCCGCTGTGTGCCTGCAACTCGATCCGGGTTTCGGCATTCGCTTCACCCGGCACTTCGCAGCTGCGAAAGAACTGGGCGTCGTCTTCAATGCGGCTGCGCCGGATCAGCGGCCATTGGGCATCTGGCAACAAGCCCGCCAGTGCCTGGTATTGCTTGCGCATCTCACGGCTCTGGAACAGCGCCTGATAGGCGCCACGGCTGGCCGGGTTGAGCGAAAAAATGATCACGCCGGCGGTTTCGCGATCCAGCCGATGGATCGGCGTCAGCTGTTCCAGCCCGGTGGCCTGTTTCAGGCGCACCAGCAAGGTTTGCCGCAAAAAACGACCGGATGGAATCACCGGCAGAAAGTGTGGCTTGTCGGCCACCAGAATGTGCTGGTCGCGGTAGAGAATGTTTTCGCGAAAGGGAATGTCCGCTTCGTGTTCCAGCTCGCGGTAGTAGTAGATGCACTTGCCGCGAATAAAAGGGCTATCCGGCTGCTGGCGCTGGCCATCGCCCGCTACCACCTCGCCGCGCGCCATGCGGCTGATCCAGATTGCGGCGCCCACATCCGGAAACCGCTGCAGCAGAAAATCCAGCAGCGTTGGCCAGTGCCCTTGCGGCAGCCAGACATAGCTGGGGCTCACGCCATCGCGCATCGGGAGTGGGGCAGACAAGGTTGGTTTTCCTGGCTGTGGGCGGGCTGATATTGTACCTGCTCTGCAAGCCGCATCCCTAT
>JACCDG010142008.1_pt1 | contig 10799 bp, 7 predicted proteins | sample 7442471 | NCBI WGS metagenome assembly JACCDG01 (sample SAMN15323444, study PRJNA562643) | freshwater metagenome | isolation source: river surface water | place: USA:Blue River Watershed | collected 2017-08-17 | reverse complement strand
TTCCCTTGAAAATTCCTGCTGGTAGTTGCACATTAAGAAAGCGAGTAAATGCAAGATAAATAACGGTGATGAAGAGTGTGCCGAATATTGCAGCACGTCCATGCTTCTTATTATCAAAAGCAACAGTAATCCCAAAGAAGGTTATAGAGGCGGCGATGATGAAGCCGGCATTCTCAATGAGAAGTAGGAATGCCATAAGTGATGCAAGGACAATTCCGAAGGATTTGTAGTCAGATTTACCAACAGGAGTTCCTTCTTCGTGGCCCTCGGGTACAGCAGCATCTCCACGCAAGATATTGATAAAGAGAATTGCGCTAAGCCCCATGAGCATCGCAGAGACGGCGTAGGGAAAAACCTTCGGACTGATAGTCAGATTTATGGCTGGGAGTTCAACGATGTATGTATCCCAGAAAACAATGAGACCCAGGAGAAAGAGTGAGCCCACAAATGTGAGCTCACTCTTTCCGCCTTGAGGAAGTCGAACCTTGATTGTCGTGACCTTACTTAATCAACTTGAAGTCAGTAAGGACGTTGAGAATCGCTTGGTTTTCAGTCTTGATCCACTTAGAGAATGCATCTCCTGAGCGGTACTCATCGATCCATGACTTTGCAGCCAATGTATCTTTCCAAGACTTTGTTGAGTGGAGAGCATCGATGACCTTTGTTGTATTTAGAAGGTCTGCAGCAGATAGGTCTGCTGGAGCAAGAATTCCACGCCAGTTACCGAATGTGAGATCAGTGCCCTGCTCTACAAGAGTCTTACCCTTGATTGCCTTGAGCTTCTTTGGTGAAGTCACAGCAAGTACTCGCATCTTTCCAGCTGCAACGTATGAAGCGAATTCAGATGTTCCTGAGATTCCAACTGCAACACGGCCGCTGATTACATCTGGAACAAGAGTTCCACCGCCTGAGTAAGGGATGTAGTTAAGGTCAAGAGCCTTAACACCAATTGTTCCTGCGAGTGTTGCCACAGTTACGTGATCAACTCCGCCGTAGTTTCCGCCACCAATTGCAACAGACTTTGGATTTGCTTTGATGTCCGCAAGGAGATCATTGATGTTCTTGTACTTTGAACCTGTAGGCACAACAAATGCCTCTGCTTCGCGCATAACACCAGCAACCGCATTAGCAGTAGTGATTGAGAGTTTTGATCCGTTAGTTGCTAGGCCGCCAGGCATCGCAAATCCAGTAATCGCAAGAAGATCTTTGCGATTCTTCTGGTCGTAGAAATATCCAAGTCCAAGTGGGGCATTTGAGCGGTAGGTAACGGTGTAATCCTTAAGAAGGCCTTCCTTCTTCATTGCATCACCGATTGCGATTGCTGTTGTTCCGTAGCCGCCACCAATGTTTGAAGAAGAAACCCACTCAATTGTGTCGAATGGCTTCATCTCTGGGTACCACCAGCGCTGTGATCCGGCGAATGTTCCTGTGGTTACCTTGGTGCAAGTTAAGTCTGTTCCATTTACTCCGCGGCCTGGTGCCTTTGTACCCGCGCGGAAACATTCATCTCCAACATTTGCCTTTGATGCAGGCTTTGCAGCACCGTTTGCTGAAGGTGCAACAAGCAGCGAAGCGGCAATTGCAACTGCGCCAAGTGCGATGACTTTCTTCTTGAGCATAATTTCTCCTAAGTGATTACCCCGCTATTCAGGGCAGTTGAGTGAGATTAGGGCGAAATTAGCCATTTTTGAAGAGGCTATTGATAACAAATTGATACCAAGATTTACGGTTGAAGCGCAAAACTAGATAAGTGTGTCCGAGGTCTCAGACCCTTACTTATCGTAGATTAGCTCTGGAAATCTTCTCTACGAACCCAGGTAACCAAGACCCAAAGTGAGCAGACCAAGGTCACGATGAGGGCTGGGAAGTAGAAGATCTTGTCTACAAATATGCCGATCGGAGGACTTCCTGGCATCAGCCCTCGAAGCGAAATCAATGAATATGTAAGTGCCGCTGCCCATGTCAATGAAGAGAGCGTTGGTGGACGCTGCCCTGTTACAACCATATAGGTCATGATTGTTACTGAAAGCATCGCCGTAATCATTAGAAGTAGAATGATAATAACCAGAAGTTTTGTTGAATTAGAGCGGTGAGTTTCAAAGACTGAGGATGACTGCCCGTTGTTGAACTCTTCGATGGCTAGCTTAAATGATTCTTTATCATTAATCGTTACTGTCTTGTAGGCATCATTCCAAAGCCCGTGAACCATCTTCACATCGAAGGTATCGATATTTTTGGTGTAATCAAGAGGCAAGATATTGAGAGTTACTTGATCACCATTCTTCAAATTGGAGATTGCCGACATTGGAATCTCAAAATTGTATTTATCGAGCGGATACCAAGAGATGTTATTTCTTGGACCAGATCCTGGCTGCTCATCAATCTGAATATCGAATCCACCCGTCGGCACATCTTTCTTAAATTCGTAAGTATTGCTTCCACCATTGCTTGCACCAATAACAGAGTCAACAATGAGATCTACATCTTGAGTTGGAACCCATCCGCTCTTGAGTTTGTACCCAATATCCTCCGAGTTTGGCCAAGGAAGCACTCGAGCATTTGCAGTGCCCTCTAATGGATTAACGCTAGTAATCTGAACTAGGAGCTCGAGGCGATTATCCGCACTCATCTTCACCAGTTTCGTATCAATCTTCTCGGCATCGCCAGCAGTACTTTGAGATATAACAACGACAATCCCAAGGTAAGCAACCGCAATTGCGATAAAGGTCTGTACGAATCTAGTTCTGACTACATGCATCTCATTTACCTATTTCTTCTTGTAACCAGTAGGGCACTTTGGTTTAACTCCCGATACTTTCTTGGTTGTCTTCCCCTTCACGCATATAAGGGTCGACTTCTTTGGCACGATTGGTTTTGCGGCGAGCTCCGTTATCGGCTTAGCAGCTTCTTGTAATAGCTTCACCTTTACAGTTGGGTTAGAGAAGGTAAAACCGTTTGCAGAAAGCTTGAGCCAGCCGCCTCGTTGGGTGAGTGAAGTCGTAGCTACGCGAGCTTGCCCGTCGGCCGACGTCACAGACACTGTTGCCTGAATCGGTGCGTCGGTAAAGCCATAGAGGCATCGTGCAACTTGAGCGCTAATCACCAAGTTATACGAGCCTAGGAACTCCTTGCCATCTGGAAGGTAGTGCGGCGCCGCTACTTTGTAATCTAAGGAACCTTCTGCTTTATTGAATACAGGAGGTCCCGATAAATACTGAGTTGCATTGGTCGAGACAAAACCAATCAAGTTTGAAGAATTCTTATAGCAAGGATCATTGGTGCTGTCTGCACCCATAGTTTCCCAACGCCAGATTGTCGGAGCCTTGCTGGCTTTATCCTTGAGCGATGGCATCCAAGCTAAAAATTCATCCATTGATTCTTGATTTGCTGTTAAATGACGTAAGAATGAAATCCAGTACTCCGCGGGACACCCGTTTGATGCACTCCCACCTGTAGGGTCGTTGGTACATCCAAATCCATTCCCGCCAATTGGTTTTCTCATCTTTTCATAGAACTCTGCAATTGTTTTCGAAGCTTCAGCTTTTTTCGTCCACCCATAAGCACTTGGGACTACTACTGGATTCCCTTGGATGGAAATAAGTTGATTTCCATTTGTGTCGTTTGAGATTTCCGACGTGATGCCATCTAAACGACCATGCAACCAACCCTTCACAGGATTAGAAAGCTTTAATTTGAGCCCGAACTGAGCGTTCAATGGCAATGGATACGGCTTTGCGCATTCGGTGGCTGAGTAAATTGGACACGCAAGCGTCGGATTAGTCCACCCGTCGAGCCTTAAATCTAATTTATCAAACCAGCTTAAATTGGATTGAACTCCAGGAAGGCTGTTGCGTTCCTGATCAATGCGAACTGCGTAAATTGAAGCCTTAATGTTTGCTGGTTCAAAGACAGTCTTATTTGGTGCTCTGTAGCTATCTGCAGATACAACAACCAAATACTTATTGCCACCTGCGTGAGGAAGGCTTGGAATTGTTAATAGTGGGGATGCACCACCACTCGGTAAACCAGCTTTCGCATCTCCCGTGAACGCTCCTGCAACAGAGCCAGGGAAAGATTCAGTCGAAGTGATCTCCAGATTGGTTCCGTCTTGATTCTTTGCAGTTATTTCCGAGATACAGTCTGTTGATTCTGGAGTAGCACAAATTCCAATCTGCGCTTTGTAATGTATTAATGATGCCCCAGTGCAGTTTGAATCTGAGAGTGATGTGCAAAAACCGACTGAAGTAACCTTACTGACGTAAAAATCATTGCCATCACTCTTCTTGCCAAATAGGTAATTGATATTTGAAGGAAACTCTCCTATTCCATTGGCAGATATCCCGTATGTGGGGATTACCTTCGGGTTATCCGCTGGCAGCTCGAGAACATATTGCTCATCCGGCAAGTCGGCTGCCAGGGCATGAGTAGGCACTAGCAAAATTGAAATCAGAAATAATGGAAGAATTTTTCTCATTGTCAACGAACCTTTTTGAATCCGCTAGGGCACTTTGGTTTAACTCCCGACACTTTCTTGATGGTTTTTCCCTTCACGCAGGAAATTGTCGATTTCTTTGGCGCGATTGGTTTAGCGGCAACGACAGGGGCAACTTCAGCCTCCTGGCTAAGTTTTACGCGAACCATTGGAGATGAAAATGTAAATCCATTGGCAGAAAGGGTTAACCAGCCATCTTTTTCCCGGATAAGTGTGGTTGCAACCTTGTTCTCGCCTTCGGCACTAACAATTGAAACAACGGCTTGAATAGGTGCCTTTGTAAATCCATAAATACATCTAGCCACATCGGATCGCAAGACAAGGTCGTATGTACCAATTGCCTCTTGCCCATTCGCAGTAAAGTGCGGGGACAGAAGTTTATAATCTAGAGAACCCTCAGCTTTGTTGAATGTAGGCGGACCAGCGCTATACACAAGTGAGTTGGTTGTCACGATGCCCGCCAATTTATTTGCATCGGTCGAGCATCTGGAAACATCTGAATCTTGATTACCTTCAAGAGTCCTTACATTCCAGTACGTTCTGGAAGTAGTCGCCTTATCCTTTACAAGAGGTATCCAGAAACCTGCCATTTCAATAGCCTCAGTACCGGAATTGCCGGGCATAAAATAAGAACTTCCCTCGGAAAAAGTTCTATTGCTGGCCAAATAAGCTCTGAATTCAGAACTTAATTCTGAAGTATTGACTCTTTCGTACAAAGTCGGAACTTGAACTGGCAAAGCCTCGAATGTTAAAACTTGGCCGGATCCGTCTAATTGAACTTCAATCGAAGGTTGGAAGATTCGGCCATGAAACCAGCCCTGCATCGCCTTACCAAGTACGACTTTCATTCCAAATCGATAGTCCTTTGGGAAATCCTGAGCGGAATAGCAAATACCGCCACCCATCATTACGCAGGCATTTTTTTCTGCGGCTGGCAAATTGATATTTGCACCGACTCCACCACTCTTACTTCCATCTCTACTTGGATTAGAAGAATCCGATGGGACGGCTTGCTGGAAATCTCCAGAAATTTCTCTAACAGGATTTATTGCCGACTCCATCGAATTAAATTCGAATTTTTCTGTTGTGACTTGAACTCCAGCACTCTTTTGAAGCCAGCCATTTAGTAGCGTTGACGCAAAGTAGAGATCATTTCCTCCGGAGTGATTTATACCTGGGATTTGCCAGATACCACCTTGACTCTTCCCTTGTGGCAGATTGTTTCCTTCGCTGGCTGGGTAGTCATATTTAGACTCAGGTGTTGCATACTTTACGAAGGTGCCTTCAGTTTTCTTACCAGCCCCGTCAATGGCATAAACACTCGAAATACAATTTGTTGTGATCGGTGAAATACATGGTGGGAGATGATTTAGCGTGTTTATTGCATTTCCTTTTGTACAAGCTTCATCAGTCAAACTCGTACATAAAGTCATGATTGCATCAGGTCCAATCCCAACGGCAGCCATAAGCGCGGGAGGGGCAGTAATGAATCTCCAACTTTCAGTGATGTTGATTCCTTGAGTTGGTTGAGTTAAATCAGCACGAACAGCTGCAGGTGAGGATGTCACACCGTTGAGTGCAAATAACAGGATGGAAATTAGTAATGCAAATCTCTTCATTTTCTCTATTTCTTCCGGTATCCACTTGGGCATTTAGGATTTATTGCAGTCACTTTCTTGATCTTCTTTCCTTTGACACATGAAATCGTGCTCTTCTTTACTTCCTTCGCTTGAGTAAGTGAAACTCGGACTGTTGGGCTAGAGAACGTGAAGTTATAAGCTGCGAGTGTGAGCCATCCATTTCTCTCATTGACCTGAGTGGTTGCAGCGCTTGGCTCACCGTTCTCCGAAGTAATTGAAACGGTGGCGCTAACCGGCGCAGAAGTGAATCCATAGATGCAACGAGCAATCTTGGAGGACATGATCAACTCGTAAGTTCCCTTGAAGACCGTTGTGCCATCTGCTTCGAAGTGAGTGGATGCGACCTTGTAGTCCAAGAATCCATCCTGGAAGGCTGGCGGTCCATCGATGTACATCGTTGCATTGGTTGTCACAACCCCTGCAAGACTCTTGCTTTGGTTAAGGCACTCGCCTACTTTTCCTTCGCCGTTCTGGCTCATAGTTCCGATGCGCCATTCAGTTGGCATTGCCGCAGCTTTATCTCTTGCGAGAGGAAGCCAAAGCAAGAAATTGGCCATGGCGCTCTGAGAGAAGTTGGTATTTACGTGCTTGAAGGAGATGTTCTGCATGCCACTGCGTGTTTTCTCAGATTCAGAAATTGGGAGACCTAAATTTTCTGGAGTAGGTGGGTAATGGCGCGCTTCTCCAGCCCACTGCTGTTTTGCATACGCAGCAACATGGGCATCCGAAAGATCTGAACTCTTGGCCCATACATCTACGAGAGGAACTGAGATTGGATTTCCATTGACGGAGAGATTCGTAGTCGCACCGTCTTGCTTGTAATCAACAACTGCGTTTTTCATACGGCCGTGAAGCCATCCTGTCAGGCTTGTGCTTAGACGAAGAGAGAATCCAAAGTTAATATCTTTGGGCATTGTGTGGGCCAAAGCGCACTGAGTAAGCGATGCAGCTATGCAGAGTTTGGAAGCTTGCGGATCAATATTCTTAGTTTGAGTATTGCCCACTTGGATTCTTCGGACCGAGTCATACTTTGCTGTATTTGTTTCAGTAACCATGTCGAAGAAGTCGCCATCGATAATCTTCACTGCGTAGATCGATGCATTAAGTGAAGGCGCTGGAAATATCTTGTCTCTTTTGGTTCGCTCGCTCGTAAGAGTTGTCTTTACCAAATAGGAATCTCCCCCGGCATGTTTTGCATCAGGGATCGAGACGAGAACAGCTCCAGATCCTTGAGGAACATTGAGGCCAAGATTGCCTGCAAAAGCTTGTGGGTTTTCTTTAGGAAATATTGAAGGTGAATTTACGGCCAGAGACTTTCCTGCCGCATCGGTTGCCGTGACTCCTGCGATGCAGTTGATATCAGTCGCGCTAGAGCACATGGGAAGAACTGCGCGGTACTTTGAAAATACAGAGAAGTCGCAGCCAGCTTCTGAACCGGTATTGCAGATAGCAATATTCGTTACTTTGCCGTTCTCTTCACCGTTATCTGTGGTGAAGTTGAACCAAGTAGAAGCTTCAGTGCTTGCGAAGAAGGATTCATTCGCCTCGAAGCCGATGTAGCCGGCACCTGGGGCAGAAAGTGGAGCCCATTGTTCAGGAATAGAGAGATCTGCTGTTGCGCTGATTTGTGGCAAGAAAAGGACGAATGAGAAGAGAATCGCGAATAACTTCTTAACGCTGATCTTCATTTTCGTCCATTCACTTAAAGTTAATTTGGATTGCCACCCCGGCGATTTCTCGCTCGCCGGGGTGGCTATACCTTGATTTATCTATATAGAAGAGAGTTGGAGGTTATTTCTTCTTATAGCCAGTTGGACATGCAGGCTTAACCGCTGTGATCTTCTTCAGCGACTTACCCTGGATGCAAGTGATTGTGCTCTTCTTGGCAGAGTTCTTAGCTGGCTTGTAGCTAGCTTTGATTCCAATCTTGAGCTTTGGACGTGAGTACTGGAAACCAGCGATATCAATAATGATATTTCCGTTCTTCACTGAGATCACCTTGGTGAATGCGTTTGTAGCTCCGCTCTCCTCTGTTATGAGTGAGATATCGAGAGCTGTTGCTGCATCCTTTGGATTAGCAAGACCCCAAAGAAGCGCTGCATCAGCTGTAGGAATTACAGCCTTGTAGAAACCGCGGTTAACAGTTACACCGTCAGGTGCAAAGTGTGGAGCCGCAACTCGCCAAGTGAATGTCTTATCTTCTTCATTCCAGACTGGAGTTGAGAGTTCGCAGACACCATTTGAGCCAACAAACATATTTCCAGTTGTTCCTGGAACACCGAATCCGCTCTGATCATCATTTTGTGACAATGTGATCAACTGGAACTGGCGAACATTTGCCTTTGCTACGCCAGCTTCACCCTTACAGTCAGCTGTCTTTGCTGCAAGTGGCACAGTTACTGGGCTACCAGTAAGAGTTACAGTATTGAAGTCCTGTGTGCGCTGAGTGTTCATAGTGACACCAGTTGCGATAGCAAATGTGACACCTGGGATCATTTCACCGATTCGAAGCTTCAATGAGACTGTTAGGTCAGCATCGAGGTTGACTGCGAACTTATTGTTTCCAGGCTGTCCCGCCAGGAATGTCTTGTTGTCCTTATCGTTTACAACAGGAAGTACATCTGCCATCAACCATGAGCGCTGGTACTCGCCAAGAGCTGCAGATTTAATATAGATACCGTCGTAGCCAAGTGAATTAAGTCCAAGGCCCGCCCAGTTTGAGTGTGTCCAACGTCCTCCAAGCGCCTTTCCTGCTTCGACAGATGATCCGATTGCATCGGCATTAGAAGGAGCGAGTTCTGTTGTGACGGTAGATGTATCAACATCAGGTTCTGTCTTTGTGATTGCAGCACCTGTAGGTTGACCGGCAATAACCCATCCATACTCTTGTGCTCCGCGTGCCAACCACATCGGGATAAACATTGGCTCTGTAGCGCTGAAGGTTCCAGCTGCCGCATCGTACGTTGAGTTGATTACAGGGCGAACCTGAGTCTCCGCAAGCTTTGTAAGGTCAACAAACGTTGAATTCTTTATTCGTGCAATCTGTGCTGTTGCTTCAGCTTGCGTTGGCATAAACCAGAAGAATTTCACTTCGTTATCAACAATGAATCCGATTGAGGCTTTAAAGCATTCGTTAAATGCTTTCTTTACATTTGCTCCAGTCGCCGGATCCCAACAATCAGTCTGATGAGAGTAAGAATCTAGTGGCTTGGTGGTGTCGTAAGTATTAGTTGTTGGGTTGTACTTCGCACCTTGCTCTGGGTGATTTGGTGTACCAAAGAGAGAAGTAAGGTCTACAACTTGCTTGGCAGGATTAACCATGACTTCTCGTTGGTAAGTTGGCTGCCACCAAGCGTTATCTTTTACTTTTCCACCTTCGATACGTGCAAGTGGTGCAAAAACTTCGCCTGTTGTTGCCGCAACTTCCGCCTTAGGCGCTTGACCTGATGCAACGTATTGAAGAGTCGTGCGAGCGCCAGAAGCGTTCGTAACAACGACAGATTCAATACAGTAGAGAGATGTTGGGACGGCAGCACATGCTGGCCAATCCGCGAGTGGAAGCTTAATGACCGCTGCATTTGCCGGAGCAGCTGCGGTGAATACCCCCATGACGAGCGCCAGGGAGCTGATCCCTGAGATTATTTTTCTTTTCACTTTTCCCCCATATAGATATGTGGCGGCCAAAGGGCTGGCAACCATATGTCTCACCGCAGATTCAGGGGGAATTTATGCACCTGAAGTGAAATTATCTAAGTTGGGCGATATACCAATTCCACTGCCATGAGGCATTTTCTGGGATATCGAGGCCTTCCTTGAACTCAGGGAATGTGTAGACCAAGAGCGCGGTCCCGCCTGGCAGGACAGTTGTTGGGCGTGAGTCGCTAACCAGCGGAGCATGGCGGACAAATATCGCTAGGGATGGGGCTGTGGAAATCAGGTCGGCGGTGTTGTTCTCAACGCTTAAGACCCATGTCATTGGGCATTGAACTTTGCCGCAACGCTCCCATGAAATCTTGAGTCCGGTAGCAGTTAATCCTGCGAGAGTATCTCCGATACCGCCGGCGCTGCTGATTGCTCCAAGATCTCCGATGCTCTGCTCCCATGTCACTGGATAGTCAGATTGCAGCCCGATAATCTCTGGCTGATTCAATGAATTAGAGCCCGTAACACCTGGCGCTCCTGCGGTGAGCTGTGAGATTGGGTCTTTCTTTACAAATTCATAGATACCAATGCTTGCAGCACCGATCGCAAAGACCGCTAAAGTGGAAATGATTGCACGGCGAATTCGTTGGCGTTTAACCTTAGCGATGATGATTGGGGCTAGGTCGCGATTCTCATACACGCCAAGCGCCATCCATTGCATCTCGCGCTTGATTAGTGGATCTACTTCACTCATTATTTTCCACCACTTCCGCGATTACAATCTCGATTTGATTCTGCACATTGCTCGTTAATTCACCTCTTGCAGATTTCTCAAGCTCGGGTACCAACTCGATATACGCCGCAACTGCTGCCTTGCCTCGGGCTAAATGAGAAGCTGCAGTCCCAGTTGGAATCTGTAGCACTTCTGCAACTTCCCTAAGAACCATTCCGTGTTCGTAGATCAGAACAAGAACAGCACGTTGTGCCGCAGAGAGCGTTTTGAGAGCTGCTTGAACAAGTAGGCG
>JACCDG011840329.1_pt1 | contig 10800 bp, 7 predicted proteins | sample 7442471 | NCBI WGS metagenome assembly JACCDG01 (sample SAMN15323444, study PRJNA562643) | freshwater metagenome | isolation source: river surface water | place: USA:Blue River Watershed | collected 2017-08-17 | reverse complement strand
CCATTGGCCTCGGCCGTCAATCTGGCCAATTGGGCCAACAACGCATCGATCCTGTTCTCTCCCTGCTGCACGCTGTTGGAGGCCTGAACATCTGACAAGGTCAACAAAACATCGCCAGCTTTGACGGTTTGCCCCTCTCTGACCAAGATCTCCCGGACAATTCCGCCTTCCAAATGCTGGACCAACTGTGCGCGATTCGATGCAATAAACCGCCCTTCGGCGCGGACAACACGATCAACGGCGGCCCAATACGCCCAAGCGAGCAGCAGAATCAACAAGGTTGCAAGCCATAACAAATGCCTTCTGCCGCGCTTTTCAGCGGCAGACATCACAAATGATGACGTGAGGCTGGGCTTCATGGGTGCGCCGCTTTATGGCAAAGCATTGACCGTCACCCGCGCGTTGTTGGCTCCGGGCTGAGAGCTCTCAAGCACACGAATGTCGATGGCACTGCCGAGCACGCCTGCTTGCAACAGGACGTTCCTCACCGCCACCGCGCGGTAGTAGGCCAAACGGCCTGCCTCGCTGAACCCCTTGGGCGTGATGACGGTGATTTGCCAACGACCATTGCTGAGCGAGCCGTAAGAAGGCAAGAGCGCGGCGATATCGGCAGACTCCTTAGCGGACAAGGTCACCACTTTCGGATCAAAGTTCACAATCAACCCGGCCGATACCGCCTCGCTGGTGGTGCTGCCCTGATTGGCGCTTTTGCTGGCTTCTTCACGCACATCCACAACGTCTTGCCGCGTGGCCTTCACTGCGATATCAGCAGCTGCCGATGAAGAAGCCGCTTGGGCGCTGGCCTTTTGAGTGGGCGCAGCACTCGCCACGGCCTCTTTGGGGTTTGAAGCCTGCTCGGCGGATTGCTTGCTGCTGGCCGACTGCTTTTTGAGCGCGTCCACCTCGGCTTTGAGTTTTGCGTTCTCTGCAGCCAATGCGTCCAGCACATCCGGGGCAGCGGTGGCCACAACAGGAACCGCCGCAGACGCGGTGCTTTCAGGCAAATTTTCTTGTGGCGAAGCGGATTTGACCGTTTCCTCGAGCACAAAGCTCAAGATCACAATACACATCACCGCGATCACAAAAAGCAAATTGATCGCCAAGTTTGCAATCGCATCCACATAACCGGGCCAAAAAATTTCGGATGCGTCGTTGGAATCAGATGCGCCAGCCATTGATGGAACCTTTTGAGATATAGATCTCGTTCAATTATTGAATCTTGAGTGTGGCGTGATCGGCGACGTCCGCCAAACGGCGCATGTGCTTGAGCAGCTGCGCCTGTGCCAACATTTGATCGCTGAGGGCCTGGGTGAGCCGGATTCGCGCCTGATAGAGACGATCACTGGCGTCCAGGGCATCAAGCAAAGAAGAGATGCGACCAACGCGCAGTTGCTCTCGCACGGCGCTCGTCACTTGAAGCGCCGATGCCTGCTCTTGTTGCCCCAAACTGATGCGCAAGCTGGCCGCTTGAAGCAGGGCAAAATCGTTGTCAACCGACTGCATGACGTCGTTGCGGGCCTTCTCCAAACGCTGTTGCAATTCCTGCAAATCAGCCGCTGCCTCGCGCCCAGCGTGAACCTCTTTGCCACCCAAGGACAAGGACCAATTCATAATGACCAAGGCTCTGGCGTCGCGTCGGCTGCCCAGGACACCGCCGTTGTTGGACGATTGATCGTTTTCCAAGCTGGCCACCACCGTTGGCATCAGCTTGGAATACTGCGAACGCATTTGCGCCTGCTGGGCGTTGACTTCCGCATTCAAGGCTGCGACATCGGCATTGGCAGCCAATGCGATGTCGCGAATTTCACTCTGAGAACGCGGCAAACCCGGCAATTGGTTCAGGTAGGGCGCAGTTAAACGTCTTGGCACAAAGCCCAGCAATCGATCCAACTCGAGCAGCGCCGTTTTGTAAACCGCTTGTTGGTCCAAGCGGGCTTGTCGCGCCGCCAACACACGGGATCTGGCACGCTCCAGTTCGGCCTGACTCGCCGCACCCGATTGGGTGCGTTGATCTTGGTATTTCAACACCGAATCCAAGTTCTCAATCAATTCATCGGAGAATTGCACCGTTGCGCGCGCCACAGTGGCCTTGACAACCGCTTCGACCAACGCAAAAGACACCTGCTCACGGACCGCCTGGCTGCGAAGCTCAGCGGCGCCCTGCAGATGTTCATTCGCTTTCCAATTGTGAAACGCTGGATAGTCGATCAATGGCTGCGTCAAACGAGCCGATGTATTGGAGTACGAATGGGCGCTGCCTGCGGTCGCACCCGGTGCCACAGAATGCTCACGGCCATCCGCTAGGCGCAAAGCGACGGTCGGGAGCAAGTCGGCTCGCGCTTTTAACACCCGATACCCCGCGCTCTTTTCACGCGCCTCGACCGCCTTGACCTCGGGGCTGTAAGCCAAACCTGACAAGACCACATCAGACAAACCCAACACAAGCTTCTTCAGTTCCGACGAATCCCCCTTGGCCGCTGAGGATCCCAAACCCTCTTCTGGCTCAGGAAGATCAACGGTTGGCTGGCCAATCACATCCGCAAAGGCAATTTTCTGACGGGAAAAATCCGGTGTGCTGAGATTGGTTTTGGCTTGAATGGCTTGCGGTCTGCGAACGACAGTGGGCGGAGCTGTTGGCTGAACCGGCGGCAAGACCCACTGTTGCCTGGCTTCAGGCAGGCGCGTAGCCAGCGATGGATTGACGTTTAACTCTTTGTACCGGGCGACCATGTCCGATGGCAACGCACGGTCAAAACTGGTCGCTGTGTCAAGCGCTCGCGGTTTTTCGGCCGTGACACGGTCTATCAGTTCCCGGGTGGCTTGCCGCTGACGCTCTAGCTCCTCTGATGGAGCAACCGTCTGTGCGCAGACCGGCCAAGCCATCCACAAGGCAGAGGCCAAAGAGCCCCAGCGCAGGGTACGTTTTGAATGCTGTTTCATGACATCACCGTTCACGCAAAGCCTCTCGTGCCTTCAATACAGGCTTGAACAAATACGACAACACCGATTTCTCACCGGTTTTGATATCCACTTGGGCCACCATGCCGGGAATGATGGGCAAACGCTGCCCGGCTGGCGAAGAGAGCGCAGATTGGTCGGTTTTCACCACCACGCGGTAATAAAACTCATCGCGCCTGACGTCATCTCGCAGGGTGTCTGGACTGATTTGAATCACGCTGCCATTCAACCATCCGTATTGAGTGGCATCGTATGCCGTGATTTTGACGACGGCCGCCAATCCTGGGCGAAGAAACGCAATGTCGGCCGGGCGAACTTTTGCCTCAATCAGCAGTTTTTCATCAATTGGAACTATTTCAAGCAATGCCTGACCCGATTGCACCACTCCGCCAACGGTATTGATGCTGACATTTTTCACAATGCCACGCTTAGGCGCTCGCAGCACCGTGCGTTTAAATGAGTCTTCTCTGCTGGTCAGGCCAGCGGTCTGCGCCGCCAAATCCGATTCAACCTTGGAGGCTTCAGACGCCGCATCCGCACGAAACTTGCCTGTCATTTCCGCCATCCGGCCCTTGGCCTCGGCGATCGTGCGTCGGATACGCAAAATTTCAATGTCGGAGACCAAGCCCTGAGCGGCCAAGGGCTCCGTGATGCGCAACTCTTCCGTTGCGAGTTTCAACGCCTGCTCCTGAGCGCTCAACCCCACCTGCAAGGCGGCGCGGCGCGCTTGGTAGGTGCGCTGCTCGTTGGCAACAACATCCGGCGCCATGCGCAACAAATCTTCTGGGAACACAGCGGGCACATCACGGGCTTCCGCGTGCAAACGCACCGCCATCGCTCGCAAGGCGTGCACACGGCTGCGAACCTCTTGAACCCCAGCCCCTTGCCGCACGTCGTCAATCCTCAGCAAAGGTTGACCCTGTTCAACCAACTCACCTTCGCTGACCAATATGTCGGCAATGACGCCTGCCTCCAAGCTCTGCAACACTTGCTCACCACCACTGGGAATCACCTTTCCCGGCGCTGATGTCACCTCCTCCAGCCTGGCCCAAGCCGCCCACGCTATGGCCGCACAAAAAAGAGCGAAGATCGCGTACAGCAACCAGCGGACACGGCCCGGATGCTGGGTCACGGTGGAGGCGTACAGATCGTCCAGCAGATCCAAGCCCGCCCGCCGGCGGTTCTTTGCCTGCAGCTCGCGAATGCGCTGCTGCAGCGCCAAGGAGTCCTGAACAGAAGGTGGCTTAGCCGACATGCGCCCCCCCTGAATCAACCGCATACGCGCGCTTGACTCGCCCATCTTGCAAAGCTGCAAGCACTTTGTCCTTGGGTCCGTCAGCCACCACTTCGCCACCATCCAAGACCAGCAGCCGATGCGCGAGATGCATCGGTCCAGGTCGGTGTGTGGCAATCACAACCGTACGCCCCGCCAGCACCTTATCAAGAGCCTCAATCAACCTGCGCTCGCCAACAGCGTCCAGCGCACTGGTGGGCTCATCGAGCAACAACACCGCAGCGTCGCTGAGCAAAGCACGGGCCAAAGAAACCATCTGCCGCTGCCCACCCGACAACCGGCTGCCGTTTTCACCCAGCGGCATATCAAGCCCGAGCGGATGAGCCATCACCCACGGCAACATGCCCGTCAGCTCAAGCACCTGCTTGAGGCGCTCATCGCTGACTTCTGGAGCACCCATCACAAGATTCTCACGCAGCGTGGTGCGGAAAAGAACCACCTCTTGCCCAACCCAAGCCACATGAGAGCGCAGATCCCCTTGGGCAATCTGCGCGATATCCACACCATCAAAGAGCACTTGCCCTGCAGAGGGGGGATACAGATGTCCCAACACCCGCAGCAGGGTGGACTTCCCACTTCCAACAGGCCCCATCACCACCACACGCTCACCGGGTGCAATGGTCAAATGGGGAATGTTCAACACCGCATGCTCGGAAGCGGGATACGTAAAGCGCACATCCTTGACCGCCAGCTCGCCTCGCACCGATGACAGGGACAAATAGGTCTTTCCGGTGCGGTACACGCCAGCCTGCTGCATCAACTTGTCCAGCGCTTTGTACGCCACAGCAGCGTTCTGGTACCTGGCCATCAAGCCAGACAACTGGCCCATAGGTCCCAAAGCACGCCCGGCCAAAATGGTGCACCCAATCAAGGCCCCCATCGACAACTGACCAGCCCAGATGAGATACACACCCCACACGATCAACAGAACGTTGGAAAGCTGCTGAACAAACTGAGTGAAGTTCAAGGAAACGGCCGACACCAAACGGCTGGTCATCGCGCTGCGTGACGACAAGGCGCTCAGGGTCTCCCATTGGCCTTGCAGGCGACCTTCTATGCCGAGCGCCTTCACCGTCTCCAAGCGTTCAAGCACCTCCACCATGAACCCATGCTTTTGGGTGGTCTCGTACTGGTACCTTTCGATCGCGGTTTTGACCGGGAACTGCAGCAGGACCCCGACCACCACGATCAACACACAACCCAACAAGGGCACCCACACCAGAGCGCCCCCCATCCAAGCGATGACCATCAAGAACAGCAGGGCAAAGGGCAAGTCGCTGAGCATGACCAAGGTGGCCGAGCTGACGAAATCCCGAACTGAATCGAAGTCCTTGAGCTGCGATGCCATTTGCCCACTCGACGCAGGACGCGACTCAGGCCGAAGGTTCAGAACGTGGGCGAACAACCTTGACGACAGCACAAGATCTGCCTTTTTGCCCGCCACATCCACCAAATAGCCGCGCAACACGCGCAACAAAAATTCGAAAACCGCAGCCACCAACACGCCGACCGCCAGCACCCACAGCGATTGCAAAGCCCCCGTCGGAATGATCCTGTCGTACACGTTCATCGAGAACATCGACGCCGCCAGAGCCAAGCAGTTGATCAGAATGGCAGCGAGCACACAGTCTAGGTAATAGGGCCGCAGAGAGCCCATGGCGCTCCAAAACCAATGGTCTGCTGTCGGTGCGTCATCAGACGCTGCGCTGCCATGTTCAATGACGGCCTCAGCTGCCATCAACACAGACCAACCCGCCCAATCAGGCTCCATATCTTCGACCGATCGAATGCGCACAGAGGTCTTTGGCCACAGCACATTCAAACGGCCAGGACCTGAAGCGGTCACGAGATATGCCCCACCATTGCTGCAACCCAAACACACAACACCTGAGACGGCGTGATGTGAGCAGGCGACACATCAGACAACTGAACCTTCAGTCCGTACGCACCCAAGAATTTGATCAAACCGGCACGCGCCAGCTCGTCTTCGAAAAAATGGGGGGCACGCATCTTGAGATCTTTTGCGGACAATCGAACACCCAAACGCAAAGCTTGAGCACAAATCGCCTCATAAAAATCAAGATGCAAGGACATGAGTGTACGCCTGCCTCAAAGGCCCAAAATGCCAGGCAATTGACCTTGAATACCCAACAATCGATAACTCGCACGCACCAAATCCAACTGTGCGGTCACCAAATTGGACTCAGCGGTAAATCGTTCGTTTTCCGCATTCAAAACATCAATCAATGAACGACGCCCAACCCTGAATTGTTGGCGAGTCGCTTCGGCAGAGGCCCGGGCGTTTTCTACGTACTCGGCATACGACTTGGTGACCTCGTTACCCGACACAAAGTCGAACCAAAAGACTCCGACCTGTCTCTGCAAATCGGCGCGGATTTTGTCAAGTGCAAAACGGCTGGCGGCCTCATTGGCCACTGCGGCCTTGTCGGCGGCTTGGACACCACCGGCCGACCACAGACGCCACTCCGCTTGAACGCCGACATAAACGTCGGATTGAGCACCCTTGACCCCGCCCCAATCGCTGCCGTGCTTGACGGTAGCATCCAGAGACACCTTGGGTTGATACGGCGCACGGGCCACGGCAATGCCAAGCCGAGCCACTGTCAAATCGGCCTGCGCCACTTGAATGACTGGACTGCTCTTCATCGCCAACTGATAGGCTTGATCCAGCGATTGCGCCGGCACAATTTTGGGCAACTCAGGTCGAACATCAATCGCAGAAAACCCCACCAAAGATTGAAACGTCAAACGACTCCTCTCCAGCTGCGCCAATCGATTGATATTGACCGCTTCAGCCAACGCAACACGGGCCGCTGCCGTCGAGACGTCTGATGCGCGACCCAAATCCCTTCGCACAATCGTCTTGACCAAATCAAGGTATTCCCGATGCATTTTTAAATTGGCTTGCGAAATAGCCAACAGGCGCGTCGATTTTTGTAACTCGACGTAGGCATCCAGCACATCAAGCATCAGTTCTTCGCGGCGCCCAACCCAGCGCCAATCGGCTCCCACCGCCGCTTGCTCACGCTGGGCCGATTGGGCTTTCAACCCGGGATCAAACAAAGGGAGAGACAGCCTCACATAGGCGTACAGCGGTTGGTAGCCATTGCTGATGTCGCCGGTTCGCAAAGACTGGCGCTGCGTCGCCACAGATGACCCCACCGAGATGGCTGGCCCGAGTTGCGACCGGGCCTCTTTGGCTTGGCTGTATGCCGCCTGGCTCTGCGCCTCCGACATCAACACATCAGGATGCCGCTCCAGCGCTTGTCGAACCAGCAGCTGCAACTCTGCTGGCACCACAACGGAGTCTGCGACCGACACCGCAGACGTCGCGTCCTTGGCCGGGGTTTGGGCTTGCGCAACAACAGCGCCCAGCCAGATAGCAAGGCCCACAGCGCTGAGGTGAAGCCGAGACCGCTTCACACCTTGCATATCTTCACGATTGAGGCGAAAACTCATTCTTTCAACCTTTGGCCAATTTTTAAGACGCATCAAATGGCGTGCGAACGCAATACAAATACACGCCAGCCAGCGCTCACGCTTTCGGTGTCATCGGCAATTTTATCATTACAAAACAGAAATGGACATACATACATTTATCTTAAATATGTAGATTTAAAATCTACTTTCGCCATTAATAAAACTTAGGTATTATTTATTTGGCGTGATAATAAACACTAAATACTCTTTTATTTGATCGAAAAATGTTCAACCATACAAGGCAAGTTCTTAGGCAGACAACACCTCACATCGACGCGAGACGAAGGTTCTATGAAAGTGCAGTTTGCACACAGCCGCCAACGCTCCCAAGACTGCCGCAGACAGACAACACATGCCCACCTCATGCGCCAAAGCAGCGGCATGCTCTGCAGATCGCATGCCTTGTCACCACCACCGACAAACCTCGTTGTCAGAGAGTGGCCAGCCGCCTCTTCATCTTAAAAGCTGCGTGAGACAGCGAGCGACAACCTCAGTGGATTCGACTTGGATACCGCAGCAGTGGGCTCTTGTTCGGCAAGTTTGTAGCCGCCCAAGCCCTTGCCAATGTGTCCGCTGTATTGCCAACCAGCCACATCACCTGCAAAGTGCATTCCGATCGATTGAAGAGAATACACTTGATCAAAAGCGCCCGAAACAACCGTTTTGCTGGGATCCACACGACCCGCATCGTAAAAAATGCCGGCCATTAAGCCATCACCGAACCGTCGATTGATTTCAAACGATCCCACCACACCCACATCACCAACACCGTCAGCGCTGGTGTAGGCCCGAGCGCCCTGGTTGCCCCCAATGGATATTTTGTTGTAGCTGTCCACATTGCGACTGACCAACTGACCACGCCCTTTGAACACACTGAACCAACGTCCATCCATGGTCAATGGTTGGCTGAAGCTGGCACGGACATCCAATTTCTGATATGGACCTGCTGCAATATTGTCCAGGGAAGACGGCGATAGCCGCCCAATGGACAGCACGCCTTCTAAACTCATCGGGAATCGGCGCACACGCTCGTTGTCAAGAGAGAGATTGATGCGGATTTGTTTATCGTGAATATTTCCGGTTTCTGCATTGGAAACAGCCAACTTGTTGACACTGCGTCTGGCGACAATTTCAACACCAGAGCGAAGCATCAAATCACCCCAGTTGTTTTCTTGCCGTATCAAAGCAATACCCACATCTTTGGTCAGCCCCGTGGTCGCAGCATCTCCCCCCTGGATGTTTTGACTGTGAGAATAGGAACCAAAAACACGCACGCGCCCAGACAAAGCACCAACCGGTGTTTCATACTCCAGCCGGCCGAACCGCAAGCCTTCAGAGGCCAGCACAGTCGCATGGGCTGATGCATGTGGTGCAAAGCCGCCAACAGAAAGCAAACCCACCAATTGTTCACGACCAAACTGTTGAAGTCCATGGTTGTTCACCTGAAGGACCGCACGCTTGATTTTTCCAGGTTGGCGATCGACTTCATTCACCGCCACAAGCAAATCCACCAACTCGGGACCAACCGGTCGTACTGTGGCCTCCAAGTTGAGAGGCAGATCAAAACTGATGCGCTCAAGCCGTTGATCCAAACCATCGATATCCAAACCCGATCCGAGAACAAAATCTTTGGATAGACGCGATGTCAACAGCTCTTTGTATCGTGCAGCCACTGAAGCATCACCGACCAGCAGTTTCACCGACTGGATTTTTGGGCTTGCCAAAGAAAGCACCAAGATCTGACGCCCATCGGGACTTAGTTTTCCATCGGCAGATACAAAAGCAAGTGACCCGCTTTTTTTGCTCTCTTCAGCAAACCAAAATTTAAAATCCAAGAGATCGTCGTTGGTGACGGGTTTGCCGACAAATCGCAACCAGTACCGCTCAATCCCTGAGGTCAAAGGCGAATTTCCCACCACTTCAACCAAAGCCAAATTATCAATAGGGAAATTCGTCTCCGCTGCAACCACCCCTGCAGCGCCAACAGAGCGCTCACGGGCCGACGCAGTGCTGTCCTCAATAGCTCGGCGGACATCGCCCACGGAAGACTGGGCATGAGCACTCAGCGAGACCATAGGCGCTGCTAGCGCAAACAAGGAGATCAAGGTATAGGGCTTCTTCATACGATGCTTATCGAGATGTGAGCAACAAAATCAGCGGGCGCGAACGCACACTTCCGGCTGTGCAATCGACTCCTGAGAGCATTCACACCCATTCAGATCACTGGGCGAGCAACTTAAAGGTTGCGCCTTGTCTTCACCCAACGTTCCTGTTGCTCCACCACTGTTGCCAACACTCGCGACAAACACCCTTGGACCACTGATGTCCGCCGCAATCAGGTTGGTGTTGGTCACATTGGTAGGGGGTGGCACGATGGTGGCTTGGAGCACGATGGGATTGGAGACGATACGGTAATTGGAGGCTAGGCCATTCACGCCGTTGACCGCCGCATAACTCACCGTCACGGGTTTCGCAACTCCAGGTTGCGCATCCGAAAACACCGCCTGTGCCGATAGACCCAAATCCTCACCCTCGACCAAACCTTGCAACACCCCGAGTCGGGAGATCACCGCTGACACTTGCCCATCGAAAGGCTTGTCTGCCACTGCGGTGCCCACAACACCCAGACTTCTGCGGTCGATCAGCAGCGCACCGTTGTTCTTCGCCACGTTGGCGTAGTTCGCCTCGATCTGCGCGGTGTCGCTCAGCGCGTTGACGTACGTGCCCGCGTTGCGCCCGCTCACACTGGCGCTGGCACCGCCGTTGTTGGCCACGTCATCGCCCAGCAGCCCAGTGGCCACCACGCCGCTGACCGTCTGGTTGCCTCCGTTGTAGGTCACCGTCGCGCTGTTGGCCGTCAGCACCACGTTGGCACTGGTGTTTTGGCTGATCGTGCCGCTGGCCGTCTGCGTGCTCACCGTGTAGTTGTTGCCTCCGTTTTGGTCAGCAATGGTGAAGCCGCTGTTGACCGCCAGTGTGCGATTGCCCACATTTCTGCTGTCAAAGGACTGGCTGGCCGTGACCGTGTCGCTGCCTTGCAGGCCTGT
>JACCDG010280073.1_pt1 | contig 10800 bp, 9 predicted proteins | sample 7442471 | NCBI WGS metagenome assembly JACCDG01 (sample SAMN15323444, study PRJNA562643) | freshwater metagenome | isolation source: river surface water | place: USA:Blue River Watershed | collected 2017-08-17 | reverse complement strand
GCCAAAATTTCTGTAATCGCCCCCGGGCTGATTGGCGGGTCCGTCGCCCTCGCCGTGGCTCAGACTTTTCCCCAAACCTCACTGGTGATCTGGTCGCGGAAGAAAGAATCCCTATCTCCCATCCAAAAGGCGCTGCCCAAAGCCCAGGCCAGCACGGACCTTTCCGCCGCGGCCGGTTCCGACCTCGTCATTCTCGGCGCTCCAGCTTCGGTCCTGGCACCTCTGGTCCAATCTCTGCTCCCGCACCTCTCCACCCAAACCCTCGTCACAGACGTGGCCAGCGTCAAAGCCCCAGTGGAGAAAGAGCTCGCCCCCCTTCTCGCCGGCCGCGCCCGCTGGATTGGCTCCCATCCCATGGCCGGGTCGGAAAATTCCGGCTTCTCCGCCGCCCGCGCCGATCTTTTCCAAGACGCCGCCGTGATCCTCACCCCCGGTCAGAATACTCCGCCGGAAACCGTGCAGGCTGCCGCCGGATTTTGGCAGGCTCTTGGGGGCCGCATCCTCCAGCTCGATCCGACGGAGCACGACCGGCAGGTCGCGCGCATCAGCCATCTTCCTCACGCCGTGGCCGCCGCCCTGGTCCGCGCTGCGGGAAAATCCGGCCTGTCCCTGGTCGGCCCCGGCTACCGTGACACCACCCGCGTGGCCGCCGGCCCCTCCAACCTCTGGGCCGAAATCCTACTCGGCAACCGTGACGAAATCCTTGCGACCCTGAAGGAGTTCCGCCATGGCCTCCAGGAGATGGAGGCTTCCCTGGAAAAACGGGATGCCCCGGCCTTGGTAAAGTTTTTGGATGAAGCCGCCCAAATCCGGCGCAATCTTCCCCGCTCATGAGCCAGCTGGAAATCCGCCCGCTCCGCAAGTTGGAGGCCGAGTTCTCCGTCCCCGGAGACAAAAGTATCTCCCACCGCGGTATCATGCTCGGAGGTCTCGCCCACGGAACCACCCGCATCCGCGGATTTCTGCCCGGAGAAGACTGCCTTTCCACACTCCATGCCTTTCAGGCCCTGGGCTGCCGGGTGGATCGCGTGGCTCCCGACGAGGTGGTCATGGAAGGACGAAACGGTCAGCTGCTTGCCCCCGCCGAACCGATCGACTGCGGCAACAGCGGCACCACCATGCGGCTGCTCGCCGGCATCGTGGCGGGCCAAGCCTTCACCACGCGTTTGTTTGGGGACGCATCCCTCAGCCGCCGACCCATGGCCCGCATCGCTGAACCGCTGCGCCTGTTTGGTGCGGAAATCCTGTGTGAGGGAAACGGGGATCGCCCTCCCTTAACGATCCGGGGCAAGCCACTGCAGGCCATTTCCTACAAGAGCAAGGTCGCCAGCGCCCAAGTGAAGTCATGCGTGCTCCTCGCGGGGTTGCAGGCCCAGGGAAGAACCGACTTCTCGGAGCCCTCCCTCTCCCGCGACCACACGGAAAGGCTCCTGCCCGCCTTCGGGGCCACTTTCCGCCGGGAAAAAAACCACCTCATTCTGCACGGACCCCAACGGCTCGAGGGAACCGATCTCGAGGTGCCGGGGGATTTCTCCTCCGGGGCGTTTTGGATCGTCCTCGCCGCCGGACTCCGCGGATCCAAACTAACCCTTCGTCGTCTCGGCTTGAACCCCACCCGCACCGCCCTGCTCTCCGCCCTGCTTCGCATGGGCGCCGGAATCGTGGAGAAAGTGGAAGAACCCCTGCCCGAACCGATGGGCACCGTCTATGTGGAAGGCGGCACCGAACTGCGCGCCACTACGGTCGGCGGCAAGGAGATCCCCGCTCTGATCGATGAAATTCCCATCCTCACCGCCGCGGCGGCCCTCGCCAAAGGCATTACGGAAATCAAGGACGCGGAGGAGCTCCGCCACAAGGAGAGCGACCGTCTGGCCGTCATGGCCAAGAATCTGCGTCTGTTCGGCGTGCCGGTGGAGGAACGTCCGGACGGCCTGGCCATCGAGGGCGGCCGCTCCCTGGTCGGCGCCGAAGTCGAAAGCCACGGCGATCACCGCATCGCCATGTCCTGCGCCATTCTCGGCCTCCTCGCGAAAGGCCGGACCCTCGTGAAGGACACCGACTGCATCGAGACGAGCTACCCCGGCTTCGCCAAACAGATCGCTTTGCTGCAGGAACTGGGTCGCTGAGCATGCTGCACCCGGTCATCTGCATCGACGGCCCCGCCGCCTCCGGCAAAAGCACCGTCGCCCGCCTGGTCGCGAAGGACCTTGGGTTTGTTTACGTCGACACCGGCGCCATGTACCGCGCCTTCACGTTTCTCACCCTGGAAGCCGGCCACGACCCCACCTCCCGGGAACGCATCCGGCAACTTCTCCGCAAGGTGGATTTTCAGGCCACCATCCATCAGGGCGAAATTCAGTTGCACGAAGGCGGTAGGGATCTGGGGCCGCACACGCGTCTGCCGGAGGTGAATGCGGCCGTGTCCCCCGTCTCCGCCCTCCCGGAGTTACGGGAATATCTGGTGAACGTGCAGCGGAAGCTTCGTCTCTCCGCCCCGCTGGTGATGGAGGGCCGGGACATCGGTACCGTCGTCTGTTCCGATAGCCCCTACAAATACTTCATCGATGCGTGCCCCAAAGTCCGGGCCGCACGGCGCCAGAAGCAGGGGGAGCGCGATGATCTCGCCGCCCGGGACAAGCTCGACTCCTCCCGCGCCGCTGCGCCCCTCCTCCGCGCGGCCGATGCCAAACTCTTGGATAGCGGCCAACACGATGCCCGGACTCTGGCCGATCTGATCGTAAATGAGGTTCGCACCCGTCTTTCCCCCGCACCGTCCGTCCCATGAAGGTCTGGCCGTTCTGGTTCCACTGCTGCCGCCTCTTTTCCTATTTCTTCTTCCGGACCTTTCACTTCATGCGCAGCCGGGGCGTGGAGTCCCTACCTCCGGGACCTCTGATCCTTGCCCCCAACCACGCGAGCTACTTCGATCCGCCCGCCGTGGGCTGCAATGTCCCCCGGGTGACTTACTACCTCGCCCGTCACACCCTCTTTGCTCCTCCGATCGGATCCTGGCTCCTTCCCTCGATCGGCTCCATTCCCGTCAATCAAAACTCCCCCGGCCCCTCTTCCTTGAAGAACATTTTTGAAGTCCTGAAAAACAAGGGAACTTTGGTCCTTTTTCCCGAAGGGGCCCGCACGATGGACGGGGATCTGGGCAAAGCTGAGCCTGGCATCGGCCTGATTGCCGCCCGCACCGGAACCCCTGTGGTACCAGTCCATATCATCGGCAGTCGGGCGGCTCTACCCCGAGGGGGAAGTTGGCGCCCCTTCCGAACCATTCACGTGGTCTACGGCCAGCCCATGCGCTTTCAGGGCGATCCCAAAAACCGGGAGGACTACCAAAAATTTGCCGACGAAATCATGTCGGCCATCGCCAACCTTAAAGATTTTTAGACGCCGTTGCCCTGTAGAGACGGCCTCTAAAACAGCCGGTTTTTAATCCCAAAGCTTGTCGATTCCCCGTCTCACGGCCGCAAACATCTCATCGATCTGCGGCTCGGTGATCACCAGCGGCGGCGAGAAGGCCAGCAGGTCGCGGATGCCGCGCACGATTGCCCCCTCCTTCCGCACCTTGGCGGCCCCCAGGATGCCGAGATTCATCCCCGGCTTCAGATCTTTCCTTCCCCCCTTCGGCACCAACTCCATCGCCCCAATGAGACCTAACCCGCGCACCTCCCCCACTGCCGGATGCCCGACAAACTCCTGCAGCTTCTTTTGGAAATAGGGCCCGGTCTTCTCCTTCGTCCGCTCCACCAACTTCTCTTTGGCGATGATGTCGAGATTGGCCAAGGCGGCCGCCGCCGACACCGGATGGCCGGTGTAAGTAAAGCCGTGCGCAAAGTAACCACCCTTCATCAAGGCCTCCGCGATCGGTTGTGCCACCATCGTTGCGCCCATCGGCACATAGCCACTGGTCAGACCTTTGGCCAAAATCATCAGATCCGGCTGCAGATCCCACATTTCGCTGAGGAACCAGCAACCCATCCGCCCAAATCCGCTGATGACCTCGTCCGTTACGAAAAGCATGTCGTACTCCCGGGCGAGTTTCCGCATGGCCGCCAGATAACCCGGCGGCGGCACGATCACCCCGCCCGCCCCCTGCACGGGCTCGAGGATCATGGCCCCAATCGTTTCCGGTCCTTCCTTCTCAATCAGCTTCCTCGTCTCGGCCACACATTCTTGCCCATAGGCTTCGGCATCCTTTTCCCGTCCGACCGCATAGGCATACGGAGCCGGCGCGTGCAGAAATCCGGGCAAAGGCAGTCCGAAAGGTTGCTGGCAGTTCGGCAGACCCGTCATGCTGGCCGTGGCGAGCGTCACCCCGTGATAGGCGTAGTTGCGGGTGAGAATCTTGGTGCGGTTCGGCTTCCCCTTGAGGATCTGGTACTGGCGGATGATTTTGAGACCGGTCTCGTTCGCCTCCGAACCCGAATTACTGAAGACCGCATACTTGAGGTTGCCCGGCGCCATCCGCCCCAACCGATCGGCCAGCAAAACCGCCGCCTCCGTCGTCGTGTTGAAAAAACTGGGATAATAGGAAAGCTCCCGGATCTGTTTGGAAACGGCGTCTGCAATTTCCGTCCGACCATAACCCACGTTGACGCACCACAATCCGGCCAGCCCATCCAGCAACTTGCCTTCTTCTCCGTACAGATAAATCCCCTCCCCGCTGGTGATCACATGGGTCCCGGTGGGATGCATTGCCGCGTGATCCGTAAAGGGATGCAGGTGGTGGGCCTGATCCATCTTCCGGAGTTCCTCCAACCGTGCCGGCGAAAGCTTTTGGTGCATGCCTTAACCTACTGCGAAAGCGTGGATTTCGCCAGTCCCCGTGCTTTTCCCCGCTGGCGTGCCGTCGAACCCCGTGCAAAATGAAGACATGGTCATCGGCGTACCCAAGGAGATTAAAACGCAGGAAGCCAGGGTGGCTCTACTTCCTTCTGCCGCCTACCAACTGATCCAACGCGGCCACAAGGTCCTGGTGGAGAAAAATGCCGGCGTTGGCTCCGGCTATCCCGACAAGGAGTACGAACAGGCCGGCGCCAAGATCGTCCCCGAGCACGCCGACGCCTTTGCCGCCGATTTGGTCGTTAAGGTCAAAGAACCTTTATCCTCCGAATTCGCCCTGCTCCGGAAAAATCAGATCCTCTTCACCTACCTGCATTTGGCCGCCGACCTCAAACTCACCGAAGCCCTGCTGGCCTCCGGCGTCACCGGCGTGGCCTACGAGATGGTCACCCAGGGTCGCCGCCTTCCCCTGCTGGAGCCAATGTCGGAAATCGCCGGACGCATGTCCGTCATCGTCGGGGCCTACTTTCTCGCCAAGAACCGCGGCGGTAGCGGCGTGCTGCTGGGCGGGGTTCCCGGTGTTCTTCCCGGTCGCGTCGTGGTCATCGGCGGCGGCACTTCCGGCATCAACGCCGCTCGGATGGCCACCGGACTGGGAGCGGACGTCACCATTCTTGAGGTGGACCTCGAACGGATGCGTTTTCTCGATATCACGATGCACACCGCCCATACCCTCTTCTCGAATCAGGCCCATCTCGACGAACTGCTGCCGCACGTGGATCTCCTGATCGGCGCGGTGCTGATCCCGGGCGCCAAGGCCCCCAAGCTCGTCAACCGCGGCATGCTCCGCCGCATGCGCCCGGGCAGTGTTTTTGTGGACATTGCGATCGATCAGGGAGGCTGCTCGGAAACCTCCCGCCCCACGACCCACGACGAACCCACTTATGTCGAAGAAGGCGTGGTGCATTACTGCGTGGCCAATATGCCCGGGGCCTATGCCCGCACCGCCACCCAGGCACTCACCAATGTCACTTACCCTTTCGTTGAACTGATTGCGGACCAAGGGCTGGCCGGCGCCTGCCAACGGCAACCCGGCCTCCTCACCGGCATCAGCATCCAAAACGGGAAGTTGACCTGCCCGGCGGTTGCCGCCGCCCACAAACTTCCGCACCAGGCCCCGGCCTTCGTTTGATCCGCGCCCCCAAGCTCATCCCCGAAGATCTCTCCCCCGGAGACCAGCGCTCCGCCTCCGCCGACCTCGGCGGTATCCAATTTCACCTGATTGAATCCGTCCAGGACCCTCTCTTTCCACGGGCCTTCGACAAGCTCACCGCGCTTTTCGGACCTCGCAACGAGATGGAGACCCGCCCGGTCATCGAGCATCGTTTGGCTTGGAACTCTCAATCTCCCCAACCCGGGAAACCCCTTTTTCACTATGCCATGATTCTGGCGCTGGATCCCCAGGACGAAATTGCTGCCGTGCGCGACTATACCGCCATTGTTCACGCCCCACCGGAACGCGCCGCCTGCACCGTCCATCTCTCCCATCTCTGGGTCGATCCCACGCGCCGGCGATCCGGCCTCGCCGGCTGGATGCGGGCCTTTCCCGTGCAAACCGCCCGCACCCTGCTGCACCGGGCCCGCCACGCCCTCCATGCCCCCATCACCCTGGTCGGCGAGATGGAGTTGCCCGACGGGAAAGACGAGGCCCGCATGGTTCGGCTCATTGCCTACGAGAAAGCCGGCTACCTCAAGGTCGATGCCAAGGTGATGCCGTACTTCCAACCAGACTTTCGGGACCCCGCCGAAATCGATGCCAGCGGCCGGCATGAATTTATCCCCATGACCCCGATCCTGCGCCGCGTCGGACACGAGTCGGAAACATCCGCTTCGGCCGCGGAACTTCGTGCCATGGTTCGCGACCTCTACGCGATGTACTCCGACACCTTCCGCCCTGCGGACATGGAGCCGCTTTGGAAAAATTGGCGGGCTTACCCGGACGGCCCGACTCCGGTACCCTTGGTTCCACCCACCCAGGTATGATCGAAGCCTTTCATCACCCCGGTCAGGCCGCCGCGATCGGTGAACACACCATGCCCATGGAGAAATTCCAGCTGGTTGCCGACCGCGTGACCAAACTCGAAGGCGTCCGGCTCCTGCGGCCGGAACCGGTCCACCGGGACGATCTGCTCCGTGTCCACACGGACACCTACATCCAAGCGATTGAAACCGGAAAGCCGCGGCCCCTTGCCGAATCGCAAAAATTTCCCTGGGTGCCCGGCCTGTATGAGTCCGTCCGCCTGACGAATGGGGCGGTGTATGCCGCCGCCCAGTCCGCTCTGGCCCACGGTATTGGTGCGGCCATCGCCAGCGGCTTCCACCACTCCTGCGCCGACCACGGCGAAGGCTTTTGCACCTTCAATGGTCTGATCGTCGCCTTGGAGAAACTCTATCGGGCCGGCGCCCTCCGCACCGCCGCCGTGCTCGACCTCGACCTGCATTACGGCAACGGCACCGCCCAGCTGCTGCAGGACCGCCCCTGGATCCGCCAGCTCTCGATTTATGGGAACGACTACTGGAACAATGTCTGCTTCCGTGACGTCACCGAAAAGAAGCATCCGGACGGCCCCAACCACCTCTCCGTCGCCCTACCCGCCAAAAGCGATGGACCCCACCTGCTCGAGGTGCTCGAACAAAACCTTCCTTGGCTCGTCCAACCGGCGCCCCCCGATCTCCTGCTCTTCCAAGCCGGCGCCGATCCCCTGCGGGATGACCCCTATTCTCCCCTGAATCTCGGCGCCACCGATCTCGAGGCCCGCGATCGCCATGTTTTCTCCTTCTTCCGCCGACAGGGCGTGCCGGTGGCGTGGACCCTTGCCGGGGGCTACACTCGGCCCGTGGAAAAAGTTGTTTCCGTGCATGTCGGCACCTTCCGGGCGGCCCTTGCGATCCATGGCCGCTGACCCCAAATCCTGGCGCAACGCCAATCCGGCGGATCTCTCCGATCTCCTGCCGGAGGTTCAGGCCACGCCGCCGGAAACCGTCCTCGCCGCGGCGACCGCCGCCGCCGAGGGCTGGGCCGAGAGCCCGCTGACGGAAAGAATCCAACGCCTCCGCTCTGCCCAAAAGCTCCTCCAGGCCCACCAGGAAGAGTTGGCTCAGGGAATCTGCCGGGAGATCGGCAAGCCCATCACGGAGTGCCGGGCCGAAGCGGCCGCCTTGGTCACTAAAATCGATTTCGCCATTTCCGATGCAGAGCGTTTTCTCGCCGAGGAAAAACCGGTCGATGCACCCAACCCCAGCCGGATCCGGCAACGCCCCCGTGGTCCCAGCCTGGTCATCGGTCCTTTTAACTGGCCGCTCCATCTCAGCCACGGGCCCTCCACCGCGCACCTTCTTGCCGGCAACCCGGTCATCCTCAAGCCGTCTCCCATGGCCCCGGTGGTCTCCGCCCGCTACCTGACCCTGATGGCACCCTTGTTTCCTCCCGGCGTATTCCAGATTGCCCAAGGCGGTACCGAATTGGCCCGAACACTCTGCTTCGACCGCCGCATCCGCTCCATCGTCTTTACCGGCTCCGTGCCGGCCGGACGTGGACTCCTGGCGGAAATCACCGCCCTCGATCCGACCAAGGACGTGGCCTTGGAACTGGGCGGCAAAAACGCCTCGGTGGTTCTGGACGATGCCGACCTCGTGCGGGCAGCACAAATGGTCGCGGAGGCGGCCTGCCTCACGAGCGGACAACGCTGCAACGCCACCTCCCGCGTCCTGGTGGACGCCAAAGTGGTCCCCCTCTTCACCAAGGAGCTTTCCGCCGCCATGGTCCCCTTCCGGCCCGGCTGGCCGGCCGAGGAAAAGACGAAACTCGGGCCGCTCGTGAATGCCGGCTCGGTGGAGCGCTACCGTTCGGCCCTCACCGCTCCAGCGGGCGTCAAATTTCTCGAGCCGGGCAAAGTGCACCCGGAGTGGAACGGGCGCCGGGGCCATTATGTGGAGCCCTGTGCCCGGCTCTGGCCCTCTGCCTCCGCGTTTCTCGCCGACCCCAGCTCCCGCCAGGAGTTTTTCGCCCCCGTCATCGACCTGGTTCCCGTGGAAAGCACGGAGGCGGCCATCGCGGCGCATAATGCCGTGCCGTTCGGCCTCTCGGCCTCCGTCTTCACCACCTCCCGCAAAAGCTTCGAGCATTTCTCAAATCATCTCCATGCCGCCAACATCTACGCCAATCTCCCGACCACCATGTCCCCTTCCGCCCTGCCCTTTGGCGGTTGGGGTGAATCCGGCAACCGCCACCCCGGCGGCCGTGGCCTGATCCGTTTCGCCGCCGACGAACAGGTTCTCCAAGAAGCCCCGGATTCTTTGAGCTGATCGGACCAGGCTTCCTTCCCGGACTGCCCCTGCCTCTTACCCCCGAATCCCCTTGTCGGTGGGCGGATTCTGGACTGGAATCTTCACAATGACGTCGGTTGCCGACTTCGCCCGCCCACGTGGCTGGCACCTGCCGGACGGACCCACTTTGGTCCGCTGGTTTGGCGGAGGTTGGACGGCCCTGGTCTTCGCCTTCCTTTATCTCCCCATCGTCCTGCTCGTCATCTTTTCGTTCAACGAGACCAAGTCCGGCTTCCACTGGGAAGGCTTTACCCTGAAATGGTACGAGGCCCTCTTTAGCAACCGCGTCCTACTCCACGCCTTTGGCAACAGCCTGATGATCGGGGCCGCCTCCACCATCCTCGCCACGGTTCTGGGCACCTTGGGCGCCTGGATGCTCTACCGTTACCGCTTCTCCATCCATCGGACATTGGAGGCTTTCATTTTTGTGCCGATGATCATGCCGGAAATCCTCATGGGCGTAAGCCTCCTGGTTCTTTTCGTGATTCTGAATTTTCACCTCGGCTACCTCACCGTGATCATCGCCCATGTGACCTTCACCTTCCCCTTCGTTCTTGTGGGTATGCAGGCCCGCCTTCAAGGCATGGATCCCGCTTTGGAGGAGGCGGCCATGGACCTTGGCGCCACCCCTTGGCAGGCCTTCCACAAGGTGATCCTTCCGTACCTGATGCCGGCGATCGCCTCGGGTGCTCTCCTCGCCTTCTCCCTCTCTCTCGACGACTACATTGTCACCGTCTTCATCACCGGGGCCGAGTCCCAGACCCTGCCACTCAAGGTCTATGGCATGGTCCGGGTAGGCCTGAATCCCCAGTTGAATGCCTTGTCTGCGCTGGGAATCCTCCTCACTATTGTCCTCGTGTTTGCCAGCGAGCGTCTGAAACAACCTGCGAAAGGAAACTAACCCATGAAAACCCTCCGTAACCTCACCCTCCTCGTTCTACCGTTGCTTTTGGCGGCCTGTGGCGGCGCCAAGAAAGGCGAAACGGCCGGTACTTCAACCGAGGAGAAAAAACTCAATATCTTCTGTTGGGCGGAGTACATCCCCCAGGCCGTCCTCGATGGCTTCACCAAGGAGACCGGCATTCAGATCTCCGTGGAAAACTACGCCTCCAATGAGGAGCTGATCGGCAAGCTCCTCGCGGGCGGCGGCAAGTATGACCTCATCCAGCCCAGTGAGTACGCCATCGAGGTTCTGATCAAAGACAATCAGCTGACTCCGCTCAACCAGGAAGCCCTCACGAACCTCGGCAATCTGGCCCCGGAGTTCCGGAGCATGGTGTTCGACCCCGGCAACAAATACTCCGTGCCCTACATGGCCGGTTTCGTCGGCATCTCTGTGAACACGGAAAAGGTCAAAACCCCCATCAAGGGTTTCAGCGATGTCTTTGTGCCCGCGTTGAAAAACCGCATCGTTGTCCTGGACGACTCCCGCGAAATCGTCAGCTGGGCGCTGGGCGAGTCCGGTCTCGGCATTAACGATGTCAGCCCCGAGAACTTGGCCAAGATCAAGCCCCTCCTCCAGAAATGGCTGCCGCTGGTGAAGGTCTACGACTCCGACAGTCCCAAGACTGCCCTCAAGAATGGCGATGTGGACATCGGTGTGGTCTGGAGCGGAGAGGCCGCCAT
>JACCDG011175016.1_pt1 | contig 10801 bp, 9 predicted proteins | sample 7442471 | NCBI WGS metagenome assembly JACCDG01 (sample SAMN15323444, study PRJNA562643) | freshwater metagenome | isolation source: river surface water | place: USA:Blue River Watershed | collected 2017-08-17 | reverse complement strand
GCTTTATCCTGCATCACGCCGACATGACCGATACCGCGTCGCTGATCCGCGTGGTGCAACAAGTGCAGCCGCACGAGATCTACAACCTCGCCGCGCAAAGCCATGTGGCCGTATCGTTCGAGGAGCCGGAGTACACCGCCAACTCGGATGCACTCGGCACGCTGCGGCTGCTGGAAGCGCTGCGCATACTCGGGCTGGGCTCGCAGGCTCGCTTCTATCAGGCCTCGACCTCGGAGCTGTACGGCAAGGTGCAGCAGATACCACAGCATGAGGGCACGCCCTTCTACCCGCGCAGTCCATATGCGGCCGCCAAGCTGTATGCGTACTGGATCACGGTGAATTATCGCGAGGCGTACGGCATGCATGCCAGCAATGGCATTCTGTTCAATCATGAATCACCGCTGCGTGGCGAGACCTTTGTCACGCGCAAGATCACGCGTGCGCTGGCGCGCATCGCGCTAGGCCAGCAGGATTGCCTCTACCTCGGCAACTTGTCCTCGCTGCGCGACTGGGGCCATGCGCGCGACTATGTGCTGATGCAATGGCTGATGCTGCAGCAGTCGCAGCCGGATGACTACGTGATTGCCACCGGCCGTCAGGCCAGCGTGCGTGATTTTGTCAACCTGGCAGCATCAAGACTGGGCATCACGCTGGCATGGCGCGGCTTCGGTGTGGCCGAGGTAGCCGTGGTCGAGAGCAGCGGCGGGCATGAGGGCGTGCGGCCGGGCCAGATCGTCGTGCGCGTTGATCCTCGCTATTTCCGTCCGACCGAGGTTGATACCCTGCTGGGCGACGCCAGCAAGGCGCGCGACAAGCTGGGCTGGGAGCCGCGCACCACGCTGGCCGAACTGGTCGCGGAGATGGTGGACAGCGATCTGGCTGCGGCGCGCAAATATGCGCTGGTAAGGCGTCACGGCTATTTGGCGCATGCACATCATGAGTAACCGTACCGTGGAGAGGATTTTCGTCGCCGGACATCGCGGCATGGTCGGCAGCGCTCTGGTACGCGCCCTGCGCGAGCGCGGCGACTGCCAGCTGGTGCTGCGCAGTCATGAAGAACTGGACCTCAGCGATACCGAGCAGGTGGATGAGTTCTTCGCAAAGAATGCGATCGACAGCGTCTATCTGGCGGCAGCGCGGGTTGGCGGCATTCACGCGAACAACACCTACCCGGCCGAGTTCATCCAGCAGAACCTGATGATCGAGGCCAATGTCATCCACTGTGCATGGAAATACCGGGTCGAGCAATTGCTCTTCCTCGGCTCGTCCTGCATCTATCCGCGCGCCGCGCCGCAGCCCATGCGCGAGGACTACCTGCTCGGTGGCCCGCTGGAGCCGACCAATGAGCCCTATGCCGTTGCCAAGATCGCCGGCATCAAAATGTGCGAGAGCTACAACCGCCAGTTCGGCACCGATTTCCGTTGCATCATGCCGACCAATCTTTACGGCCCCGGCGACAACTTCCATCTGGAGGACAGCCATGTGCTGCCGGGACTGATACGGCGCTGCCATGATGCACTGCTCGCGCAGTCGCCGGAGGTGGTGATCTGGGGCAGCGGCCAGCCGCTGCGCGAATTCCTGCATGTCGATGATCTGGCGGCCGCTTGCGTGCTGCTAATGCAGCAACCGCGCTCGGCAATTGCTGCGCTGGTCTCGCCGCAGTGTTCGCACCTGAACTGCGGCAGCGGCGAGGAAGTGCGCATCGGTACGCTGGCCATGATGGTGGCCGAGGCAGTCGGCTACGACGGCCATATCGCCTTTGACCGCAGCCGGCCTGACGGCACGCCGCGCAAGTTGCTGGACTCGACCCGGCTGCGCAGCTTGGGGTGGTCGCCGCGAATATCGCTGCGCGAAGGGCTGCAGCGCACGGTGCGGCACTATCTCGCCGCGCAAAGCGCTGACCGCGCCGATCTGGCCTATCGCGGCAAGCCGGAACGGCCGCGGCTGCGCAGCTGAGCGGCGCGCATGCCCATGCTCGGCCGGGTCGCGCTCGGCTTCGTCGCGATGCTCGCGCTGTTCTCCTCATCGACCTGGGGCCAGCTGCAAGAGGAGAACACGCTGTATGCGCGCGGTACCGGCATGTTCCATTTCTCGCTGGTGAACCTGATGCTGTGGTTCGCTGCAGCAGCGGTCGCGCTGCGCGAGCTGGGGCGCAGGCCGCTCTCGCCTTCGTCACTGCCGGCCTCGCCCTTCCCGGCCTTCATTGCCGGCTTCGGCTTCCTGCTGTTCGGCCATGTCGCTGTCGGCCTGCTGTCCGGCCAGCCGGTGCTGGTCATCCTGTCTTACAACGGGTTGCTGAATGTGCTGAACATGGCGCTGTTCTCGCTGCTGCTGCTGGCAGCGCTATCGGACGAGGCCGGCCGCCGGCAATTACTGCTGACCCTGCTGGCGCTGGCTGGCGTGCGCGCCGCATTCGGCCTGTTTCGCTACGCATGGTTCGGCGGCGACAGCGCCAATCCTTATCGTAATTTCGAGAGTCTCGACATCCGGCTGGTCTACTTCGACATCGGCGACAACTATATCGCCGCGCTGGCGGCATTCTGCATCGCTTGGTTGCTGACCATGCCGGGCGTGCGGCTCTCGCTTTGGCGGCGCAGCTGGCTGCTGGCACTGCTGGCGATGGAGATCGCGGTGGTCGCGCTGTCCTTCCGCCGCTCGTCGCTGGTCGGGCTGGCGCTGATGTTCGGCGTACTGCTGTGGCGGCTGCCGTGGCAGCGCCGGCTACTGCTGGCAGCGGCAGGCACCGCGGCACTGCTGACATCAGCCGGTGCGCTGATGCGCGAGCGGCTGCAGCACAGCATTGTCGTCAGCGGCGGCAGCGCCAACAGCGGCGGCTTCCTGTCCTCGCTGCTGTATGACGTCGGGCCGCAGCGCGCCACCGAGGTCAGCCGTTTCTATGAGCTGGAAGCGGCTGCGCACAGTCTGCAGGGCAGCTGGCTGTTCGGGCTGGGCAGCTGGGGCAGCTTCCGTGGCAATGAAGAGGCGCTCGACTATCACTTCGGCAAATTCGATTTCGTGCACAGCGGCTTCGGCCATCTGGTGCTCAAGTCTGGTGCTGCCGGCCTGCTGCTGTTCGTCGCGCTGCTGGTCGCGGTAATGCTGCATTACCTGCGCACGCGCCCCGCGCTGCGCGGCAATAGCGCGCTGCTAGCCGATGCCGGCATCGCCAGTCTGCTGTTCTGGCTGCCGACCCTGCTGATCGGCACACCGGTGATCGAGTTCCGCACCATGCTGCTGATCGGCCTGACACTGGCCATGCCCTATCTGGCGATACAGACATCACGCCAACCGCTGATGACAGCCACTGCCGCTGCGAGGTCGCATGCTGCTGCGTAATTCAGCGTGGAATTTCGCCGGGCTGGCGCTGCCGGCACTGGTGGCGCTCGGCACTGTGCCTTTCCTGATACGCGGACTGGGCCTTGAGGGCTTCGGTATCGTCACGCTGATCGCGTCCATCGTTGGCTACTTCGGCATACTCGACATCAACCTCTCGGCCGGTGCAATCAAGTTCCTGTCCGAGCATCATGCCACCGGTGACAGCCGTCGCTTCGCGCAGACTTTCTGGTTCGGCCTGCTGTTCCATGGGGTGCTGGGCGTGATCGGCGGCACAGTGCTGGCGGCCTGTGCGGGCCTGCTGCTGCAGTCCTTCTTTCCGGTATCGCCGGCGCTGATGGATGATGCGCTGACGGCGCTGCAGCTGGCAGCGATCGGGTTTGCGCTGTCGCAGCTGATCGGCTTCCTGCTGGCCGTGCCGCAGGCGCTGCAACGTTACGACATCTCGGCACAGGGCGAGGCCGGCTTCGGCATTCTGGTCAATATCGCATCGGCGGTGGTGGCCTGCAGCGGCGGCGGTATCGCCGGCGTAGTCGCGGTACGCGTGGCGGTCTCGGCAATCAATCTGTTGTGGCTGGGTTGTCGCTTGCCCATGCTTTGCGTACGCTGCGGCGCATCGCTGGCACCCTCGCTGCCGACGCAGCAGGTGTGTGTGTCACTGCTGGGCTTTTCGGGCCACACCTACCTGTCGCGACTAGCGACCCTGCTGCACCAACATGCAGACAAGCTGATCGTCGGCGCGCTGGCCGGGCCGGTGGCGCTGGCCTTCTATACCGTGCCGGTGCAATTGGCCGGGCGCATACTCGGCCTTACCTACCGGCTGGCCAGCGTGATCTATCCGCGTGTCTCGGCACTGGCTGCCACCGGTCAGCAGGCGCAGCTGCAAGCCATCTATATCAATGCCACGCGACTGCTCACCTACCTGAATTTCGCCGTGCTGGCCGTGATCGCGCTGGCCGGTGCAGCTTTTCTGGAGCGCTGGGTCGGTGCAGAATTCGTCGGGGTCGGCTATCCGATACTGCTGCTGGTAACGCTGGCATTGCTTGCAGATTCGCTGACCACCATTCCCTCGCTGGTGAATGACGGTCTCGGCCATCCACAGTTCTCCGGCCGCTTTGCGCTGGCGCGCGGACTGATCGGCGTGCCCATGGTCTACGCCGGCACCCAGCTGGCGGGCATCGAAGGGGCGGCGCTCGCGCACCTGCTGGCGTCCTTGCTGATGAGTGCGCTCTTTCTGGCTTGGGTACACGGACGCACGGTGCCGGTCGCGCTGTCGCTGGTGTGGTCGCAATGCTGGCGGCCCAGCCTGCTGGTCGGCAGCATGGCTGCCTTGTCGGTGCTGCCGCTCAAATGGCTGATCGCGCAACACCTGCCGGGGCTGCCCGGGCTGTTGCTGCTGCTGGCCGCGACAGGCAGCGCGCTACTCGTGGCTGGCCTGTTGTTCATCTTGCGTGGTGACGAGCGTGCGACTTTGCGAGCCGTGCTCTCACCGGCGCGTTAAGGACAGATCGCATGCGTATCTTGCTCGCCAGCGAAGACCTGCCCTCGGTCGGCATGGGCGGTCTGGCGCGTCATGTGTTGCTGCTGGCGCGTGCTCTGCGCGCCGACGGCCATCAAGTCGACCTGATCGGCAATGATGACGTCAGCCCCGACGATGCCGGCATCGACTTCGATTTTGACGGCCAATTCTTCGGCGATCTGCACGGACAGTTCGACGGCTGGAAAGAGATCACGCTCGGCATCTTCATGCCACCCAAGCGCAGCCTGCTTGCGCACCGCTTTGCGCGTGCGCTGTTGCGGCGCGCTGCCGACTATGACGTCATTCATTATCACGGCCACCTGCCCAACATCGCCGCTTACATCCCGGCGCAGGTGAACTTTATCCAGACCCGGCATGATCAGGGCAGCGACTGTCTGGTGCATACCCGCTTCAAGCGCGGTGCGATCTGCACGGAGACCGATCCCGAGATCTGCGCAGAATGCCGCACCTGGACACCGAACCGCTGGCAGACACTGGTTTCGGCGGCAGCGGTGCGCCGCTTCCGCCATGAAGTGCGCACAGGTTTTAAGCGGCACAAGACCGTATTTGTGTCCGACTTCCTGCAAAAGAACCTGAGTCGCTGTTTCGGCGGCCGACGCTGGGGCATGACAGTGCACAACTTTGTCGATGTTGACGCGCTGAGCTGGCAATCGCCGGAGGAGCCAATCCCTGCCTCACCGCTGCGCGTGTTTATTGCAGCCAAGCTGTACCCTGCCAAGGGTGTCGAAGTCTTCTTACAGACATTGCAGCAGCGTGCACTGGCGGGCGAGATGCAGCGACTGCAGATCGAAATCGCCGGCGACGGCAGCGATGAAGCCAGGCTGCGCGACCGCTTCCCGGATGTCTACTTTCACGGCTGGCAGGACAGCGCCGCCACGCTGCGACTGGCGGCGCATGCCCATGCGCTGGTGGTGCCGTCGGTCTGCGAAGAAGCTTGCGCATCGACCGTGCTGGAAGGACTGGCCTTGGGCAAGCCCGTGTTCGCGTTGCGGCTGGGCGGCACGCCCGAGCTGGCCGTCTATGCACGGGGTCCTGACCAATTGCGGCTGTATGCCGGCATGGAAGAACTGACCGATGCGCTGCTTGCTTTTGTCGCACGGCCGGACTACACCGGCCGCAGCGCGGAGCGCGCCGGTCCGGCGCAGGCCGCCGGCCAGCTAATGGCGCTTTATCGGCTGCCGGCCGGTGCAGTGGGGCTGCAATGAGCGTGCCGCGCTTTTCCGTCATTACCTGCACGCTCAACAGCGAGCCATGGCTGGCGCAGGCGATCGACTCGGTGTTGGCGCAACGCGGCACCTCGTTCGAGCTGATCTTTGTGGATGGCGGCTCGACTGATGGCAGTCTGGAGCGGATAGAAGCGCTGGTCGACACGGCCGCCTTCATGGCCAGAGGCGCGACCGCGCCGGTAGCGCCCCATCCTGCCGGCATCACTGTGCTGCGCAATGTCGGCGGTGGCATTGCGCGCGCCATGAACGCAGGGCTGGAAGCAGCACGCGGCGAGATGGTCGCTTATCTGCACTCGGATGACTTCTACCTGCGCAATGATGTACTGGCCACGGTCGCGCGTACTTTCGATGGCAGCGGATGTCGCTGGCTGTTCGGGCGCACGCTGCGCGCGCTCGGCGATTCCCTGGTGCCGGAGGGCTGGGTCGCGCCGGCTTACAGCCGCACGCGTCTCTTGCGCGGCAATTTCATCCCGCACCCGGCCACCTTCGTCGAGCGTCACTTGATGCAGCAAGCGGGTGGCTTTGATCCGCGCTGGCGCTATGCGATGGACTATGACCTGTGGCTAAGGCTGTCGAGGCTGGCCGAGCCATTGCAACTGGGTCTGCCACTGGCCGCCTTCCGCGAGCATGAAGGCAGCCTGTCGACCCGCGAGCGCGCCGCCGCCATGCGCGAAGACCTGCGCGTGCGGCTGGTCCATGCGGGTCCGTATCCGTGGCAGCAGTTTGTGCACGTTGCGCGCTATGCGCTGCGCCGCTGTCGTGCCCGTCTGCCTGAAACCGGAGGTACGCATGCGTGATTTTTCACTGGTGCTGGCCACCGTCGGCCGCACAGTCGAACTCAACAGGCTGTTCGATTCGCTGCTGGCGCAGAACTATCATGACTTCGAGGTCATCGTGGTCGACCAGAATCATGATGAACGCCTGCAGCCGGTACTGCACCGCGCGCGCTGTCTGGGCCTGTTGCTGCGCCATCTGCGACATGATCCGCCCAATCTGGCGCTGGCACGCAATGCCGGCATCGCGGGCGCCAGCGGCAGCTGGCTGGGCTTTCCGGATGATGATTGCTGGTACGAGCCACATACGCTGGAGCGAGTGATCATGCGCAGCCGCCGGCGTGACCGACCGAATGGTGTCGTGGTGCGCTGGGTCGAGCAACATGAGCCCTCGCCACCCGGACTGCTGAGCTGGCAGCGTTCCTCCTGCTTCCGTGATTTTCCGGTGGCGTCCATCACTCTGTTCCTGCAGCGCGAACTGGCCGAGCGCGTCGGTGGCTTCGACGGCCGGCTCGGCGTCGGCCAGTGGTTTGGTGCAGGAGAAGAGACCGACATCGTGCTGCGCGCATTGCGCTCGGGTGCCGTGATCGCGCACGAGCCGACGGCGCTGGTACATCACCGGGTCGAACCGCCATCCCGAACTGGCAGCGTCGCCGCACGCCAGGCAGCGCAGCAACGCGCGCGCGGCACCGGCGCCATGTATGCCAAGCACAGGCTGCCGCTGTGGGTAATCGTGCGCGGCCTGCTCTCACCCTTGCTCAAGCCCCTGTTCAGCCCCTTGCTTACACAGCTGGCAAGGCCCTTTTCGGGCACGCCACCTGCGGGTTCGCTGCGCGAGCGCTTTAGCAGCGCAATCAACGGCATTGCGCATGGATTGGCCGTCGCACGCGGCCGATTGGATGGCTGGTGGCGCTGGCGGCTCCTGCATGACGGCGGAAGGGCGCTGCAAGATGCCACCGTACGCGAGGGCAGCTGAGATGATGCGGGTCGCTCTCGTCACCAATGTACTGCCGCCCTACCGGGTGCCGATCTTCAACCGGCTGGCGCGCAGTACCGAGCTGGATTTTCATGTCGTCTCCTGCGCGGCGCGTGAGCCGAATCGCGACTGGGACTTGCCGGCCGTGCGGTTCGAGCATCACGGACTGCGCGAGCGCTTCGCTACCTTGCGTGGCCGCTATATTCACCACAACCCGGACGTGATGCCGCTCTTGCACCGACTGCAGCCGGATGTCGTCATTACCGACGGATTCAACCCGACCCATCTGTACGCCTTTGCATGGGCGCGCTGGCAGCGACGCGCGCATATCGCCATGACTGATGGCACAGACCAATCGGAACGCTCGCTGTCGATGCTGCATCGCCTGGTGCGCCGCATGGTGTTTGCGCATTCCGGCGCCTTTATCGCTGCCAGTGAGGGCGGGCTGCGGCTGTATCGCTCTTATGGCATCAATGCTGATCGCTGCACCTGCTCATGGCTGTGCATAGACAATGCCGCATTCACGCCAGTCAATGACAGCTATCGCCCGAATGACCTGATGTTCTGCGGCCGGCTCGAGCCAGCCAAAGGCCCGCTGTTCGCGCTGTCAGTGGCGCGCGAGACAGCACGACGGCTGGGCAGACGGGTGTCGCTGCTGGGGGTCGGCGACGGCAGCGAGCAGGCACGCCTGCGTGATGCGGCGCGGGAGGCACTGGCCTCGGTCGATGTGCGTTTTCACGGATTTGCGCGCCAGTCCGAGCTGCCAGCGCTGTACCGGTCGGCGCGTGTGTTCCTGTTTCCCACCCATGGCGATGTCTGGGGCATTGTCGCCAATGAAGCCTGCGCTGCTGGCCTGCCGGTGCTAGTCACGCCCCAGGCCGGCGTCGCCGGCGAGCTGGTGGTCGAAGGTCGCAACGGCCATATCCGAGATCTGCAGTCGGATGCCTGGACGGCTTGCGCTGCGCGCCTGCTGACAGATGATGCTCAGTGGCATGCCTTCAGCCGCGACAGCCTGCAGCGCGTGCAACGCTATGAGTTCGACAGCGCAGCGCAAGGCATCATTGATGCCTGTCGGATCGCCGTGCCCACGCCCGTACCATCAAGCGATGCATCGATCGGTGCTCGTCTGAATACCTCGCCCGATGCATCGACAGATACCAGGAACGATGCAGCATCTTCGCCGACCAGCAGGACCGGAACCGCTGTGCGGGGCGAGTAATGGGCCAGATGTGCTTTACGCTATCCGTCGATGACGGCCATCCGCTGGATCTGAAAATGGCCGAGCTGATTACCCGTCACGGTTTGCGTGCGACCTTCTATGTGCCGATGGCGAATTGCGAGGGTGCACCGGTGATGCCGCCGGCCGCGCTGCGCGTGCTGGACAGTCAATTCGAGATTGGTTCGCATACGGCCGAGCATCGCTTTCTGGCGCAGCTGGACAAGTGCGCTGCCTGGCTGCAGATCCGCGACGGCAAGGCAGCGCTGGAAGACGCGATCGGGCACCGGGTAGACGGCTTCTGCTACCCCGGTGGTCGCTACCGGCGCGAGCATGTGGCGCTGGTGCGCGCGGCGGGCTTTACCTACGCACGCACCACGCAAAACCTGCATACCGATCCGGACGGGCACTGTTTTGAATTGCCGACCACGTTGCAGTTCTATCCGCATCCGCGCCGTGTACTGCTGCGCAATTTCCTGTCGCAGCGCGACTGGCGATTACGGGCACCGGCGCTATTGGCGATTCTGTCCGAGACCGACTGGCTGGCGCGGCTTTATGCGCTGTTTGCTCATGCCTGCGCGCGCGGCGCAGTGTTCCATTTGTGGTTGCATACCATCGACGTGGACCGGCTCCAGCTGTGGCGCGAGCTGGACGAGTTCCTGTCCTGCGTATCGCGCCGTGTGCCACCGTCGCGCCGGCTCTCCAACGGCGAGCTGCTCTCTTCTCCTTTCCACACCATCAGGAAGTAATGCGATTTCAGGCCGGCCAGTCGCACATGGCCAAGCTTCCAGACCGGGCGTCCGGGCAGCACATCGACCATGGTCTTGATCGCCAGCGCGTCCAGCAACTCCGCACGCTGCGCTGGTTGCAGCCAGTTCGCCAGCGGATGCCAGCGATTGGCCGTGGAGACAAAGATGCCGCGCCGCGCAACTCTCAGCAATTCGCGCAGCAGCCGCACCTGTCGTTCATGGCTGCCGGCGGTCTCGAGCAGCTCATGACAGGCGACCCAGTCATAGGCATTGTCCTCATAGGGCAGGCGCGCATGCTCGCGCAGCGGCAATCCCTCGAGGCTGCGCAGCTCCAGCCGGGTCTGTGCCGGATCATCGCCGGCGAACTCGTTGAACGCTGCCTCGAGCCGAAGCCGGCATTGCTGCGCTGCGCGCGACATCAGTTCCATCGCCCTCCCAAGACCAAGCTGTGATGAGCATTGATCTTGCCGCGCACCGAGCCAGCCCACCTTGCGCACCCTCAGCATGCGGGGTGCGCGTCCGGGTTCCAATCAAGGCATGGCAGAGACAGCAAGAATCGATGACAGCCTGGGCGCGACCGTCGACGCGCCGGCGACAACGGTCACCGGCGCAAGATCGGCGATGACGAGCCACGCAGCCGAGCTGCTGGGCGTACGCATAGACGCACTGTCCTGGGAGCTGGCATTGGGCCGCATGCTGCGCTGGGCTGATGCACGCGAATCACGCGTGGTCTGCCTGTGCAATGTTCACTCCATCGTGACAGCTGGCATGGATGCCGGCCTGCATACGGCACTGCAGACGTCGGACATGAATGCACCGGATGGGGCGCCGGTGGCGTGGCTGATGCGCCGGCTGGGCTGGCCCGAGCAGCAGCGACTGCCGGGACCGGAACTAATGTGGCGACTGCTGAAGGAATGCGAACGCCTGCAATTGCCGGTGTTCCTGCTGGGCGCCACGCCGCAGACGCTGTCGCTGCTGGCCGAGCGAT
>JACCDG010889923.1_pt1 | contig 10802 bp, 1 predicted proteins | sample 7442471 | NCBI WGS metagenome assembly JACCDG01 (sample SAMN15323444, study PRJNA562643) | freshwater metagenome | isolation source: river surface water | place: USA:Blue River Watershed | collected 2017-08-17 | reverse complement strand
CAAATTAGAAAACAATTTGCGAACGAAGCTTGGTCTGTTGTTTCGAAGTCACAAACCACTTGGGGCGCTTTGCCAAATACAACCAAAGAATGGTTGCGCGAAAACGACCCAGCTACTTACATGAATTTGGAGCAGTATATTGAAGGCAACATTCGCGAGAAAAAGCGTGATGCCAGAGAAGCTCGTCAAGAAAATAGAGCGCTAAGGGCAGAGCAAAGAGCTGCCGAAAAAGATCGTCGCGAAGAAAAAGAAAACATTGCTTTTGGTGAATTGAATTCGATTATGGGCGCTAATCCAAAAGAATTCATGAACATGGATCTGAACAATTGGAGAACAAGACTTTCAGAATCAGACTGGAAATGGTTTTCCAAACAGCAAACTGAATTTAAGCTCAAGCCAGAAACTCAAAAACAATCTGCAACATTGCAAAATAGAATCAACAATGAGGTAGACATTCTTAATCTTGGCGGCAACAAAGCAAAGAAAGCTCGCTTCGAAAAAATTATTTTGAACGAGGTAGACAGCTACATCATAAACAACAATGGCAAACAGCCTGATGCAAAGCAGTTAAATGCAATCATTAATGATGCAAAAAAAGAATATGTAACAAGTGAGTTTTTAGGTATTCGCTCTAAATCTCGTCGTTTTGAGCTTCAAAAGGCAAAAACAATTAATGACATACCAAAAGATCTTTTGGGTGAAATTAAAACTGATCTTGCTAAGAGAAAATTACCAGCCACAAACGAAGACATCATCAACATTTACAATGTTTATGTAGGCCAAAATGACTGATTTTACTAGCGCGATTGATTCGGTATTTGAAGAAAAGCGGCGCAAGTCGCCAACGATAGATCCTGCAAAATCTACTGTTGGAAAATTTGATTCCGCAATTGAGCAGTACAAATCTAATCAGGCAGCAGTAGTTAATTACACAGCACAGCATTCGCCTGCTGACTATGCTGAGTCAATGCGCGTTAGTAAGCAAAGCAACATACCTGCAGAGGTTGTTGGGACTGATTTAAATTACTTTAAGTCGCTGACCGACATCCGACAGAAGCAGGAATATCTTGCAAAGAACCCCGGGCTTTGGCAGTTTGTTGAAAGAAATCCTGAGAAGTATGGATTGATTCAAAACGATCTTGGGAAGATTGACAATGTAGTCAATGGCACACGGCTGGGTATTCAGCTTGATGTTAGTAACAAAAAGAAAGTATTTACCAAACGTCCAACAGCGGCTGATTTTCCTATTAATGCCGACCGCGGGTTTGTTGATTCTGTCAAAGAACTAAAATCAGCTCAGTTCCAATGGGATGACATCATGAGCCGTGGTGAGGCTCGCCCAATGGACCGCACCATTGCTCGTGGTGATTACAAGCAATTTGCAAAAGACTTGATTGAAGGCCGGCAGTACGACGTATTTTTGCGCGGTTACCAAGAGGGCAAGCAAGCTATTGGTATTGGCCTTGATCGTCTTGATTTGTTTAGCGGTGTCAATCGAGACATTGCTGCAGCTTGGGAAGCTGAAGGGCTGACATATTCGCCAAACGCTATTCGTGCCGCTCGCATTCAACAACAGCAACGAAACGTCGAAAAATACCCAATACCTTTGGGAGCTGAAGAAGGCTTGCGCGAAATACAGCAGGCAGATGGTCCCGGCGATTCGTTGATGGCGATCATCAAAAACCCATTTGCAGCAGCTTACGCAATTGAAAAATCGTTAGGCGCTGTTGCTCCGGGTGTGGCAGTCACCATTGGTTTGTCTACGCTTGGCCCACTTGGTACAGCGACTGGTGCAGGCTTGACCAGTTTCGCAATTGAATACGGATCTACCATACAAGATGTAATGCAGGAAAATAAAGTCGACATGAATGATGTCGGCTCTCTTAGCCGTGCTTTACAAAATAAAGAATTGATGGACAAAGCTCGAGAAAAGGCAGTTGCTCGAGGCATACCTATCGCTTTGTTTGATGCTGCAACCGGGGGTTTGGCAGGTAGATTTTTGGCTGCTGCTGGTAAAACAAAACGCAGTATGGTTGGTGCAGTTACCGCAGAAGCTGGCGTACAAATGGCCGGCGGCGCGCTTGGTGAAATTACTGCGCAAAAAGTTAGTGGTGAAGAAAAATTAAAGTGGGGCGATATTTGGCTCGAAGCATTAGGCGAATTGCCTACAGCGGTGCCAGAGGCTTGGTCTAATTATGCTGGCCTGCGCGCAAAGTATGAGCAAAAGCAGGCAGAGCGTACAGACAGCATTGTGAATGCAGCAGTGAATGCTGACATCATGCGCAATGCCATGAACCAAGTTAAAAGCATGGAGGCTGCAAACCTTGGGCAAGAAGGCAAAGAGGCTATTGCTCAAGTATTCAATCAATCCAATCCTGATGCTGCTGTCACCATCAACGTCAACAATTTGATGGAGCTGGCTACAGAAGAAGAGTTCAACACGCTGCAGTCATTAAATGAGGATTACGTTGCGCAAATCAAAAATGCGATCAATGATCAGACAGATGTCGAAATTAAGATGGGCGACTTTCTGGCTGTTTTTTCGCAATCGCAAAGGTCTGAGGAGATTCTTGCAAATGTTCGTATGAACGATTCTGACGTTACTTTGGCTGAAGCTAAGGTAATGGCAGAGGAAGAGGATGCGACGCTAAAGCAAGAGCTCGAGACTTTGATTGCTGATCAAGAACTGCGCCAGTCATTTTACGAAAGCCGAGAGGCAGTTAAGCAAGACATACTTGGCCAGCTCAATCAGGCAAACCGGTTCACATCGTCTGTAAACGAAGTAAACGCAACGCTTGCCGCAGCTCGATTCGCCACTCGTGCAGTGCAGCTTGGCATGTCGCCACAGGAGTTCTATCAGCAGCGCGGCCTAAATATTATGTCGCAGTCGATTGTTGATGAGCAGGCATTCATGCAGGATACGGATGTAAAAACTCCTGAATTTAAGCAATGGTTTGGCAATAGCAAAATTGTTGATAAACAAGGTAATCCGTTACGTGTTTATCATGGAAGCATTCAAAAAGGTATTGAAGTTTTTGATACGTCTTTAGTAACAACTCGTGCTGCAAAAGGCGATTTGCCGGGCACGTATTTCACAACAGATAAACAATTTGCAGCAGGTTTTACTAGAAGACAAGGCGCAACAATTCGAGAGCCTCGCGGTGAGATTGTTGAGGCATATATCAGAATAGAAAACCCTTTAAATACAACTGCTTTGATAAAAAAATATCAAAAGCAAGGCATGTCTTTTGGTGATGCTAAACGCAAAGCGCTTGAATCACTTACGCCAGAAAATGATGGTGTTGTATTTGATGGCGATAAATTTAATTCGCCTGAATATATTGTTTTTAATCCGGAACAAATTAAGTCGGTTTTAAATGAGCGGCCAACAGAATCACCGAATATTTTTAAACAGACCATCGGCGGCAAGCCCGGAGCAAACAATCCCGGTGCTGGCGTCGAGGACCGCAACCGGCTGGGATTCTGGCCAGCTCTGCGCGTTAAGATTACAGGCAAAGCAACCATCCCTGAAAAGCCACTGATCCTGACCGGCACCACAAACATCAATGCGCAGAAGCAGATCGATGCGATTGACAATATCCTGAAAAAGTTCCCGAAGGCAACAGAGTCTGTCGAGCAGTGGTCAAAGATGATGGCCTATGCGCTGGGGTCGGACGAGGTGCCAGTGCCGCCGTATGCGTTTATCAGCGACCTCAATGGCACAGGATCTGTCAACAAGCTGCGCACCCTGACCCAAGGCCAGATCGATGATGCAACCGCAGGATTCGACAATGCCAAAGAATTCCGCCGGGCATACACATCGGGCGAGCTGTCGGTTGAAACCACCGGCAAGCTGTTCCTATGGTCGTTCCTGTCCCGTGGCGTCAGCCCTTACACGCAGGAAGCCCTGTTCATTGATTCGTTCAATGGTGCCAATGAGTGGATTGCCAAGGCGGCGCGCGGCGAGTTTACCGAAGCTGATTTCCCGGCGTATGAAGAGTGGGCCAAGTCAGTTGCCCCCAAGGGCAGCGGCCAGCCCGGCGCTGGTGCCACACACAACCTGAATGCATTCGGACAGGATTTCCTGTTCAAGATGTCGCAGAAGGGCGCGGACGGTAAGTCGCACCTGCAGCGGCTGCACGACATGATGGCCGACCCAAATCAGACCGGCAAGCAGATCCGCCGGGAGTTTGCGACGTTTGGCGAGGGCGTGGGCATCGACAACAAGGTGGTGTCGTTCACCTTGCTGGTGGCCGGCTTCAATGATGTGATGGTGCTGGACCGGGTCCAGATTCGCCAGCTTTGGGATGACGGCAGATTCAATGGCGTCAACCTGTACGACGGCGTCACAGAAAAGCGGATGGTTACCGGCAAAGACGGTGTTGCCAAAGAGAAAAATGTCAAGATTGCCGGGTCATCGCTAAACAATCTGACCGAGGGCGCGCGTGGCATTTTGGTCTACGAGGCTATCGAGCGTGGTCTTGAAGCCAAGATCAAGCAGTTTTATACGGATCTGGGCCGGCCACAGGACGCCAGCATTGGTCGATATCACTGGGAGACATGGGTTGCAGACAGCCAGCAGGAGGCCGCTCATGGCTCTCTGGGCGCTATTTTGGCCGATGCTAAGGGTGACGATCAGGCGATTGCCAGCGTTCACGCCAAGCAGGGAGAATATGGTGCATATGAGTACGGAGCGCTGTACAATAGGGACGTAACGTCAACACCTTGGTTTGGCTATGAGACTCCGACTGGGAACACTTATGCGTTCTCGGTGCCTGCTTTCCGGGCATTTTTGGAGGACATCAAGCGCCCGGCCACTGGCGTTGTGCCGACAAAATTTAAAGTGACGGAGAGCGGAAATGCCCCTTGGTACACCAGACCAGAAGTCAACCAACAGCGCCTCGATGAGCGCGCAGCCTACTGGGCAGACCTTGCCGGCGGAACAGGCGAAGGGCGACTTGCTATTGAGCAAGCTACTCCGCCAGCGCAGCCCGATGGTGCCCGACCCCAGCCCGGAGACGGTGAATTTTTCCAGTCCGGAGGGGCAGGCGTTCAGCGCTTACGAACAAGCGATATCAATGTTGCCGCAAGATATGGCACCCCAAGAGATGGAGCCACTACAGTCGTTGGCGTCCACTATAGCAGCGTCCCTCGAAACACTCTCTCCGGACAATTCTACGGAACAGGGTTAAAAGGTGCTGAAGCTGGCCGGCTTGGCCAGAGCACTGATAACCGGATATCAAACCGGATTCATTTTTACGTCGACACTGGCTCAGGCATAGCGCCTGAAGCTGGCGTTGGCGGCAACGTCCACGCAGTCAACCTGCAGAACCTCTACAACATTGAGGAAGACGCACTTGGCTTGCGCGCGCAGGCATCTGCTGCAGGCAGAGATCCACAAAATCTGTGGTTCAACGGCGTCGAGTCAGCCGTGCTTGATGCTGGCTTTGATGGCATCTACATGCCAACCGCACAAGGCACACAAGGCGTTGCCGTGCTTTTGGGCCCACAGCATGCCAATGTACCCATCGATCAACTTGGCACACATTCAGATCCTAATGCTGTTGCGCCGATTCAACCTGCTGTAAATAAGCGCCGGATATCTTTGCTGCCAGATGAGATTCAGACTTTCTATGATCAGGAAGCGCAGATTAAGCAAAGCGCGCCAAGTGCATACCTGCGCAATGGCAATCTGATTTTTGATGAGACTGATGTTCAAGGTGTTATCGACTTTTTCCCGGCAGCAGCCAATGCCAAGGTACTGATGCAGAATGCTCGCGGCACGTTTAATCCGCGGACAAATACGATTACGTTCCTTAATGACGCAAACCTATCCACGTTTGCGCACGAGCTTGCACACTTTTTCTTTGAAGATGACATTCTGCTGGCATCTGAATTGCTGGCCAAAGAAAACATCACCATTGGTGAGCAGCAAATCATTAACGATGTCAGCAAGCTGATGTCGTGGCATGGTATCCAAGGCAATGCTGTTGAGCAGATCCAACAGTATTTCAATATGGATTTTGAAGAAAAGCGCGCATATCACGAGCGCACTGCTGAATCGTTTGAGCGCTACATGTTCAGCGGCAAAGCGCCGAGCATTGAATTGCAACCTTACTTCCAGCGGTTCCGCGCTTGGATGATCAGCGTCTATAACTCCATCAAAGAATTTTTGATCCGCAATCCTGAAGCCGGCAAACTTAATGCTGAGGTCAGAGAAGTGTTTGACCGTATGCTGGCGACCAATGATCAGATCGAGCTGGCCCAGCAAAACCGTTCGATGTTGCCGTTGTTTGAATCTGCGCAAGATGCCGGCATGACTACTGAAGAGTTTGCTCGATACCAGCAAGAAAATGCTGAAGCTGGCGCATCTGCTATGGATGATCTGACAGCAAAAACATTGTCAGACATGAAGTGGATGGAAAACGCTAGAGCGCGTGAACTACGTCGCCTGCAAAAAGAAGCCGCTGGCTTACGCGCAGAAATGAAGATCGAGGCCCGTCGGCAGATTTTGTCGCAGCCTGTGTATCAAGCTTGGCAGTTCTTGACTGGTAAAGCAGCGCAGCCATCTGTTGATCTGACTGAGTATCAACTTGAAGTAGCTGAGTGGGAGCGCAAGAAAGCTGAGGCGCTTGATGAAGCTCGCATCGAGATTCGCACAAAGCTGTGGTCTGAGTCGACTGAATCAAAGAAAACCTACGAAACAACACAGCAGGCTGGTTTGGCAAAAGGCCAGTTCCTGTCTAAGCGCCGCAAAGATGTTGAGCTCGAGGTAAGCAAATTTGCTTTGGAATATGACCGCAACAATCCAAAGCCAAAGAAACCAGAGGTGCCAACAACCATCGAAGAGATGGGCGAGGTTGTATACGGCAAGCTCAACACAGCAGCCGTGGCAGAGCTCGGCATCCCTGATGAGATTACTGGATTCTTGAAGACGCTGCGCATGGTGGCCACAGATGGTTTGGATCCAGACATGCTGGCCACGCAGTATGGCTTTTCATCTGGCGATGAGCTGGTTAGATCGTTGGCTGCTGCAGAAAAGCCTGAGATAGCTATTGAGAAGCTGACCGATCAATTGATGCTCGAGCAGTACGGTGAGTTTGCTACGCCGGAAGCATTGGCGATGGCCGCTGATATGGCTATTCACAATGAGGCGCGCGCTCGATTTATTGCGACTGAAATGGCTGCTGTTGCAAAAGCTGCTGGCAAGCCTCGTGTGCTGGCAAACTCTGCAAAAAATTATGCGCGCATGATCATTGATCGGATGAAGATTATTGACATCCGCCCAGTCAAATACGCATCAGCAGAAGCTCGTGCAGCCAAAGCCGCGGAAAAAGCAATGATGGCCGGCAATACGCAAGAGGTCTACGCAGAAAAGCGTAACCAAATGCTGAACAATCAGACTGCAAAAGCTGCGTATGAAGCGCTTGATGAGATTCAAAAAGGCGTCAGATACCTCAAGAAATTTGACAGCGAAGGTGTACGCAAAGCTATCGATATCGATTATCAGGATCAAATCGATACATTACTTGAGCGATTCAATCTCAGCTCTGGCCAAAGCCGCCGCAGCATTGAAAAGCGTAAGCAACTGGCGGACTGGCTTGCATCTCAGGAAGAGATGGGCATTGAGGTCGACATATCGCCCAAGCTAAAAAATGAAGCGCTGCGCCAATCTTACAAAGAGCTCACAGTCGAAGAGTTCCGTGGACTTGTTGACACCATCAAACAAGTCGAGCACTTGGGCCGTCTAAAGCAGCGCTTACTGACACAGGCTGAAGATCGCAGATTTGCCGACATCATTACCGAAATGGTGACAGGCATTGAGTTCAACGGCGCAAATAAGAAAGCAGTCAATCGTACTCGCGATACATTGCCTAGCCGAATCACGGCATTGTTTAAAGGTTACACGGCAAGCCATCGGAAGGTGGCCAGCTTGGCGCGTGAGCTCGATGGATTCAAAGACGGTGGGCCGGTGTGGAATTACCTGATCCGCACCATGAACAATGCCGGCAACCGTGAAGCCACCATGCGAGCTGAGGCAACCAAGCGCATGGCTGAGTTGATCAAGCCAATCATGAAGCTTGGCAAGATGGGCGGCAACGGCAAGTTTTTCCCAACAATTGGCCAAAGCTTGAACCGCGGTGAGCGCATTGTCATGGTCTTAAACATGGGCAACGCAGGCAACATGCAGCGTTTGCTTGATGGTTATGGCTGGACTCGTGAACAGGTACAGCCAATCATTGATAGCCTAAGCCAAGAAGAGCTCACATTTGTACAAAATGTCTGGGACTTCTTCGAAAGCTACCGGCCAATGATTGCTGAGAAAGAGCGCCGGGTTATGGGCAAAGAGCCAAACTGGGTTGACCCGGTGCCGCTCGATACCAAGGCTGGCCGGCTACGCGGTGGCTATTTCCCAATTGTTTACGATCCAAAGATGTCTGGCCGGGCTGAACAGCAGTCGGACGCTGAGGCGGCAAAGCAACAATTGCGTGGTGCCTTTGTGGCCGCGACAACCCGTCGTAGCTACGTCCAATCGCGCGCTGAGGCCGTGATGGACCGTCCGATACTCCTGACATGGGATGGCCTGTTCCGTGGCGTCAACGAGGTTATCCACGATCTGACATGGCACGAGTGGGTGATCGATGCAAATCGGATCATCAAGAACGGTGAATTTGATGATGCCGTGCGCAGCCGGTACGGTGCCGAGGTAGTCCAGCAATTCAAGGCAGCGATCCGAGATATTGCAGCAGGTGAATCTGCAGCACTGCAGCCTATCGAAAAAGGGCTCAACTATCTACGTGCAGGATCGGCCATCGCCGGTTTGGGCTTCAATATCATGAACGCTTTCTTGCAGCCGCTGGGTCTGACACAGTCAATCGTGCGCATTGGTCCTAAGTGGGTGGCCATGGGCATTGGCAAGTGGGCTTCATCACCGGTTGGCATGGTTAGGGAAGTTTGGTCTAAGTCGGAATTTATGATGAACCGGCACATGACCCAGCAGCGCGAGATGAACGAGATTCAATCGGTGGTACAGGGCAAAGGCCCAATCCGCCAGAAGATCGACACGCTGATGTTTGTCCCGATGATCAGCCTGCAGTTGATTGCAGACATGCCAACATGGTGGGGCGCTTATCAGAAGGCGCTGGCCGATGTGAATGTCGACATGACCGAAGATGCCATCGAAAGCCGGGCGATTGCGTTGGCTGATCAGGCTGTGCTGGATTCGCAGTCGGGTGGCCAGATCAAGGATCTAGCGCAGGTACAGCGCGGTGGTGCGGCATTGAAGCTGTTTACCGTGTTTTATGGCTACTTCTCGGCTTCCTACAATCTGGGCGTCGAGCGCGCAAAAGCTACGAACTTCCGCAAGCCGCTCGATATCATGCACCTTGGGTGGGATTTCTTGATGCTGTATTCGGTGCCATCCGTACTGGGCATGATGCTTAAAGATTCTCTGCAGCCGGGTGATGAGGATGACGAAGAAGAGCTGGCCGCAAAGCTGGCAGGCGAACAGATCAGCTACATGATGAACATGATGGTTGGCCTGCGGGAAGCTGTGGGCGCAGTCCAGTACATGACTGGCACCAAGCAATTTGATGCGTCCTACGGGGGCCCGGCTGGCCTGCGGTTCTTTCAAGAGCTCGATAAGCTTGGCAAGCAAATCGGTCAGGGCGACCTTGACCGGGCGCTGGTCAGGTCTATGGTCAACGTGATGGGCATTACCTTGCATCTACCATCAGCTCAGGCAAACCGGACCATTGATGGCGTTATGGCATTGAGCGAAGGTGATACTGAAAACCCAATGGCCATCCTGACAGGATTCAAGAAATAGGTGCCCGTAAGTGTATTCAAAATGTTTAGCCTTTATATAATCTCCAAGGAGTCATTCTTATGACTATCAGTTCGAATATCCGGAAAGCTGGCCCGTTCGTCGGGAATGGTACAGCCTCCACATTTGCGTTTACCTTCAAGGTATTTCAGGCAACTGACCTTGAGGTGGTTCGGCTTAATGTATCCACAAAAGTTGAAACCACTTTGGTTATCAACTCGAACTACACTGTAAGTCTAAACGCAGACCAGAATTCCAATCCCGGCGGCAGCATTACATTGACTGCTGGCGCGCTGGCGTCTGGTTTTAATCTGGTTATCACATCAGATATTGAAAACCTGCAGCCAACTGACATTGTCAATCAGGGTGGCTTTTACCCTGATGTCATTGAAGATGCGCTGGACCGGGCAACGATTCAGATCCAGCAGTTACAGGAAGCTGTAGACCGTTCGGCCAAATTGCCAATTACAAGCTCTGCTGATGCTGATGCCTTGGTGGCCGATATTATTGCGCTTGCTGATGATCAAGCAAACATTGACATCGTTGCGACAAATATTACTAGCGTAAATACAGCGGCAACAAATATTGCAGCAATTATTGCAGCACCCACTCAGGCTACTAACGCTGCGGCCAGTGCATTAGCCGCTTCAGGATCTGCATCTGCTGCTGCTGCAAGTGAATCTGCTGCGGCTGCATCTGCTGCTGCGGCTGCTGCATCATTAGATAATTTTGATGATCGTTATCTCGGCGCAAAATCATCCGATCCTACAGTCGACAATGATGGCAATCCGCTGGTTGTAGGTGCTTTGTACTACCGCACTACTACGCCGATTGGCATGAAAGTGTATGACGGATCTCAGTGGCTTGAAGCTTCTGCTGCGCAGCAGGCTGCGCTGATAACGTATGAGTATGTAGCCACAGCAGGGCAGACAACATTCACTGGCCCTGATGCAAATGCGCTAACTCTGTCTTATAT
>JACCDG012042665.1_pt1 | contig 10804 bp, 7 predicted proteins | sample 7442471 | NCBI WGS metagenome assembly JACCDG01 (sample SAMN15323444, study PRJNA562643) | freshwater metagenome | isolation source: river surface water | place: USA:Blue River Watershed | collected 2017-08-17 | reverse complement strand
GTAGTTGGCCATCTCGGCGCGCATGTGATGCACGCCGGCGATCAGCTCGCGCGCCAGCACCAGCAGACGCTCGCCCGCCGGGGTGGGCTGCAGGCCCCGGGAGTGCCGCTCGAACAGGGGGGTCTTGAACTGGTGCTCCAGCAGCGCCAGGCGCCGGCTGGCGGCTGGGGCCGTGATGTGGCTCGCCTCGGCGGCCCGGGTCAGGTTGCCCATTTCGGCGGTCTGCACGAACAGGGCCAGGGAGTCGAGGTCAGGGAGCATGGTGGGGTGGATTGTCGCGCCTAGGACACCCGGTTTGCACGCCGCGCAAGGCGACGTTGCTGGATTTCCAATTCCGCTGTGGGCGCAAGCTGCGTACAGTGCCCCGATCCTTCCAGATTCCAAAACCGGAGATACCCTGTATGAAAAAGATGTTCATCGGCGGCCAATGGCTGCCCGCCCAGGATGGTCGCACCCTGCCGGTCATCGCCCCCGCCGATGGCCAGGCCTTTGACGAGATCCCGCGCGGCACCGCCGGTGACGTGGACAGCGCGGTCAAGGCCGCCCGCGCAGCCTGCGGCGCCTGGGGCCGCACCCCGGCCACGGAACGGGGGCGCATCCTGTGCCGGATCGCCGAGGCGGTCCTCGCAAACGAGGAGGAACTGACCCAGATCGAGGCGCGTGACACCGGCAAGCCCATGACCACCGCCCGCAACGACATCAAGGTACTGGCGCGCTACTTCGAGTTCTACGGTACCGCCGCAGACAAGGTGCATGGTGAGGTCATCCCCTTCCTGCCAGGCCACCAGGTGAGCCTGGTGCGTGAGCCCCTGGGCGTGACCGCGCACATCATCCCTTGGAACTACCCCGCGCAGATGATGGGCCGCACCGTGGCCCCGGCGCTTGCCATGGGCAACGCCATCGTGCTCAAGCCGGCGGAGGACACCAGCCTGTCGGCGATCCGCTTTGCGGAGATTGCCACCGCGGCAGGCCTACCCCCGGGCACCCTGAATATCGTCACCGGCCTGGGCGAGGAGGTGGGTGCAGCCCTGGCGGCCCACCCGGGTATCGACTTTGTCTCTTTCACCGGCTCCAACGAGGTGGGCACGCTGGTGCAGCAGGCTGCTGCGAAGAACGCCGTCAAGTGCGTTCTGGAACTGGGCGGCAAGAGCCCGCAGATCGTGTTCGAGGATGTGGACGTGGAGCGCGCCATCCCGATCATCGTGCGTGCCATCGTGCAGAACGCCGGTCAGACTTGCACCGCGGGTAGCCGTCTGCTGGTGCAGCGCTCCATCTTCGACCGCTTCGTGGGCAAGGTCGCGGAGGCTTTCGCCAAGGTCCGCGTGGGCACGCCGCAGATGGACTTCGACTGCGGCCCGGTGATGAACCCCGCGCAGCACAAGCGCGTGCAGCGGTATATCGACCAGGCACGCGCCGCCGGCATTCCGGTGCTGGCCGAGGGCACCATCGCCGCTGACGCGCCGTCCAGCGGCTACTTCGTCAAGCCCACGCTGTTTGGCCCGGTGCCGCGTGACGCGGCGCTGGCGCGCGAGGAGGTGTTCGGCCCGGTGCTGGCCGCCATGCCCTTCGAGGACGAGGCCGATGCCATCGCTCTGGCCAACGGCACCGACTACGGCCTGCTGGCCGCCGTCTGGACCGAGAACGCCGGGCGTCTGCAGCGTGTGGCCAAGTCGGTGCAAGCCGGTCAGGTGTTCATGAACTGCTATGGCGCCGGTGGCGGCGTGGAGCTGCCGTTCGGCGGCACCAAGCGCAGCGGTCACGGGCGCGAGAAGGGCCTGATCGCGCTCGAGGAAGTCAGCACGACCAAGACCCTGGTCCACTACCACGGGTGAACCGCATGGCGCAATTGCAAGGCAAGGTGGCCATCGTCACCGGGGGTGCCGCCGGATTCGGTGAGGCCATCGTGCGGCTGTTCGTGGCCGAGGGCGCCCGCGTGGTGATCGCCGATCTGGCGGTCGACAAGGGGCAGGCACTGGCGCGCGAGCTGGGCGCCGTGGCGGCCTTCCAGGCCTGCGACGTGGCCAGCGGCCCGGCGGTGGCCGATCTGGTGAAACACTGCACGCAGCATTTCGGCGTACCCGACATCGTGGTGAACAACGCCGGCACGACCCACGTGAACCAGCCCATGCTGCAGGTGGATGAAGCCACCTTCGACCGCATGTTCGCAGTGAACGTGAAATCGATTTACCACATGGCCCATGCGGTGGTGCCGCTGATGCGCCAGCGCGGCTCGGGCGTGATCCTGAACGTAGGGTCCACCGCGGGCATCCGTCCGCGCCCGGGGCTCACCTGGTACAACGGCTCCAAGGGGGCGGTGAACCTGCTGTCCAAGTCGATGGCGGTGGAACTGGGTCCGGACGGCATCCGCGTGAACGCGATCTGCCCGGTGATCGGCGAGACCGCCCTGCTGGAAAAGTTCATGGGCGTACCGGACACCCCGGAAAACCGCGCGCGCTTCATCAGCACCATCCCGCTGGGGCGCCTGTCGCGCCCTTCGGATGTTGCGGCGGCGGCCCTGTTCCTGGCCAGCGACGCGGCGCAATTCATCAGCGGTGTGGAGTTTCCGGTCGACGGGGGCCGTACGGTCTGAGGACCTCGCCCGCCCTGGGACTGGCGCATCGACTCGCCGGCTCCTTCAGGCGCCCTCGAGCAAGGCCCGTGCGCGTTTGAGCACGGGCGCATCCACCATCTTGCCGTCCACCGCGATCGCACCCTCTGGCTGCAACCGCACGGCTTCCATGACGCGTCGCGCCCAGGCGATCTCCTCAGTGCGTGGGGCGAAACCCTCGTTCACCGCCTGCACCTGCCGCGGGTGGATGCACAGCTTCGCGCCAAAGCCCAGGCGGCGCGCGCGTGCGGTGTCGGCGGCGAGGACCTGCGGATCGTCCAGCGCGGTTGTCACGCCGTCGACCGGCGCCTGCAGCTGGTTCAGGCGTGAAGCCAGCACCAGTTCGCTGCGGAACGCGAGCAAGGCATCATCATCGCCTTCGATGCCCAGGTCGGCCTGGAAGTCGAGTGACCCGAAGACGAGTCGCTGAACACCGGGCGCCGCGGCGATCAACCGACTGGCCGCCAGGCCGGCGGCTGTCTCGACCAGCGGGAGCACCGGCGTGTCAGGGGCGACCCTGGTGAGGGCCGCGACCTCCTGCGGGGACTCCGTCTTGGGCAGGACGATGCCTCCCAGGGCGGGGAGGTGGCACAGCGCCAGGTCGTCACTGAACCAGGGCGTCTGCATGGCGTTGATACGAAGGTGCACGCTGCGTGCGGGCGCCTGCAGCAGCCATGTGTGCAGGCCCTCACGAGCCGTCGCCTTGGCCTGCGGCGCCACCGCGTCTTCCAGGTCGATGATCACCGCATGCGCACCGGCCTGCAGCGCCTTGGAAAAACGTTCGGGCCGGTCGGCCGGCACGAAGAGGTAGGAACGAAAGGGCATAGCCTTGAGGTTCTCACGGGCGCGCGCGCGGGGCTATTGCTTTGTGGCGAAGGGTTGCTTGCACCGAGTGAAACCCCGAGCGGGTGAGACTGCCGCCACACAAGTACCGCCTGGCCTTCGCCATGCGCTGAGTGCGTCGGCGGATCGACAGCCTTTATCGCAAGGCGGCCCGCGCCTGCTGCACCAGTTCTTCTGCGGTGGCCACGCCGTCGGTGTCGGGCGGCGACGCGGCGCTGAAGATCCGCACGGCAGTCTCAAGGTGTGTGAGCGCTGCCCCGGCAGCCCCCGCGGCCAGTTCCAGGCGACCCCGCGTGACCTCCAGCCAGGCCAGGTCTGTGGTGTCAGGGCCCGACTGCGCCAACAGGATGTCGTAGGCCGTCTGCAGATACTCGCGGCCACGGTCTGGTGTGCCCGCTTCGCGATACAGGTTACCCAGCCGCCAGTAGGAGCGCGCCACGCCGGTGTCCATGGCGCCGTGTAACTGGATTGCGATCTCCAGCTCCTGCTGCGAGATGGGTATCGCTTGCGCGTGAAGGCCGGCGGTCGACAGCGCGGCGCTCAGGTCCCACAGGATCTCGCCGGTCTGGGTGGGATCCGCCTCTGCCTGGGCCTGGGCCTGGGCAATCTGCAGCGACTGACGCAGCAGGTCCACCGCCTCCTCGGGGCGCTCCAGGGCCAGGGCCTCGTCCGCCAGCTCGCGCAGGATGCCGATCAGGTGCGGATACTCCGGCCCGTGGATCTGCGTGGTCAGCTTCAGGGCCCGCGTGAGGAGCGCATGCGCGCGAGCGTGGTCGTCCAGGTCGCCGGCGGTCCAGGCCAGGCTGCGCAGCGTACGGGTGCGGATCGGATCGTCGGGCGACAGCACCTCCTCCTGGATGTCCAGGGCCTGCTCCAGTACGACGCGTGCATCCTCGTTCTCGTCCTGCCGGTACAGGAAGTCACCGAGTGACCACAGGCAGTCAGCGTGCAGCCTGCTTCGCTCGCCCGCGACGGCCAGCGCCATAGCCACCGATTCCTGCAGGCAGGCGCGTGCGCTGGCTTCGTCTTCGTCCTGTTCATGGACCGCCGCGAGGTGATTCAGCGAGGCCACCGTGAACCGGTGCGGCCCCAGGCGGGTCCTGCAGATCGAGACCGCCCGCACCACGAGCGACTTCTTCTGTGCGGCGTCCGGTTCGGCCAGGGACAGGTTGATCAGGATGCGGGCGATCTCGGGGTGATCAGGCGGCAGCAGGCGCTCGGCGATGGCCAGGGCGCGCCTTTGTAGGTCCAGGCCTTCCGGGCTTCCCGTGAAGTTCGTGAGCAGCAGACCGAGATTGCTGAGGGGCTTGAGCAGGTCGGCGCTGTTGGGCCCCAGCACCTCCTGGTAGGCCTCGATCGATTCGCGGTAGAAGCGCTCGGCCTCGTGGATGTGGCCGGCATCGTTCAGGGCCCGGCCCAGGTTGTTCAGGGTCTGGGCGTATTCAGGCCCAGAAGCGCCGCTGGTCGACTTGCGCAGTCGCAGGACCTCGCGGTGCATGTCGACCGCCTGCTGGAACTGGCCCAGCTCGATGTGCAGGTTGGCCAGGTTGTTGATCGCATTGAGGGTCTGTACGTGACCGGGACCCAGGGTGGCACGAAAGATCTCGATGACCGTGGGCGCCAGCTCCATCGCCTGCAGATACCGGCCCTGTTCGTAGTAGGTCGCGCCGATGAACTGCAGGGTCTCGCCCGTCAGGCGGTGCGCACGTCCTAGGCGCCGGGTGCGCTCGGCCAGGAGCTTGTGGTGGATCGCCAGGGCTTCGTCGTAGCGCGAGATTCCGTTGTACAGCCAGGCTTGCTTGGTGAGTACCTCTTCGTGCCAGGACCGCTCGAAGCGCCCGGTCTTGGCACGTTGCAGCGTGATCGCGAAGGCGCGTTCCGAGGCGCCGTAGTTGCTGCTGTAGGTGAGGAACTTCGCCCATCGCGCGAGCAGACGGGTGCGGCTGGCGCTGGCATCGGCGCGGTGCCACGCCTGCACCAGGCGGCTGCCCCTGTCGGCCAGATCGATGCCTCGCGCCGCCTTCAAGTCATTCCAGTAGGCCAGGAGCTCGGCGTGTGGGCGGTGCGCCTCCAGGGCATCGAACAAGTCTGCATCGCCCAGGCATTTGAGCAGCTGGGGCCAGGCCTCGGCGGCACGCCATTGCCAGGGTTCTTCTTCGGCGCGCCGCGCTTGCGGGGGCTGCTGCGCGAACCATCGGGCCAGGGTGCGATGGGCCCGGCTGGCGCGTGCGGTGTCGGGGAGGTAACGGTCACGCACGGCCACGCGCATGTAGTCGTGGGCGAAGGTGATGCGACCGTTGACCTCCAGGAGGGATTCGTCCAGGGCGTGACGGATCGGGGCCCAGTCGGCCGGCTTCAGGCGGGCGATATCCAGGATCTCCTTTTCGCTCAGGCCGGCGCGGCTGGCCCAAACCGCCGTCATGGCCTCGCGCACCGCGCGCGACCCGCAGTCGCCCTCGACGCGGGCCAGCACCCGTTCGAACAGGTCGTCGACGGTCTGGCTTTCCAAGTAGTGCGCGAGGCGCTCGGTCAGTTGTTCGTGCACGCCGAACAGGCGCAGCTCCTCGGCCAGTGTGCGCAGGAACAGCGGATTGCCTGCCAGCGGGTGGGACAGGGCCTGTGCCGCTAGCGCGCGGGGCAGGACCTTGTTGTAGCGGGCCAGGTAGGTGGTGAGCAGTGTGCGCCGTTCGCTGGCGGACAGCGGCTTGACGGTGATACGCGTCCAGGCGCTGCCGGCGCGCGCCTGCAGCGCCTGCAGCACCGCCCCCGGCAGGCAAGAGACCACCACCGTCACCGCGGGAGGCAGGAAATCCGGCCACCAACGCAGGTCCTGCTGCTCGCTCAGGCTGTTCAGGGCGTCCAGCGCGATGACCACCCGCGTGCGGCGCTTGCGGGCCCATGCGCTGGCGATCCCGAGCCACTGCGGCAGGCTCTCCATCAGGGCCTGGGGATCCGTGGGGATGGTCTCGGTACTGTGTGTGGCGCGTGCGATGGCCTCAATCAGGCGCCGCACCAGGGCATGCGGCTGCGCCGCATCGGCGCTGGCTCCCAGGTAGTGCGCGTGCACCAGGTGACGCGGATGGCGCTTGCGCCAGCCCTCCAGGAAGTTGGCAAGCAGCGCGCTCTTGCCGCCGCCGGAAGCCCCTTCGACCAGGACGCGGGCCTGCCCGGATTCCAGGGCCTGCGCGAGCTTCGCCTGGTAACGCTCGCCGCCCAGGTACAGCCGGCGCCGGGGCGCGGCATAGGCCTCGTGCCGCATGGCCTCCCGCTCGAAGGCGTCGGGCACCGAGGATGCGGGAAATTCGGCGTCGAGCAGCGCCCAGAGGTCTCGCTCCAACCGCCGGGCCAGTGCCTGCGGATCCCGATAGCCGATCACCGGGTAGGCGCTGGCGCGGATGCGGCGCTTGAGGTCGGTCTGTCGCTGGCGGTCTTCCGGCGTCGCGGGCACATAGTCGCCGCCCTTGGTCTGGGCATAGCCGGGTGCCCGGAAGTAGAAGAAGGCCCGGCCTTTCATGCGCCGGTTGTTCAGGACGCCGTGCAGGATCTCCAGCTCGGTGACGCTCTTGCCGCCCTGGTGCTTCTTCAGCCAGGGCTGGCGTTCGACCAGGTCAGGCGCGTAACCCTCTGGTGGTGGGATCCAGCCATAGCGCTCGCCCAGCATGCCGATGAAGTAGGGGCGGGCGCGATCGATCTCCGACAGGCAGATCGGCAGCACCTCACCACGCTCGGCCTGCTGCACGGTGATACCCCAGCGCAGGTCGACGTCCACCAGTTCGACAAAGCGCTCGCGCAGCTTCGCGCGCAGTGCGGGAAAGACGCGGCGCACCAGCAGATCGCGCTCCTCGCCGAAGTCGCGGAAGGTGCTGGAAAGGAAGATGCGGATGCTGCGTGAGGATGACATGCCAAGCCTTGCGCCTCCGGCGCGCTTCAGTACTGGCTGGCCGGCAGGTCGACCTGCATGCCGTCCAGGGCCTCGGTCAGCGTGATCTGGCAGGACAGCCGGCTGTTGGACTGGCGTGTGCAGGCGGCGAAGTCCAGCATGCTGTCCTCGTCGGCGCTGACTGGTGGCAGCTGGTGGGCCCAGGGCTCTCGCACCATCACGTGGCAGGTGGCGCAGGTGAGCGTTCCGCCGCAGTCAGCGGCGATGCCCTCGAGGTTGGCGGCGACGGCGGCCTGCATCAGGGTCTGACCCGGCTTGGCGCTCAGGGTCTTGCCCTGGGTGTCCGAGGCATTCTCAAAGACGACGATCTGGATCATGGGGTTCGCTCCGGGTTCGGGACCAGGGTGCTGTCATGCCGCATCAGATGCGGCCGAAGTACTCGCGGCGATGGAATTCCGTCTTGTCCTCGGCAGCGGCGTGTCGCTGCTGCTCCGAGGCCTTGAGGCGGCTGTAGTAGCGGATGAAGTTATCGCCGAAGCCGGCACGCATCGCCGCGTCCTCCTGCAGCGCCGCGAGCGCATCGCCCAGGTTGTCGGGCACACGGGCGTCGGGGTCCTGGTCATAAGGCGAGTCGGTGGCTGGCGGCGGCGTCAAGCCCTCCTCGATGCCGCGCAAACCGGCGTGGATCTGCGAGGCCATGTACAGGTAGGGGTTGGCCGCAGGCTCGCCCAGGCGGTTCTCGATGCGTGTGGCCGCATCGCCCGCGCCGCCGATCACGCGCAGCATGGCGCCGCGGTTGTCCCGGCCCCAGACGATGGACTGTGGCGCCAGTGCGTTGGGGCGAAAGCGCCCGAAGCCGTTAGCGGTAGGCGTGCACATTACCGTCATGCCCCGCGCGTGCCGCATCAGGCCGGCGAGGTACTGCGCGCCCGTATCCGATAACGTGTGCCGTGCGTCCGACGGCCCGGTGCCTGGCGCGGGCGCATCGCGCAGGAAGGCGTTGCGGCCCGTGTCCCGGTGCACCAGGGACTGGTGCAGGTGCCAGCCGCTAGACATGATCTGCTCGAAGGGCGGGCGGCACATGAAGGTAGCGTGGTAGCCCGCACGGCGCAGGGCCTGGCGCACCGCGCTGCGAAACAGCACCATGTTGTCGGCGGCGGTGAGGGCGTCGGTGGCGTCGAAGACTGCCTCCACCTGGCTGGGGCCCAGTTCGATTTCCAGGGAGATCAGGGGCAGACCCAGCGCCTGCGCGGTGTGCTGCACGATGCGCAGGGGCTCGTGCGCCATGTCGAAGCATTGCTCCGACAGCAGGTTGTAGCCCGGGTGGATCAGGCTGACCTCGGGGGCGGGGCCGGGCCAGGCGGCGCGGTCCGGGTCGAGGTCGGGCCCGTGCAGCGGATCGCGCAGGCGGTAGATGTGGAACTCGACCTCCAGGCCGCACACCAGCCCCAGGCCCTGACGCGCGAGCGTCTGCAGGGCGCGTTGCAGCTGCAGCCGGGTGTCGTAGACCGTGGGCGTGCCGTCCTGGAACACGGGCTGGCACTGAATCCATCCGGTCTTGTGGGCCCAGGGCAGGATGCGGAAGCTGCCTTCGACCGGTTGCAGCAGGAGGTTGTTGGCGAATTCGAAGCCGGGTAGGTCACTGGCGATGCCGGGTTCGAACACCTTGAACGCAGTGCGGTCCGAGGTGTCCTTGAGCATCAGGGTGCTGACCATGCCCAGGCCCGTGCCCTTGCGAAGCAGGCCCGCTGCCGCTGAGGCCGTGAGGGTCTTGCCCCGCACCACGCCGTGCGTGTCACACCAGCCGAAGCGAACCAGCTCCAGGCCGCTGCGTTCGATCGCCTGCGCGAGTGGCTCGAGCGTCATGACGCGTCCTCGGGCAGCGCGGCGTCCCAGGGTGCACCGCGCCGCTTGGCCTGCACCGCCTGCTGCCACCAGCCCTCCCAGCCCTGGGCCGGGGCGATGCCGTCTACCGTGTCGGGGCCGGTACGCCGTGCGGCCACCTCGGGCTGGGCCAGCCCCGGCGGCAGCTTGCCGGCCTGCACGTCGTCCAGAGCCTTGAGCAGGGTGCGGCGGTAGGTCATGATGGCCACATCGCTGGTGCCCAGGTGCTCTCGCGTGCGGTCCTGGATAGCGCCCATGCTCTCGCAGGCCCACTGGTCGTGGACGTTGATGTCGTCCTCGCCCATGCCCAGGAAGGTGCGCGTCACCTGCTCCTGCGCGTTGAAGCCCCAGTGGTTGTGGCGCCCGGATTTGGGCAGGTAGTCCGGCAGGCTGATGCCCTTGAGCCGCTGCTTACGCATCGCTTCCTTGTCCACCGGGCCGTCGAAGCTGGTGAAGACCGAATACCAGTAGGTGCGGGTGTCGTCCACCGGCACGTGCATCTGGGTGATGGTCATGGTCTCTGACAGCGGAATCACGAAGGTGTGCGGGAAGATGGAATGCGTCACGCGTACGTGCGTGAGGTCCGGGTTCATTTCGCGCAGGGCGGTCAGGCGCATGCCCACTGGCGTGGGCGCCACGGTGATCCGGGGCTGGTCGAATTCGCGCATCACCTTGGTCATGGGCCAGCGCTCGCCCTGGATCTCGCCCGCGCTGGCGCCGCGAAACTGCCTGCCGTAGCTGTCGTCCAGGGATTCGTCGAAGAAGAAACGGTGTAGGAAGGAGGCGTGGGCCGGATCGATGCCCACCTCAAAGGCCTGCAGCCAGTTGCAGTGCCACAGGCCCTTGAAGGCAAAGGTGTGGGTGGCGGGAGCGGTGTAGCAATCAAGAGCCGGAAAGGGCGGCGGCGTACCGCCCTCAGGCCCTAACCACGCGAACAGAACCCCGCTGCGTTCCTCCAGCGGGTAGTTTCGCTGGCGGATCCGCTGGCACAGGGTACTGCCCGCGGGCTCGGCCGGGGTTTCCAGGCACTGGCCGTTGACATCGAATTTCCAGCCGTGGAAGGGGCAGCGCAGGCCGTCGCCTTCGTTGCGGCCATAGGCCAGGTCGGCGCCGCGGTGGGGGCAGTCGCGATCGAGCAGTCCGAATTCGCCCTGGGCGTTCTTGAACAAGACCAGGTCCTGCCCCAGCACGCGCACGGCCTTGACCGGGCGCACCGCCATGACCGGGTCCAGCGCCGGATTGAACTCGTCGACCAAGGCCACTGGCTGCCAGTAGTGCCGCATCAGGTCGCCGCAGGCCGTGCCGGGGCCGATGCGGGTGATGCGTTCGTTGAGTTCTGCTTTCATGGAGGGCTTTCCCGCCCGACGGACTGCGGCGGATCCGCAAAATGGTAGCCCCAAATTCACCGGGCCCTGGCTGGGAGATGCCCGGGTCCGCCGCGCCCGCGTGAGGGGGCGTAGTAGATTCACACCCCTTCCGCCCTGTGCCTGCAGCCCCTTCTGTCATGCCCTCCACCCGAGCTCTGGTCTGGTTCAAGCGTGACCTGCGCGTGCAGGACCACGAACCCCTGGCACGGGCCCAGGCGCATG
>JACCDG011475417.1_pt1 | contig 10805 bp, 8 predicted proteins | sample 7442471 | NCBI WGS metagenome assembly JACCDG01 (sample SAMN15323444, study PRJNA562643) | freshwater metagenome | isolation source: river surface water | place: USA:Blue River Watershed | collected 2017-08-17 | reverse complement strand
GCAAACAACCTGATGAATTCGAACACCCGCCTGTCATTGATCCGAGTGTCAAAGATGGTAGTAAATTATTTCGCCCCATCATTAGAAACACAATAATTAAAAATGGGCCAAAAAATCCTATTTCAAGAATTTCATTGCCAACAGGATTTCCAGTCGATTTTGTGAGTGGGAAAATAGAATCGAAACAGACAGGATGGCCGAAGATTCATAGAAATTGCGATGTGCTTGATTCAAAATTGGTAAATGAAGTAGTTTTTGAAAGTGGTTGGAGTTCATTGTCGCTTTTGAAAGAATTTATTGCCAAAGATTTTCAACCCATACTAGATACCAAGGGGCAGGAAACGACATTTGTTATAACGCAATCAGGTGCGATAGAGACCATTAAGAAAAGAGATAAACCAAGTCATGTCATTAGTACTCTGTCAGCTTTAGGTAGCACGCAGGCAATGTCTGTTCAGTTGGCAGAAATATCTATTACGTTTGATTATCCAAAGCCCAATGATTTTGTGGGATATTTAATTAGCATGCTTGGTGAGAATTGCGGAATAGTCCTCGATTCGTTCGCAGGCAGTGGCACTACCGCCCACGCTGTCCTCAAACTCAATGCCCAAGACGGCGGCAACCGCCGCTTCATTCTGTGCGAAATGATGGACTACGCCGAAACCATCACCGCCGAACGGGTGCGCCGCGTGATGAATGGCTATGGCGAAGGCACCAAGGCCGTGGAAGGCACGGGCGGCGCGTTTGATTACTACACCGTCGGTGCGCCTTTGTTCCAGGAGGACAAAAACCTGAATGAAGCGGTGGGTGAAGCTGCCATTCGCAACTATGTGGCTTATACCGAGAGCATCCCACCCACGCAGCAGTGTGGCACCGACAACGCTGTGAGCCGCTACGCCCTGGGGGCGAGCGATACGGCGCTGTGGCTTTTCTATTACGAGCAAGACCGCATCACCACGCTGAACCTGGACTTTCTCGCCAGCCTGAACATCAAGCGTTTGACCAAGCGCCCTGAGCACTTTGTGATCTATGCCGACAAGTGCGCTTTGGACAAAGAATTTTTGGCCAAGCACGGCATCACATTCAAACGCATCCCGCGCGACATCACACGTTTTTAAGCATCGGCGAAGACCATGGAACTCAAAGACTATCAAGCCGATGTACTCACTGACTTGAGCGCATACCTGCAAACCCTGTTGGACTGCAAAGGCCATCTTGGCAAAGCCTTCAACACCTTTTGGAAAAGCAAGGGGGTGTTGAATCAAGCCTACAAAAACAACGTCCAGGAAGTGCCCCATGTTTGTGTGAAGGTGCCCACGGCAGGCGGCAAAACCTTCATTGCCGTCAACGCCTTGGAGCGGGTGTTCACTGCGTTTGCCGAGTACAACCCCAGCCGCCCCAAGTTTGTGGTGTGGCTGGTGCCCTCGCTCACCATACTTGAGCAGACGGTGAAGAACCTTGCCAACATCGACCATCCTTATCGCCAGCGCCTGAACGACTTGTTTCAGGGGCGCGTGCAGGTGTACGAGAAAACGGACGTACTACAGGGCGCAGGCTTCAATGCCGACACCGTGCGCGAACAGTTGTCAGTGGTGGTCATGTCGTTTGATTCGCTCAAGGCCACCAACAAAGAAAACCGCAAGGCATACCAAGAGAACGGCTACTTGGCCTCGTTTTTGAACGACAACACGCACGATGCGGTGTTGCTGCCCGAATACGACAAGACTTCGTTGATCAATGTGATTCGCACGCTCAACCCCGTGGTGGTGGTGGACGAAAGCCACAACGCTGAGAGCACTTTGTCGGTGGACATGCTGCGCAACCTGAACCCGAGTTTCATTTTTGACCTGACGGCCACGCCACGCGACAACAGCAACATCATCAGTTATGTGGATGCGCTGCGGTTGAAGAAGCAAAACATGGTGAAGCTGCCCGTGATTGTGGCGAACCAGCGCAGCCAGGAAGACGTGATCATGGCCGCGCTGAACATGCGCCGCCAATTGGAGGTGTTGGCCGAAAAGGCCGAGGCCAACGGCGGTGGCTACATTCGCCCCATTGTGTTGTTCCAGGCAGAGCCCAAAAGCAAGGACGACAACACGACGTTTGAGAAGGTCAAGCAGGTGTTGCTTGACCTGAACATCCCGCCCGAACACATTGCCATCAAGACGGCCAATGTGAATGAATTGAAAGGCGTGGACTTGATGGACAGGCACTGCGCTGTGCGCTACATCATCACCGTCAACGCTTTGAAAGAGGGGTGGGACTGCCCCTTTGCTTATGTGCTGGCGACGCTGGCCAACAAGTCATCGGTGGTGGATGTCACCCAAATTCTGGGGCGCGTGCTGCGCATGCCCTACCAGCGCAAGCACCAAGCCGAACTGCTCAACCTCAGTTATGTGTTCACTGCATCCAATCAGTTTCAAAGCACTTTGAATCAAGTGGTTGCGGGCTTGAACAAGGCGGGGTTTTCCAAACGCGATTACCGCGAGGTGGACTTGTCCACCCCACCAGAAACCACCGAACCGAATGCCAACAACCCGCAGCAACCCGACTTGCTGCCACCCAGTACACCCGAGCCAGCAGACACCAACACGGATGACGTGATAGTGGACACCACCAAGCTGAATCCAAATTGGGAGGCGCAGGCTGTGCAAAGTGCCCAGAACGATGGCACCACAGGCGACACCACCAGTCATGAGGCAACGCCAACGTGTGAAATGTCTGGCATTGAAAGCATCAAAGCCCAGGCCATTGCGCAGGCCCAAGCGTTTGAGGCCCAGGCAGCGCAAACCGACGAGAACAGTTGCCCCGAAGAATTGAAGGCAGACATGAATGAACACAAAATGAAGCCGATGTTTGAGGCATCGGCGCAAGGCATTTTGCTGCCGCAATTTTTCCTCAAATTGCCATCCGAGGGCGGCTTTTTTGAAGCCAGCGATGAATGGCACAAGTTGGCAAAAGAAAACTTGCTGACCGATTTTGTACTGGCCAACCTGGATGCGACGGTTAATTTTTCTGCGATTGATTCAGACGTGTATGCCGTCGATGCAGAAGACATTGGCAAGGGCGAGAGTGCCCCAGCCTTCAAGGTGGTGAAGAAGGCGGAGAAAGAAAAACTCAATCACATCATCAAGAGCCAGCCCCCATCGGGCCAAATCACATCCATCGTGGCACGCTTGTTCAGCCTCATTGGGAAAAACACGTTCTATCCCATTGAGGACAACGACATCAAGAAGTACCTGACGCGCATTGTGGAGGCCATGAGTGCCGACCAGCGTGCAGACTGCCTTGAGCGCGACTACGCCTATGTGAAGGCCATCAAAGAAAAAATTCAGGGGTTGGCTAACGAGTATGCCGCCAGGGAGTTCAACAATTGGTTGACGACGCAAAAGGTGAAGTTGCAGCCCAGCTTTGCGCTACCTGCGACCATCGCCCCCAGCGACAACGCGCCAGCCATCACGAAAAGCCTGTACATCACCGAGCGTGGCATGAATGGCCTGGAAGCCCCTGTGATTGGCAAAGTGGCGCAACTTGAAAACGTGCTGTGGTGGCACTGCAACCTGGAGCGCAGCAAAGGCTTTTGCATCAATGGCTTCATCAACCATTACCCTGATTTCATTGTCCTGACGGCCAGCAAAAACATTGTGGTCATTGAGACCAAGGGCGACGACCGCGACAATTCCAACTCAAAAGACAAATTGAAACTGGGGAAAATCTGGGAGTCGCAAGCCAACCAAATCGCCCATGAAACAGGCTACCGCTATCACTACATGATGGTGTTTGAGAGCAACCCGATTGACGGGGCTTTGGTGGTGGGGGATGCGTTGAAGTTGGTGGGTAACTTGTAAGATTCGTGGCCTAGATTAGAACAATATTGACTGGATAAATTCATGGCAAAAGATCGAGTAACCAAACACGTCTACTGTAAATTGGCCGTCTTCATGAATGCCAAGGAAAAGCCTTTGCTTCAGGCGAAACTTTCTGAGGCACTGGGAAAGCTGAAGAAAGTTGGCGAACGCAAAGAAGCCTCTGGCGAAAACTCAGGGTACATCAGGGCTGTCATCTATCACCGTGAATACGCAGGAATGCTTTTCGGCATACTTGCAAGTTATGAGAGAGGCACCAGTCAACTTACCGTTGTAGATGACGATGACGTTGAGATGCTTACGCTTGATCAGGTTGCCCCACCAAAAAGCAAAGACAACAAGCGACAAGAATTTCTAGAAGGCGTTTGCTACTTCGGCGTGTATAAAAATCATTTTGTGATCGTGACATCTCGCTCACTCGGCACAAAACCAACGGAGCAACACATCAATTGGCTTCTCGAAACCGCAAATGTTATGGGCAAGGAAGCAAACCGCGTTGGATTGTCAGATCACATCAGTCAAGTTACCAAACAAAAAATTGAAAGTGCTCACGTCAAGCAGGTTGAAATTGGAACGCAACTCATTGATCCACAATCAACGCAAGAGGTGAAGTCTGCAGATGGGAAAAGTATTGTTTCCTATGAATATGGGGGACTTGGCGTTGATATCCTGAGCAAGGTATTTGGCAGCAATTTTGACAAGATAAGACTGGCAGATGCCATTGACGGAAACATTGAGATAACGCTTAAGGTTAGGTACAAACAGAAGACTACCGAGAAGGCTCACAAAGTCCTTGACGATATCGCGCTCCAACTTCGCCACATGGATGAAGATGACGTTAAGGTGAACCTTGTCGGCGGAGCAACCATCAGAGGAAGGGAATTGAAACTGTCTTCGCCATTGTCGGTCGAAGCGCGGGATGGGGTTCCGAATCAAGATGAGATGTTCCAAAAAATGCGGGACTGGTTGTTATCTCAAATTGAAAATCAGATCATCGAGCCATGAAGCTCTCCAAAAGGAATAGTGTTGTTTGGGCATTGCTGGCTGGCGCGATTGTCGCTGGAGGGTTTGCCTTTGCAGGCTATCAGGCGGAGCGATATTTGCCGCAAAACCTGCTTGTTCCATTGCTGAAGTTTTCCATTGGAATCATTGGTATCCCTTGGCTTTTTTCGGTCAATATCTATAACAAGTTGTCAGACGTTACGGATATTTCAGGACTAGACCACCGCCAACATAGAAATTTGGAAGTGGAAGTTCGTGCACGCATTCATTGGTTTTGGTTTCGCGCATTTATTTTGGGAGTGTTGGCGCTCACGCTGTATGTTCCCACGCTGCTCAAGGAAGCGGAAATATGTATCCCTTCATGGGTTATCCCGACATGCTTTGCAGCCTTTGGCCTTGCGCTTTATTCATTGCTAGGGCTTTGGCGTGAACTTGAAGAAATCCGTGAACTGAAGTCGTATGTCAAAGAAGTTGAGCGCCGTGAGAAAGAACGACAAGAACAAGTGAAACAATTGAAGGATGCCCACAAAGGTGAATGGATACCTGATGATCATTTTGCCAACATGAGGCAATCGAACTCCGAGGGCAGCAATGATTGAACAATTCCCAAACTTCACACCACAGGCCCGCCAATTGTGGGAGAACGTGCCTCCCCATATTCGCCCCAAATTACTGGCCAACGTTTTCTGCGTTGAATGCCGTGGGGAAACGACCATCGTCAACTTCAAAGGCAATCTGAAGCAAGGCATGTTGGTGCTGGAGGGAAGTTGCCAGCGATGCGGCACTGACGTGGCAAGAGTGATCGACTGACTGCAACAAGACTGCGCGGCGAATTTGCCGTCAGGCAGTCCTAATCCAAAACAATTTCTTTCACACCTGACGCATCTACCCGCTGTCGCGGGCATATGCGTCAGGTGTGCGCCACAGAGGGAAAACAGGGCTTTTCTCGTGCAGTCATGGCGCAGTCGCAGCCATGTTTGAAGTTGGCAAAAAACCTAGGCAAATCAACGTGATTGCCATGCAGTCAAAAGATCGCTTTTGACTATTGACATTCGTGTGTTGATCGAGTTGCATGAAATGAGCAGTTGTTCAATTTCAGGAGACCCGATGAAACACACACAAATCACCATTCGCATTACCCAGCCCTTGCTGACTGGGTATCAAGCCAAGGCCTCGCAGTTAAACGTTTCCACGTCTGAATTGCTCAGAAAGGTTTTGTCGGACTGGATGACAGGCGACAACCAGCAAAAAGATTTTCTGGCCAGACTCAATCACCTTGATCGAAAACTGGGTGGCATGAGCGAGTCCATGGACGACGTGAAGCTGCAACTCGACGACCTGACCAAAGGGCTGGCCGATTCGCTGACCCAAATCAGCAAACAAGTTGCCGCAGTGGGAGGGGTCAAGTGATGAAGACCATCCCAACACCCCGAGCCGTTGCCAAATTGCCAGCCGCTCAGAGGCTTGCCATTGGCCGACAAGTTATGGCCCAGGCCAGTGCTACCCACACATCGCGGGCAAGCGTGCGACGTGCTCCCAACCCGTTTGTTGACCCACAGGCGTTTATCGCCGCACGACGAAATGCGGCCCAAGGCATTGCCTTCATCAATTCGTTGGAGGCCAGCCATGTTGAGTGAAACCCGCAATGTGGACACTTGGGCTCGTGTGCGCCAAGCCGATGGCTCTATCAATCTGGCCAGTGCCGTGGCACCTGCCAGCGCCCAACGCGCCAATGAGTTTGTCGAATCCATTTTCTTGGCCGTGGTCAAAGCGCGAGAAAACACCAGCCACCCCTTGCGCTTTTCGTTTCGCATCTTTGATGCGCTCAAGGTGCTGCATTTCAACGTGGCACTGGTGCGCGTATATGGCTATCGCAGCAAGGTTCAAACAGTGTTGGTCATTGAACGGATCAAGCGTGATCCTGTATGCCGTGGCTATCTGGTGAAGAAGCTGGCCGACCTGACAGGCGTATTGGCCGCCAAGCGATCACCCATTCGCGCCACATTGGCCGACGACGGCGCATTGTTCGCACAGGTGCTGGCCGACTTTCCAGAACTCAAAGCCTATGTGTGAGGGGAGACCAGACCATGCAACAACCTGTTTACTACCGCCTGAGCCGCACGGAGCGCATCCCATTGGGGGCGAACTATGTGGACATCCCCGATGCAATCGTTGCCGCCTTGATGATGGCTTTGGGGGGGTTCGTGCTGGCGTTCATTCTGTTTTCCATGGTGCCACTGGACTGGGCAGGGTTCCCCAGCGTGCCACGGCCAGACATTTTTCGCTTCTCCAGTTGGTATCAAAGTTTGGGTGCAGACGGCCAAGCCAGTTTTGAATTGCGGGTCAATCTAGCGCTGGTCATTGCCGTTTTCGGGTTTGTGCTGGGTTTGTGGACTGGATTCAAGCCGAAGCAAACAGACAAGCATCAAGGTGGCCGCAGATTCCTGGACGGCGACGCGGCCATCAAGGCCATGAGCATCAAGGCCAATGCTGACATAGAGCGCTCAGGCGCAGGCATTCACTTGCACCCCGACTTGCCCATCAGCTTGGATACCGAGGTAAAGCACTTCATGCTAGTCGGTGCCCCAGGTTCAGGCAAGACGCAGACCCTTCACTTCCTGTTGAAGCAGTTGTTCAAGCGGGACGGTGCTGGCGACAAAATGATCATCTACGACACCAAGGGCGACTTCACCGCCGCGTACCCGAAGGCCTTGCTAGTGGCACCATGGGACGCACGAAGCCCTGCATGGGACATTGCCAAGGACTGCACCACAGCAGGCCAAGCCCGTGAATTGGCGGCACGCTTCATTGCCGACAGCAAAGACCCCATGTGGTCAGAAGGCACGCGGGCGATTCTGGTTTCCCTGATTGTGAAGTTGCAGGCCGATATGCCATTCAAATGGACATGGCGCGATCTGGCCGACCACATTGCCATGGCCAGCGCCGACGCTGACCTGTTGACATCGTGGGTGCAGCGCTTCAACCCCGTGCAGGCCGCCGTGGTCATGGGTGGCGCGGAATCCAAAACGGTTCAGTCATTTATGACGACGCTGGCAACAAGCGCAACCTTGATCGCCCAATTGGCTGAGGCATGGGAGAACAAGAGCACCAGAATTTCATTCACGCAGTGGCTGCATGATGAGAACCCCAAATACCGCCAAATCATTTTGCAAGGCGATGGCCGTTTTTCCAGCCTGACCAAAGCCTACATAGGCGCGATCATCAATCTTTTGTCACAGGAAATCAGATCGCCACTTTTCGATGACAGCAGCACCCGAAGACTGTGGTTCATTCTGGACGAAGCCCCAAGTTTGGGCAAAGTGGACATCCTGCCGATGGTTACAGAAGGCCGCTCAAAAGGTGTGCGCGTGCTGGCTTGCTTTCAAGACCAATCGCAAATCAGAGAGGTGTACGGCGACAACGAGGCAAAAACGTGGTCGTCCAGTGGTGGCACGATGATCGTGTACCGCGTCAACCGTGGCGACACCGCCAATTGGCTGGCCGAAGAAATCATTGGCACCCGCACGGTGCTGAGAAATCAAACGAGCGAATCCTTCACGAAGGACGGGCGCACAGTCCAGCGTTCACAAACAGAAGTGAAATTGCCCGTTGTTCACCCTTCTGACTTGGAAGACCATCTTGGCCCATGCGATGGTGGCGTGCGGGGTTTGGTGTTGGGCTTTGGTGTTGTGGGCAGATTGACATGGCCATACATGCCAGTCAAAACCAAACGAGAAAAACACAAACCAGCCCAGTGGACATTGCCCAAGACGCAGGCCATGCCCTTGGATGAAGTGGTGCAGCGATTGGAAGCCGTAGGTCAGGAGGCGCAGGCGCAACAAGACTCCAAGAGCGAGACCAAAGCTACGAAAGTGGAAACCGAGGTGCAAATCAAGCAAGCGATTGGGGAGCCGAATGTTGCCAGCACCGCAAGCACAGAACAAGGCGATGAATCTGCCATGGAGACCGTCAAAGCGGTGGCGGTGAACGTGCCCGTGCTGGCCGAGGCCATCCATGCCGTTGAATTGGGCAAAGCCGTGATGAACGCGAATGCCCAGCCCGTGGGCACAGTGGCCCCCACGTTCACGGCACTGCCCATCGAGCGTTTGGTGAAAGAACCAAGGGGCAGGCGGGAAACAACAGAAAGAGAGCGTGCCGCATGATGTCCATTGCCAAACTCAAAGCAGGTGCAGAGAACTACTATCTCAGCCTTGCCCGTGCCACGTATTACAACGATGGTGGCGAACCCGCAGGGCAGTGGCTGGGGCGAGGCATCCAGGGCATGGGCTTGTCGGGCGAGGTAGAAGACCAACCCTTAGTCAATTTGATGCAAGGCTATGACCCGAATACAGGCAAGCCCTTGGTGCAGGCCAACAAAAAACACGTGGCCGCATGGGACTGTACGTTCAGCGCCTCCAAGAGTTGCAGCATTGTTTGGGCACTCGCTGACAAGGAATTGCAAGACCGCATGGCGGCAGCCCAGCAGACCGCGACCGCCAAGGCCGTGGCTTACCTGGAAGAGCAAGCCATCACACGCCGTGGCAAAGGCGGGGCGATTCACGAGAAGCCAGAAGGCATTGTGGCCGCGTCATTCCAACACAGCACAAGTCGCCTCGCCGACATGCAGCTTCACACCCATGTTCTTATCGCCAACGTGTGCGAGCGCGAAGACGGCACATTCGGCACGCTGGAGAGCAAGCCGTTCTTTGCGCACAAAATGACCGCTGGGGCCATTTACCGCGCTGAACTGGCCGCGAGTTTGCGCAGCATGGGCTTTGAACTGGCCAAAGATGCCAAAGACAATTTCAAAATTGTGGGTGTGAGCAACGAGGCATGCAAGCAGTTCAGCAAGCGACGTGATGCCATCGAAGACTACCTGACCCAGCAGGGTTTGCGCGATGCCAAAAGCAGCGCGAAGGCCGCATTGTCAACCCGCGACACCAAAGAAGAACTGTGCTTTGCTGACAAGATTGAAGACTGGCGAAAAGAGGCCCAGCCATTTGGCATTGACGCGCAAAGCATCGAAACCCTGCGCACATTCAAAGCGCCAGAAACTCAGCCGCCCACCGTGGAAGAGGTGTTGCGCCAACTGACTGACACCGCATCCACTTTTCGGGAGCAGGACATCGTGCGCGTGCTGGCCGTCAAGGCACAAACAGCCGTGTTTGACCGCCAAGCGCTGTTGGAAGAGATCAAGGCCAGCTCGGAACTGTTGCGCCTGACCGCGTTTGACGACGGCCAGAAGCGCTTCACCAGCCGTGAGATGCGTGCGTTAGAAGAAGGCATTGTGGCCAAGGCCGTGGCAGGCAAAGACAGCACACGCCACCAGGTCAACGAAGACTTGGTGGCGCAAGGCATTGCCAAAATCGAAGCTAAGAACGGTTTTGAACTCAACGAGGAGCAACGTGAGGCCGTGCGATTCATTACCCAGAAAACGGGCACTGTGGCCTGTGTGGAGGGCATGGCAGGCACGGGCAAAACCACGATGCTGGAAGCCGCCCGTGTGGTGCTGGAAAGCGCAGGCATGAACGTACATGGTTGCGCACTGGCAGGTAAAGCCGCGCAGGGCTTGCAAGACGGTGCGGGCATCCAGTCTCACACCATCCACAGCCTGTTGCTCAAATTGGAAAAGGGCGAAGTGGCTTTCAACGAAAAATCCGTGGTGGTCATGGATGAAAGTGGCATGGTGGGATCGCGCCTGTATGCCGCCTTGCTTGACCGCATCGAAGCAGCAGGCGGCAAGTTGATATTGGTGGGCGACTATCGCCAATTGCAGCCCATTGACGCAGGGGGCATGTTCAAGCAAATCACCAAAGCGACAGGCTCCACCGAACTGGTGGAAATTCGCCGACAAAAACAAGAATGGCACCGCGAGGCGGTTCACGATCTCGCAGCAGGCAACGCCGACAAAGCCATCCAAGCCTTTGCCGACAAGGG
>JACCDG011230638.1_pt1 | contig 10807 bp, 9 predicted proteins | sample 7442471 | NCBI WGS metagenome assembly JACCDG01 (sample SAMN15323444, study PRJNA562643) | freshwater metagenome | isolation source: river surface water | place: USA:Blue River Watershed | collected 2017-08-17 | reverse complement strand
GTTCAGCTACGTCATGAGCATGCGTGTGCTTCTCGCGGTGGCGTTGATGTTGTTCGGTGCTCTTTCCCAGGCGTCGGCAGAGACCTACATCGCCGGTGCGATTGGCGGGACCGTGCCGCTTCCTGCGTCCGTGGAGGCGGATGAAAATATCAATTATCCGAACCCGCCTGGTCCGGGCCAGTTATTTCGCGGCTCGAACACCACCATCGGACTCAAAGAGTCCGTGGCGTATGGCATCAAGCTGGGACACTATTTTGACTCACTCCCCTGGCTGGGGGTGGAGACCGACGTGTTCACTACCACGCCGCATGTGATGTCGGGCACGATTGCGATTGATACCAAATCTTCAACGGTGGGGACCTTCCGGGAGGCGCAGAGTGGAGTCCATCTTCGGTTTACCACCTGGGCCTTTAGCCTGTTGGCTCGCTACCCCGGGCTCCATTGGCAGCCGTACGCCGGGATTGGGCCGGCTATCTTCTGGGGCCATGCCAGTGGGACCGGGTTGTCCTGCAATAACACCTGCCCAGGCCCTTCGGTCGATACCTCCAGCACCACCTTCGGCTGGACGAGCCAGGCCGGCCTGCGCTATGTCACGGACGCCTCCGTCGTGTTATTCGGCGAGTGGAAATATATGTCGACGACGGCTAACTTCGATCAGGTTCGGAGCTTCAGCAACATCGATGTGCATTATCAGGCGCACATGCTGCTTGCGGGTATCGGCTATCAGTTCAAGTAAGCGTGGGGTCGCATCCCATCGGTGTTTTCCCTTCACGTCCTTCCTGCTGCAATAACGGTCTTCCTGTCACCATGCTCTTTCCTGGTCATGAAGGGTGCGCGTGCTTCGTCGTGCACTGCAGGCGATGGCTCAGAGGTTCACCCTGGCCGCTGCTGCGGGTCCCTCTCACTGAGGAGGGCCGAAGAAGGAGGAATGAAAGTACTATCGTGATTGGACTCGCGGATAGGAAGGCAGGAGGTAGACCAGAATTAAGCTGCACAGCACGTGGGGGAGCTTCTTCATACTGCAATGTACCGCTTGAATCAGTGGAGGATGTATGTTGCCGCGATAGCAGCTTCGCATTCCTGATGTTTCCGACTCTGATTTCCTCACACTTGCCGATCCTGCTGTGGTGATTCACGGACCAGCTCTCCGCGCGCCGTAACTCCTGCTCGCCCTCAGAATCGCTTAGATTTGCAGGGAATATCGTGCCGGCCAACAATGAGTGCTGAAAGCCTATCCCCCTGCAACTGCACGAAATACAGCGTGTTTTTGACGCCGCCGCACTGAAACCTGCGTAAATCGAGGCCGGTGCTATATTTATTACGAACAGTATAGGTTACACCCCCTCGCAAGGAGCAAGGTTCATGAAGTACCGTGGCGCGTCGCAGCTGATGTTGGGCGGAATGGCAATGGTTCTGTTAACGGCACCGGGCTGTAGCGGCATGAAGTGGTTTCAGTCCGGCTCGGACGACGCCACCAATTCTGGTTCGTCCTTGTCGGCATCGGGCGGCGCTTCCGGTGGATACGGAAGCGGCGGCGCGGGGCGTGATGGGCAGTATCCCTCACTGGGCGGGCAGCACGACTCATCAGAGGCGGAGGGCGGCAAGTTGCGCGGCTTTTCCCCTCTTGTGAACGGCCAGATTTCAGGAGAAGAGCGGTTGAGCCGGAGCCCCATCGGCACCATGTTGACGGCGAATGAACGAGACGAGAAGTGGGCCGCAGAAATTCGACGGGAAGAAGCGGCGGCGCTGGAAGCGGGCCTTAAGGACGTGTTTTACGGGTATGACCGGTATAACGTCTCCGACAATGACGGCGCGGCCTCGCTGACGGTCAATGCCGGCTGGCTCAAGGAGAACCCGAAGGCCGTCCTCAAGATTTCCGGGCACTGCGATGAACGCGGCACCCATGATTACAATCTGGTCCTCGGTGAGAAACGGGCCAAGGCGGCCAGAAGCTTTTTGATCGACATGGGCGTCAGTGCAAAGCAGGTGGCGATCGTGTCCTATGGCAAGGATCGTCCCTTCTGTGCGGACCATGACGAAGTGTGTTATCAGCAGAATCGGCGCGGCCACATGCTGCTGCGCAAATAGGCGAGAGTCTCCGGCGCCCGCCCCTGGGGCGCCGGGGCCAGGTTTCAGCGAATCGGCTCCTCCCCGGACCATCAGTTCTTCATCGAGTTCCCCCTCGCATCGACTTCATACTTCAGAGAAGGCCCATTGATCGACATAGGCCCGTGGGCCTAGTCCCAAGACGCCGTCCTTCTGCTTTTCTGACAGTCGTCAGGGCCGGTGAATCAGATCCCGTTTTCCCATCCTGCGACAGAGGGTGACAATACGCGGGAGCTTATGGTATTGAGCCACAGCAGGTGACAGACTTTCTGCCGCCTATTTCGCCGAAGGAGTACGATTGTGAACCAGCGCTTTGGGATTACCGTGAAGTTTTTGATTTCCGCCGACTCGCCCGAGGAGGCCGAAGAGATTATTGAATCAGCCTGTGAAAAGATGGCGTCGTCTATCCATGAGGGTGATGTCAGCTACGAAGGTATCGAAGATATCGAAGAGGAAGACGAGTAGTGACCATGTCCGTTCCATCCGCCGCTCCTGCCAGTTTCCGATGCGGGTCTCGTCGCGATGTGCGACGGGCGTGGAGCGGCTCGGCTGCATCCTGCGCCGGTGTCTGTGGGAGACAGGGGTGAGATGACGGACACTGTCGAGTCTGCCGGAACGCATTCCCGCCCGCCGGGGTTTTTGAACCGGATCCACCAATCCAATAAGCAGTACCTGCCGCAATGGCTCGGGGTGCCGGCGCACATTCACCATGTCGCCTACCGGATGGCGAATCCGCCGGTAGAACGGCCCAATAGCCGGCGGGAGTTTCAGCAACTCCTCCAGGCCCTCGAGATTTCGGAAGGTGCCGTCGAGGAACGGTTCGGCTACGGGTTCAAGACCGCGCCCAACGGCGATCGTCTCGTCGTCGTGTGGGAAGCGCACACGGAGTACTACAGTTATCAGGTGTGGCATGTGGTGGGCGATTCGAACACGCCCCTCGATTTCGGGCCGATCACCTTTCCCGGCTATCAGATGCCGTTCTGCCCCCTTGGCCTGCGCGTCAATGCACTCGATCTGCTGTTCCTGCCACAAGAATTACCCCTTGAGCAGGAACTGCCGGCGCGGCTTCCCGGCGCCATGGTGTATGGGAGCCGGATTCTGGGGGATGAGATCGTGGCGGTGACGAGCTTTACGCCCGATGAATTCGACCGGGAACGGTACCTGATTTGTTCCACCTCGGAGCAGGCGCTTCGGCAACAGGTGGCGAAGATTGTCGATACGATCGTCGCTATCGAAAACTATTACCACTTGGTCATGTTGCCGATGAAGGCCTTCTCACGGGCCGTCGATCAAATCCATGACTATGAGCAGCGGCACCTCTATCAACGGGCCGTGTTGATCGAGCAGTTGGGCGGCACGAATCCACCGACGATGCAGAAGTGGCTGACGGTGCTCACGCAAGACCTCTTGCAGGTAAGCCGCCTGGCGGAGTCGATGCGATACCGGCTCTCGGCGTCGGTGCCGTACGACCGCATCGTGCAGAGCAACCTGGTCGCCTTACAGGAGCGGCCCTACCCCCCGCTGCGCCAGATTTCAGAATATGTCAGTTGGAAAATCACCGGGGTCACCGACGGCTACCAGCAGTTGCTCCGCCGTATCGATGCCATGGAGAAAGACTTTGAAGCGACCGTGGCGGTATTGCGCACGCACATCGAGTTGCGGTTGCAGGAGCAGAACATCCAGTTGCAGGATCAGAATATGAAGCTGCTGGCCAGCGTGGATTCCACGACGCGGGGGCAGGCGATTCTGCAGCGGACGGTGGAAAGTCTGTCCGTGATCGTCATCACGTACTATCTCACCGGCTTAGGCAGCTATGTGTTGAAGGCCTGTTACGAGATGGGATGGGTGAAGAATGCCAACGTGGCCACGGCGATTTTTGTTCCGATTGCCTTCGCGATTTCCTTTACCCTCATGACCGTGGGGCGGAAAATCATCGTCAAGCGGATGGCCAATCCTGCCAGCGATCCCGGCGGGCACTAGCTCGCGCCCAGCAGCTTCCACGGCGCCTAGCCTCCTGACAATGTGCGAGACGATCCGGCGGCCGTTCCTGGACGGCAGGTATGCCTATCAGGCTGCCGTCAGTTCCTGCCTGTCCCGCTCATGTCCGAGGGCAGACTCTTCAAGGACCTGGCCGATCAATCGCTGAAGCCGGCTCTGTTCATCCCGACGCACGCGGATGAACTCGACGCCTGCCTTGTGCTCAGTGGCCCAACGCACCTTGGCCAGTCCCACATTCAGCGGTCGGGCCTGATCCGGAGCCATGACGTGTAGTTCGAGGTAATCGCCGGGCCGGACGGGAAGTGTCGTTTCGATGGCGCATCCCGGGGCGGAGAGATTGACGATCGTGCCTTGGCCGATCATCGAGTCGCCGGAAAGGCGAACGGGATAGGTAACAGTGACGCGAGTGGATGAACGCAGATCCGTGTCCATGTGAAGGCCTCCTTGCCTTGGCCCTCTATTCCTGAGGGCGTACAGACCTTTTCGGTAGGGTATTTCCCGAACTTTAGCCCGAAAGATGGGGATTTGAGGCCATTTCCCGCTTAAACGGGAAACGTCCTAGGAATCCTGATGGCAGTGACCGCAGCCGGGGACCTGCCGTTGCCGGACCGCCAATCCAGAGCACAGGGACCTGGAGCTTCGCGCGTCCGGCAGACCAGCCTGAGCTGGCCCCTCATTGCGCAAAGCGGTTGATTTCAGGGGCAGAAGAGCGTATCCATCTCCGGACGTTTGTACGAGGGACGACCGTGCCGTCATTCAGATGAGAGGCTTCTGTGGAACGTCGCGATACACCACGTTATGAAATACAAGTGCCGCTTACGTTCTCCGGTCACGCCATCGACGGAAGCGGGATGGTGACCAGTCTTTCCAAGGAGGGTTGCCATGTCGCGAGCGAGGAATCGCTTCCTATGCGCGCCAATCTGTCGCTGCAGGTTCAATTCCCCGCGCCGTACGAACCGCTGACAGTCGAAGTGGCTGAAGTGCGATGGACGAATGCCACAGGTTTCGGCCTGGTGTTTGTGCATGTCCATGATGAAGAGCATGCGCGCTTGCAGCGATTCATCGACTGGTTGAAGCGGACACAGAACAATTAGCGCCGCTGCCGTTCGGCATGTGTCATAGCGCGTCGCTTTCGCGCACATCGTGCTCCTTCCCGTCGGTACGGCCGTGCTCGATCATTCCCCCCCGTGATGATTCTCCATTCTGAAAGCAGTGATCCTTCTGATGTTGCGCTCTCGCAATGCGGCGAGTGACTCTTCGTCGGCGTCACCTAGAAGACTGCGTGCTGCGTGAGCGGATCCGCACGATCCTGTGTCAGATTCCACGACGTCCGGACAAATTATCCACGACGGTCTGGCGCAGTGGTTGCGGTTAGGGGAGGGATCAGGCAGGATACCGTATGCCCCCACAACCACCTCGCAACTAAACCAGGATCCATCCATGGACCTCGCACAACTACGCACGCCTTGCGTCATGATCATCTTCGGTATCGATGGCGACCTTGCCAAACGGAAGTTGCTGCCTGCCCTCTACAACCTGATGGCGGGGCATTTCCTTCCCGAACGATTTGCCATTGTGGGATTGGACCGCACGGAGACGACGACGGAAGAGTTCCGCGCCAAGCTGGATCGAGTCATGCCCGAGTACCTGCCGGAGAAGGCCGATCACGCCGTGTGGCAGGCCTTGTCGCAGCGTGTGCATTACATGGCCGGTGACTTCCAGGAGGGTGGGACCTACCGCCGGTTGAATGATCTGCTGCAAGAGGTCGATGGCTCCGCCGGCACCCAGGGTAATTATATTTTTTACATGGCGACGATACCCGGCTTGTTCGGCCGGATTGTGACGCATCTGGGGGAGTATGGCCTGACGGTGGAGCGAGACGGGACCTGGCGTCGCGTCATCATCGAGAAACCGTTCGGACACGACCTGGAGTCGGCGAAAGCTCTCAATCACGAACTGCAGCGAGTGCTGCAGGAACGGCAGATCTACCGGATCGATCACTACCTGGGTAAAGAAACGGTTCAGAACATTCTGGTGTTCCGGTTTGCCAACGGGATTTTTGAGCCGTTGTGGAATCGGCGATATATCGATCATGTGCAAATCACGGTGGCGGAGAGCCTCGGGGTCGAACACCGTGGCCGGTACTATGAGCAGGCCGGCGCCATGCGCGATATGGTCCCGAATCACCTGCTGCAGTTGCTCTGCTTTTTGGCGATGGAGCCTCCGAACTCCTTTGCCGCCGACGCCGTGCGTGACGAGAAAGCCAAGGTCCTGCGCGGAGTCGTGCCGCTGAGCTCGCTTGACGTCTTGCGCTTTGTCGCGTTCGGCCAGTATGGCGAGGGGGCGATTGACGGGAAGCCGGTTGTCGGGTACCGCGCAGAGCCGCATGTGGGGCCGGAGTCGACGACGGAGACCTTTATGGCGATGAAACTCTTCATCGACAACTGGCGCTGGGCCGGCGTGCCTTTTTACCTGCGAACGGGAAAGCGCATGACCCGGCGATTGACCGAAATTGTCGTGCAGTTCAAACAAGCGCCGTTCATGCTGTTTCGGAAAACTCAGGTCGATCGGTTGGCGCCGAACGTGCTCGTCATCCGCATCCAGCCAGACGAAGGGATTTCTCTGCGCTTCGATGCGAAAGTGCCGGGGCCGACGGTGCGGATCGGGACGGTGGATATGGATTTCCAGTATGCCGACTATTTCGGCGATGCTCCTCACACCGGATACGAAACGCTGCTCCATGACGCCATGGCCGGAGACGCGACGCTGTTTCAACGGGCGGACAATATCGAATTGGGGTGGTCTGTCGTGCAGACAATTCTGGATGTGTGGAAGTCTCTTCCCGGATCGGCGGCCTTTCCGAATTATCAGAGCGGGAGTTGGGGCCCTCCGGAAGCCGAGGCGTTGTTGCGGCGCGAGGGCCGTGAGTGGTGGAATGGCGGGCAACCGTAGGCGGCCCGGAATCGAAAGTGAGGTTGTGAATGGCGGGGACGGATATTGCGACCCTGGCAGGGGGCTGCTTCTGGTGTTTGGAAGCGGTCTATGACCAGGTCAAGGGTGTGCAGTCGGTAGAGTCCGGCTATATTGGTGGAGCGGTGGACGCGCCGACTTACGAACAGGTCTGTGGCGGGCAAACGGGACATGCCGAAGCGGTGCGAGTGACATTCGATCCCGCTGTGGTCAGTTTTCGTGACCTGCTCGAGATATTTTTCGTGATTCACGATCCGACGACACGGAATCGGCAAGGGAACGATGTCGGCACCCAGTATCGATCGGCGATCTTCTATCACACGCCGGCGCAGCAGCAGGCGGCGCAGGATATGATTGCCGCCGTGACTCAAGAGGGTCTGTATCCCAACCCGGTGGTTACCGAGGTGGTGCCGGCCACCCAGTGGTACGAAGCCGAGGCCTATCACCAGGAATACTTTGCCCGCAATCCGCTCGAAGGCTACTGCACGTATGTGGTCGGGCCGAAGGTCGCCAAATTCCGCCAGCGGTTTCTGGCCTTGCGAAAGGGCTGAGTCTCAACGGCACAGGGCCTCGCTAGGACGACTTGAACAGCCGCATAATGAAGTCTTGCAGATCTTTGATCAGGCTGGGTTGCTGAGTGACCTGATGGGGTTTGATGATGAGCTCGGCCTGCGGCGGGCAAAACGGCCATTCGATCCTGTTTTTGCCTTGGACCTGCGCGATGATTTCCTGTTCATCCGATCCCTCGGCCGGCGCATGGAGAACAATCATCGGATCCTTTGGATCGAGCAGGCAGGTTGAGTCATAGCCGGCCTGACGGTGTTGCTCCGGTTTAAAGAGCGGGACCTTGTGGGCTCCGGTGGAGAAGACCGTATCGCCATTGCGAATGGGTCCGTCGGGGGCGAGCGAAAAGAGCAGCATCGGCGTTAACAGAATCACCGCTGCCGCTGCTGCAATGGACCACAGCGGGGGCTCGGCTCCCTGCCGAGAAGACTGTTTGCTCGGGCTCATACCCGTCGACTGGGCTCCTTGCGATAGGACTTGCTTCCACGCGGGAACTGTTTCACACTCACGCCCCCCGCACCGGCGTTATCTTACGCGATGCGAAGGAGAAAGGCGCGTGACGACTGCCTCCATGGTGTATTGTCCAATGTGTTCCGGTAGCGCCAAGCGGGTGACCCGTCATGGCTGGCGTGATTTCGTGATGCGTGTGATCGGGTTCTATCCGTTTCGATGCACCCTCTGCCTCTATCGTTTCCGCTTGCGGCGCCGCACCTGATGCCGCTTCGACTAAGCCTGTTGTCCTAAACCGGCACCTTTGTGTGCGGATCTGGCACAGATGTTCCGTCGTTGTTGGACGGCCATGTCGTGGAAACTTGACTTGCACCACCCTAGGGTCTTTCTGTAGGATTCTCTCCTGGTCGTCACGTTGGCTTCGATGCAACTGAGTGAGAGAGATATGTCGTATTGCGGTAAGTGTTCCGGGTATACAAAACGTTCACGCCGTCAGGGACTGTTGGATTTTTTCTTCTTCCTGATCGGCTACTATCCCTACCGCTGTTTGCGATGTGGTCGGCGGACCCATCTGCGGCAGCGCGCCTGACTGTCTCTTCTGCGCCTTTTCCCTGAATGTTGAGCGATGGTTGCGCGACCTGCCCTAACACCGGTGCGCCTGGTGGTTCCCACGAGGTCAGCCTGCAGCGCACCGCGGGTTATTCGCTACAGCAGATCTTCCTCGGCATCGGTCACCGTGGCGTCAGCGGCGACAGGGTCCGCTTTCAAGTCGGAGAAGTTGAAGAGCGAACGATCCAGGAGCAGCGAGGGCGCGATGTTCCCAAGTGCGGCGAACATGCTGTCGTTGGAGCCGGGAAAACGCTGATTCCAGTCTTGGAGCATCTGCTTGACCTGTTGACGTTTCAAATCTTCCTGCGAGCCGCATAGGTCGCAGGGGATGATTGGAAACTGCAGTAGGGCGGCATAACGCGCCAGGTCGGCTTCCTTCACATAGGCCAACGGACGAATCACCACATGGCGTCCGCTCTTGGATCGCAACTTCGGCGGCATTGCCTTCATCTTGCCGGTGAAGAAAAGATTCAGCAGCAGCGTTTCGAGAATATCGTCGCGATGATGCCCTAACGCGATCTTGGTCGCGCCCAGTTCCGTGGCCAGGCGGTACAGGTGGCCGCGGCGCAGGCGGGAGCAGAGCGAGCAGGTCGTCTGCCCTTCCGGAATCAACCGTTTGACGATCGAATAGGTATCGCGCGTTTCAATGTGAAAGGGAACGCCGCGCCGGGTCAGATATTCCGGGAGCACATGGGCAGGGAATCCGGGCTGCTTTTGATCGAGGTTCACGGCGATGATGTCGAAGTGAATCGGGGCCCGGCTGCGTAGCGACAGCAGAATTTCCAACAGCCCGTAACTGTCCTTCCCTCCCGACAGACACACCATGACCTTGTCGCCATCTTCGATCATCCGGTAATCGGCAATCGCCTGCCCGACGAGACGGCAGAGGCGGGTTTCCACCCGTTCGATTTCGTCGGAGTGCGCTGGTGGTCGTGTGGGGAACGGGATGAGTTGGGTGCTTGGGGGTTGCATGGTCGGGCATTCTATCTCAAGAAGGGGCGCGAATGGGATAGGCTGAAGGCCTGCTGCGACCGACTCTGGAATCCGCTCTTCCCACGGGCGACCCCTCACTCGCCAGAGCCGGCGTGAGTCGCGTCCCGGCATCGCGTGTATCAGGGAGCATCTTTCCTCAAGGGTTTTCCCTGATCGTCGAAGAGTTGTGTCCGGTAGCACAATTTTTGCGAGCTGCTATAGTTGAAACAGACAAAAGGGCGCCGGACGGGGCTTTTTGGTGGTTGCACGATGGGGCGGACACAGATTCATCGACGACAGAAGCCTGCAGGGGGCGCCCACGTCCCGGTATGGGCGGAGTGGACAGACGAACAACTGCTCGACCTCCGCATGTGCGATCTGGATTTGCGCCTCGAAGGCACCTTTTACCAGCAGCCTATCGAGCAGTTGTATCGTGAATTGGACAGACGTCGACTACTCTTCAGGCCGCACTTCTGGATCTCGGATGAGTGGTTTACCCCTGATGGAGTACCCGGCATTGCGGTGCCGTTTTACCTCGCGCATCCGCGGCTCGCGAAGCTGGAAGCCAGCCAGATGCTCGAAGTGGAAGGTGGCACGCACGACTGGTGTATGCGCATCCTGCGCCATGAGGCCGGGCATGCGATTGAAAATGCGTTCTTGCTTCGTCGGCGTCGGCGTCGACAGAAACTCTTCGGCCGCTCCTCGCAACCATATCCCGAGTACTACACCCCGCGGCCCTATAGCCGGAGTTTCGTACGCCACCTCGATGTCTGGTACGCCCAAAGCCATCCGGATGAGGACTTTGCTGAAACATTTGCCGTGTGGCTGGATGCCGGGTCGCTGTGGAAGGAACGCTACCGTGGCTGGCCGGTGATGAAGAAGCTGGATTTCATGGAACGGCTCATGAGTGAACTCGCCGACGTGGCGCCTATGGTGACGGGCCGGCAACAACTCGATCCGTTGCCGCGCATTTACAAGACGCTGCGGGACCATTATGAGGAAAAGCGGAAGCACTATGGCATCGGCCGGGCCTCCTCCTACGACACCGACTTGAACAAATTGTTTTCGGCCGGGCCCGCCTATGCCAAAAATCCCAGCGCTGCCGAGTTTCTCCGTCGAACGAGGAAGGAGATTCGCC